>Ga0129297_10001361_pt1 | contig 12331 bp, 12 predicted proteins | sample I18A1metaG_FD_94708 | JGI IMG/M metagenome (GOLD analysis project Ga0129297, IMG submission 94708) | Lake sediment bacterial and archeal communities from Gulf of Boni, Indonesia to study Microbial Dark Matter (Phase II) - ​I18A1 metaG | ecosystem: Environmental > Aquatic > Freshwater > Lake >... | reverse complement strand
CTGCTGGGGGAAGAGGATGTGAGCGACCTGATCCGGACCCCGGAAATCACCCGTCTCGTCACGCCGGTGAGCGCGGACGCGCGCATCCGAGAGGTCCTGGTGGACCAGCAGCGGGCCATCGGGCAGCGGGGCGGCTGGGTGGTGGATGGCCGGGACATCGGCACCGTCGTCTTCCCGAACGCCTGTTGCAAGATCTTCCTCACCGCCAGTACCGAGGCACGGGCCCGGCGCCGCTATCTGGAACAGCAGGCCAAGGGCATCGGCGCCACCATGACCCTCGAAGAAGTCATGGTGGACATTGACCGGCGCGACCACGCGGATTCGACGCGCGCCGCCTCCCCGCTCCGCAAGGCGGGTGACGCCGTCGAGCTGGACTCGAGCGGGCTGTCCCTCGAGCAGGTGGTGGACTGGATCGTCCGTCATCACCAGGTCCACGGCTGACTTCATGCTCGAGGATGCCCTCCAGTGGTTGCGGGACGTGAGGGACGAACCCCTCGCGTCCGTCACCACGGGGAAGCTGATCGCAGCCCTGGCGGCCATCGGTCTGGTGTTCCTGGTGGAGGCCACCAGCGACGAGGGCTGGGTACCCCTCCTGGACAGCCTCAACCTGGTCTTCCATGAGGCGGGGCACCCTCTGTTCGGAATCCTGGGCGAGACCATCGGGTTCCTGGGGGGCACGCTCATGCAGCTGCTGGTGCCCCTTCTGGTGCTGACCGCCTGCTGGTACAAGCGACAGGCGGTCGCCATCGGCCTGTCCGGTGTCTGGTTCTTCCAGAACTTCCTCAACATCGCCCGCTATATGGCCGATGCCCGTGCCCAGCTGCTGCCCCTGGTGGGTGGGGGCGAACACGACTGGGCCACCCTGTTCGGTCAGTGGGGACTGCTCCCCCGGGACACCTCCATCGCCGGGACCATGTCCTTCCTGGGCTGGGCGGGCATGATCGGGTGCACCACCTGGATTCTCTGGAGCTGGTTCCAGCGGGATCATGCGGATGCCCCGGGCTTGGATTGAAGCGACTTATCCCCACCATGCCGGATGTCGATAGCCTGGGTGTCCGAACCGTGTCCCCGAGGTGACCATGGCGGCTCCCATCCGTTGGCCAGACCTCAAACGCATGCTGCAGGGACCGGGACCTTCGATCCGCCACGTGCGGGCCTACTTGCTGGCCCTGTTCGGACTGGTGACGGCTTGCATCCTGCTGACGGCCCTGACGACGTACGTTTCCATCCGGGACCACCTCCAGGAAGAGACCCACAAGGAGATCCTCCGTTCCCAGGAACTGAACCGGCTCGAGAACCAGCTGGTCCAGCCCATCCTGCTCTCCCGCTGGATGAGCCGCGATGCCTTCCTCCAGGAATGGCTGCGGAGCGGCGAGAAGAACCCGCGGCAGGTCCTGGACTACCTGAAGTCGCTCTCGGAGACCTGGAAGGTCTCGGCATTCGTCGCGTCCAACCTGAGCCGGACGTACTACTTCTCGGACGGGACCTCCAAGGCCCTCACCCAGGAGACCCCTGATGTGAGCTGGTTCTTCCACCTGCTGGACCAGCGCATCGAATCTCTGGCGGACGTCGGCTTTAACAATGGGGACTCCACCCAGCCATTCCTTTACATCGACATCCGCATGCCCGACATCGAGGGCAGGACCTCCGCCTATGTGGGTGCCGCGGTGGAGCTGCACCGCTTCCTCGAGCTGCTGGCAGCCTACCGGAAGGCCCATGGGGTTGAGCTCCACTTCGTCAACCAGGACGGCATGGTGATTCTGTCGAGCCGGACGGAGGTCGTGAACACCCCCGCCAAGGACCACGACTGGTTCCAGGCCTTGGCCGATCAACCCCATCGGCATGATGGCCAACAAGAGGAAGCCACCCTGTTCCGCATCAAGGACAGCCAGCAGGTGAGCCTGGGCCGACGGTGGCTCGAGGAGCTGGGCTGGCACCTCTACATCGAGCGGGACCAGCGGGAAGCCCAGGCGGGCGTGAATGCCATCCTTCTGCAGACCCTCGGCTTCATCTCCCTGATCACGCTGCTGGCCCTGCTGGTCATGGCGTTCCTGGTGCACCGCTTCCGCCGGGACTTGGATGCGGCGTTTACCCAGATCAAGACCTTGAAGGGGATCTTGCCGATCTGCTGCTCCTGCAAGAAGATCCGGGATGACCAGGGCTATTGGCAGCAGCTTGAGCACTACCTCCAGGAGCACTCCGAGGCGGACCTGAGCCACGGCATCTGCCCGGACTGCGCACGGAAGCTCTACCCTGGCCTGAAGCTGACGGGCCTGCCCCAGCAGGATCCATCGCCGCCCGACGACGGACGGGCTTGATTCCAAACAGCAAGCGCCCCACCAGGGGGCGCTTGGAGCATGCCACTGAAGGCTCAGTGGGCTTGGATGGTGATCTTCTTGGGCTGGATCTCCGGCACCTTAGGGACCGTCAGGGTCAGGACCCCGTTCTTCAGCTCCGCGGCAACCCCATTGGCATCCACACCTTCGGGAAGGCTGAAGGTGCGGCTGAAGGAGCCGAAGCTGCGCTCAGAAGCAAAGAAGTTCTCGCCTTCCTTGCGTTCCTCGGCCTCACGCCTGCCAGTGATGGTCAGGCGGTTGCCCGTGAGGTTGATGTCCAGGTCTTCTTGCTTCACACCGGGCAGGTCTGCCACGAACACGTAACCCTTGGAGGTCTCCTTGATGTCGAAGGAAGGCAGGTAGGCCCCCTGGACTTCCGGGAATTCGATGTCGCGGAAGGGATCCCAGCGCATCAGGTTGCGCATGAGCCCGAAGGGTTCGAAGGCCGGTCCGGCGGCGGGTGTTCTGAGTTCTCGACGGATGAGGTTCATGGCGTGCTCCTTTCTCGAAGAGAAGCCCTTGTGATCGCGAGGCCCGAACCGAACCGTCGAGTCCCGCGAGCACTTCAGCTCCTTTTTCAGAAGAAAATATGCTTGTTCTTCACTCATATGTCAAGTCATGCTGTTGATTTTTTTTAAATGCTTGAATCATTTGCGATAAAAACAACCCCTCGCCCTGGAGGGACGAGGGGTCAAGCGGATCGGGGGCCAGAAGGCAGCTTCCTCAAACCGATCGGGAGAGCTTCATCCTTTGGGCCGGAAGGCCTTCACAACGGATGGATCCGTCTCCAGGTAAGGGCCTCCCACCAGATCGATGCAGTAGGGGATGGCTGGGAAAACGGCCTCGAGGCACTCCCGAATGGACTTCGGCTTGCCGGGAAGGTTCACGATGAGCCCCCTTCCGCGAATGCCCGCCGTCTGCCGCGAAAGGATCGCCGTGGGCACATAGCGCAAGGAGACCGCCCGCATCTGCTCGCCGAATCCAGGCATGAGCTTCTCGCAGACCGCTTCCGTGGCCTCGGGGGTCACGTCGCGGAGGGCCGGTCCCGTCCCTCCCGTGGTCAGCACCAGGCAGCACCCTTCGTCGTCGATCAGCCGACGCAGGGTCTCCTCGATCACTGGCTGCTCGTCCGGGATCAACCGGTAGCAAGCTTCCCAGGGACTGCTCAGATAGAGCCGAAGCGTTTCCTGGATCGCCGGCCCGCTCAGGTCGTCGTAGGTACCGGCCGAAGCCCGGTCGGAAACGGTCACGATGCCGATGCGTGCAATGCTCATGTATGCCCTTTCTCACCACAGGGTGCGGCTCTGGAGGATGCGCGGACTCGTGGTCTGCCACTTCCCCTGGTCGTCATGCTGCCATGCCAACCAGCCATACGGCCACCGAAGATGACAGCCCGGCATCCGCCCCGGGACCCGCCATCACATAAAAAAACCTCCGGAATCGCTTCCGGAGGTCTTGGTTCGTAACAGGCAACGCCCGCGAGGAAGGTCATAACGGAAGCTCAGATGAAGGAGAACTGCTGGACTTCATCTGAAGGCTCGGCCACTGCCGCACAGGGGACTCGTTGGGCGTGGATCCGGGGCGAGGGGATCCGCGGCGTGGGTGCGTTCGTCGCAATGCGTCGGGCGGAAGCCGGTGGCCTGACCACCGCCACCAGCTTGCGATCCACGAACAGCAGGGCTCGCTCATAGGGCAGGCGCTGTGCAAGGGCGAGACGGTCTTCCCCGGTCCGCTGCCAGAAGCCTTCGGGCAGGTGCTCCTGGTGAATCCAGCGGACCTTGAGCCTGCCGGCGATCGGCGGGAACCAGTGCCTTCCCGACCCTAACAAGCTGACAGCCTGGCCATCCTGGATGAGCAGGGCGACATGCTCATCCGGAACGAGGAGTTCCTGTTCGATCTGGGCAGCGCGGGTTTCGTTTTCGATCCGTTCGCGAGGCGCTCGATCCAGCTCTGGCGTCAGGCCGAGCCACCGGCTCAGCCGCCCGAGCCAGGGACTCGGCTCCGTACTGTCTGGCGACAGGCGCTCGTGCAGGAACTGCTCCTTTCTCAGGCGCAGCTCGAGTTCTCGATCAAGGAAGAGGGATGTGTTGAACATGGTGATGACTCCAATACATGCATTTGGGTGGTTTCGGCATGTGGCCAAGCCGAAGGCTTGGCCCCTGGGCCGATGGGGTGAATGGTTGGTGATGGGGTGCCGCGCGAAGGAGATTACCCCTTCACGCACAGCACCTGCTTGAGGGTGTGAACGCTTTCCACTAGATCGCGCTGCAGCTCCATGACGTGGTCGATGTCCTTGTAGGCGCCCGGGAGTTCGTCGATGACGCCGGGATCCTTCCGGCATTCCACGTCCTTGGTCTGCCTCGCCACATCGGCGGCCGTGAAGACCTTCTTGGCCCTGGAGCGGGACATCCTGCGTCCCGCCCCGTGGGAAGCGGACCGGAAGGCATCCGCTCCACCCAGGCCGCGCACGATGTAGGACCGCGTGCCCATGGAACCCGGGATGATCCCGAGCTCCCCCGTCTGCGCCCGGATGGCCCCCTTGCGGGTGACGAAGACGTCCTCGCCGAAGTGCTGCTCGCGGTCCACATAGTTGTGATGGCACAGGACCGGCTCATCGAAGAGGACGGAGGGGAAGAAGCGCGCCAGGACGCCCTTGAGCAGGTGCAGCATGACCGCACGGTTCTCCCGGGCATAGACCTGGGCCCAGAAGAGATCGTGCCGATAGGCTTCAAACTCTGAGGAGCCCTCCAGGAACACCGCAAGGTTGCGGTCGGACAGACCCGCGTTGTGGGCCAGGCGCTTGGCCCGGGCGATGTGGGCTTCCGCGAGTTCCTTGCCCACATGACGGCTTCCGGAGTGGAGCATCACCCAGACGCGCTGCTCTTCATCGAGGCAGAGCTCAATGAAGTGGTTCCCGCTGCCAAGGGTTCCCAGCTGACGGCGCGCCTTGGCTTCCAGGTCCCGCACACGCGGATCCAGGTTACGGAACTCCTTGAAGAGCGCTTCTGCGGCCGGCCAGGCCACCGGGTCCCGGTGTTCCGAGAACCCGGTGGGAACGGCCTGCTCCACCGCTTGGCGCAGTGCGCCAAGCGAAGCCGGGAGCATGGAACCCGTGAGGGAGGTTCGGACGGCGGCCATGCCGCAGCCGATATCCACACCCACCGCCGCAGGAGCGACGGCCCCCTTCATGGCGATTACGGACCCGATGGTCGCGCCGATCCCGGCGTGGACATCGGGCATGGCGGCCACGTGTGAGAAGACCCACGGCAGCTTGGCCACATTCTTGAGCTGATCGATGGCTTCGCTCTCAAGCTCGGCGAGATCCGCCCAGATCAGGATGGGGACCCGTTCCCCTTTGAGAATGGTTAGCGACATGACGGCACCTGGTTCAGTATCGGTTCGTTGGGAGGCTTGCGCCTTGGCTGGCATCCTCCCGGAAGATGCGGTTATCCAGCGCCACCGCTGGTAACCGGTAGAGTCTTGCGGAAATGGATCGGGCTTGCATAACGATTCAGCATGGTTCACCTCCTGTGGTGGTTGGTTGCAGCATCCATAGACATCCGGACAGACGTTTCCTGCCGGAATATGATCATTTTTTCCGTATTAATACTTATGATGTTAATTTTCAAAGAAGATCAATAAAGGCCACAGCCATCGGGCATTTTCATCGACCCTAGACAGACCCTATCTGACCCGTATGGACCTTGATCCTTTCCGGGGAATGCTGGAAACACTGGATGGGGGCGATGGAGTCGAACCATCGTTCCGGGAGTCAAAGTCCCGCGTCCTGCCATTGAACGAGCCCCCAGTTCTGGGGATCACGGCGGCTCAAGCTCGCACGTATGCCGCCGGCACAACGAAGAGCGTCGGAGAGCCCCGCAGGGTTCTCCCGGTTCTCCTCGGGTGGGTGGTTGGCACGAACGCCAAGCGGCGTGAACCGCTTGAAGCTCAGCCCAAAGCTGATGCTTGATCCCACCAGAGGTTCGGGGCGCTTGGTTCGGGTGAACCAGGACCCCTTGTCGGTGGGGTCAGCGCCTCAGGAGAGGGAAGGCCGCTTGGTTTGGCTCAGGTGGCCGTTGCCATCCTGGGAGCAGAAGTCTTGGCCCCCGCCGACCATCACCACTCCGCTGCCAGTGCCGGCAGCGTAGTACCGATCGGCACTCGCTTCGCACTTGTAACGGATGATGGCCACCACGGGATGCTCCTTTCGACTGGACTCTACCAGGGATGTCTCATGATGAAATTGGCCATTTGTTTTGTCAAGCAGGTTTTTATTGGGATCTTTTTTTTTGAGTTCTAGAGGCCAAGTTGAGAAACCCAAGGTGGGGCCTAGTCCAGCCTCACGTAGCGATAGAGCGCGGCCGGCCGGTGATCCACATCCTGCTGCAGGGTGCCGGTCGGAATCAGGAGCCCCGTGGCCAGCAACCGCTTGCGGAAGGCATCCTTGTTCAGCTTCCGCCCAAGGATCGCCTCGTGGACCTTCTGCAGATCGAAGAGCGTGAAGCACTCGGGCAGCAGCTGGAATGCCACCGGGCTGTAGTCCAGCTTCCCTCGCAGCCGCTTCACCGTCAGGGCCACCATGTCGTTGTGGTCGAAGGCCAACGCCAGTCGGTATCCATCACGATCCAGCAAGTAGGCAGGCCCCCCCCGCTCACCTTCCCAGGGCACCTGGACCTGGGCCAGGATCATGTCCTTCCCTTCGAGCTCGCGGAAGCGCTCGCGATCCAGGAGTGCGTAGTGGGCCACGCTCAGGACGCGCGTGCGGGGATCCCGGTCCGGAGCCCCGAACGTGAACAGCTGCTCCAGGAAGACGCGGTCCAGTCCCGTCTTCGATCTCAGCACCCGAAGGGCCGCTGTCTCCAGGGACTCGTCCATGCGGACGAAACCACCCGGAAGCGCCCACTGATCCAGATATGGCGCTTCCTGACGCTTCACGAGCAAGGTGCGGAGGGCTCCGTCCAGGATGGACAGAAGCACCACATCCACGGTCACGGAGGGATGCTCGAAGCGGGAGGCATCATAGCCTTCCGGTACGCCTTCCCTATGGGAAGAGGTTCGTTCCTGGCGATGCTGCTTGCTGCTGGTCATGCTCCACCCGTGTTTGCGCCTATTGTATGCCCTGGGCAGATAAGCCGCGATGGACCAGAAACATCCAGCATTGGCGCCCCTGTGGTCATTCCTGGTATCTACAAAGTCAAACCTTCTCAGGAATGACCATGAACATCAGCCAGCGCATGCAGTCCGTCCAGGAGCCGATCATTCCCGTCATCCGGGACCTGATCCAGGCCCATCCGGGCACCATTTCCCTGGGACAGGGCGTGGCCTTCTATGGACCACCGCCGCGAGCACTGGAGGGGGCTCGCACCTTCGGAGCCTCCGTCGAGGAACACAAGTATTCTCCCGTCCAGGGATCCGAACCCCTCAGGGAGCTCATCCGCCGCAAGCTGTCCGCTGAAAACCAGGTCTTCATTGGGGCGGACCGGGAAGTGATCGTGACGGCGGGAGGCAACATGGGCTTCCTGAACGCCCTCTTCGCGATCCTCGACCCGGAAGACGAAGTCATCCTCCCCCTGCCCTACTACTTCAACCAGGAGATGGCCATCCGCATGCTGAACGGCCATCCCGTGACCGTTCCGACCACCGGCGACTATCAGCTCGACCTCCAGGCCATCGAAGCCGCCGTGACGGCGCGAACCCGAGCCATCGTCACCATCTCGCCCAACAACCCGACGGGGGCGGTCTATTCCGAAGACGCCCTGCGCCGCGTGAACCATCTCTGCAGGGCGCGGGGGATCTACCACATCTCGGATGAAGCCTACGAGAACTTCCTGTACGACGGCGCCCGCCACTTCAGCCCTGCCTCCATCGACGGATCCGAAGGACACACCATCTCCCTGTTCTCCCTCTCCAAGGCCTATGGCTTTGCGAGCTGGCGCATCGGCTACATGGTCATTCCCGCGGCCCTCTTCCCGGCCGTGCTGAAGGCCCAGGATACGAACCTGATCTGTCCTCCCGGCATCTCCCAGCGGGCCGCCATCGGCGCACTGGAGACAGGTCCCGGTTATTGCCGGGAGCATCTCAAGACCATCGCGCGCGTGCGCGACCTGGTGCTGCGCGAGCTGGAACCCCTGCGGGATGCCTGCGAGATCCCGCAAACCCAGGGAGCCTTCTACTTCTTGCTGAGACTCGCCCAGGCGCCGGATTCTCTCAGCGTGGCCAAGCGCCTGATCCAGGAGCACGGCGTGGCGGTGATACCCGGGTGCGCCTTCGGGGTAAACGACACCTGCACGCTGAGGGTCTCCTACGGCGCCCTCACGCCGGAGACGGCCCAGGAGGGCATCCAACGGCTGGTGCGGGGGCTGCGCGCCCTCGTGTCCGAGGCATAGACAGCAAGGGCGCCCGACGGCGCCCTTGCTGCATCCCCGACCACTCTTACTCGGCCTTGGGTTCCTTCTTCCGGGGGGCACGCTTGGGCTTCGGCGCCTCCTCCTCGTGACCATGGTCGCAGTCGGGGCCGTGGACATGCTCGGCCTCATGGGTCACCTTGGCCGGCTCGCCGCCTTCCTGCTCCTCGAAATCCCCGCCCTCGACGCCACCCGCATCGAAGCGGGCCGCGGGCGTTCCGGCCTCGCGCTTGCGCTCCTGCTCGAGCATCGCCTCGAAGGCAGCCTTGTCCAGGATCTGCTCTTCGATCTTGGCCGTGCTGAACAGCAGCTCGAAGATCTTGTCCGTGCGGATGCGGCCCTTGAACTCGTTGAGGGCGCCGCGCTTCTCGAGGTCCTCCTTGATGACCTGGAAGGGCTTCTGGATCTTGTTCTCTTCGATGAAGCTCCGGACGTCGTTGTCGATCTCCTCGTCGGACACTTCGATGTTCTCGGCATTCCCGATGGCCTGGAGCAGGTAGCCGGAGCGGACGGCCTTCTCGGCATCGCGCATGCGGCTCTGGCGGTAGGCCTGCCAGTTGATCTTCTTGGGATCCATGCCCTGACGGGCCACCATGTTGGCGAACTCCTGGCAGAAGTCGTCGAGCTGCAAGCCGGTCATGGAGGCGGGCACCTCGAAGGGCGTCTTCTCCAACAAGGTGTCCAGCAGGCGGCTCTGGGCGCGGGAAACGGCATCGCGCTCCGCAGCCTCCTCGAGGTCCTTGCGGATGAAGTCCTTGAGAGCCTCCAGCGTCTCGTACGTGCCCATGTCCTTCGCGAACTCATCGTTCAGCTCGGGCACTTCGCGCTTGCGCAGGTCACGGCAGACCACTTCGTAGACCACGGGCTTGCCGGCCATGGCCGGGTTGGGTTCATTCTCGGGAATGGCGATGGTGAACTTGCGGGACTCATCCACCTTCATGCCGATCACTTCCTTGTCGAAGGGGCGCTCGGCGGAGAGCTGGATCACCTGGTCCTTGAATTCCTGGGCCTTCATGCCCTGGGGCTTCACCTTGATGTCGAAGGTGGCGTAGTGGCTGTCTGCGGCCGCCTCTTCCACCGGGACGAACTTGGCGGCCTTCTGGCGCATGCCCTCCAGGTGCTCGTTGAGTGCTTCCTCGTCGATCAGGCGCTTCTGCTTGACGACGGCAAGACCCTTGTAGTCAGGCAGCTTCACCTCGGGGGCCACGTCGAAATGAGCATGGAAGATGCCATCCTGGCCATCCTTGAGCTCCATCTTTTCGAGGGCCGGGCGGGAGATGGGCTGGGCGCCGGCCGTGGTGGCGGCGTTCCAGAAGTGCTTGTTCATCAGGTTCTCGGCGACCTCGGCCTGGATCTCGCGCTCATAGCGGGCCAGGAGCACATCCTTGGGGGCCTTGCCGGGACGGAAGCCGGGGATCCGCACCTTGGGCGCGAGCTTGGCGAGCACCTTCCCGTATTCCTCGCTGACCTCGAGGGCCGGCACGGTGACCTTGATGGATTTGCGGGTGGTGGTGTGGTGGGTGAGGTTGGCCTGCATGAATGCTCCTGGAATGCAGTTGAGGACGGGTGGGGTGCTGGAGGATGGTGCGAACGGAGGGACTCGAACCCTCACGGCTTTCACCGCTGGAACCTAAATCCAGTGCGTCTACCAGTTCCGCCACGTTCGCCTGATTGTCAATCGCATGGTGCGCCCGGAGCGACTCGAACGCCCGACCCTCAGGTTCGAAGCCTGATGCTCTATCCAGCTGAGCTACGGGCGCACACGCGAATCTTTGATTCTACCGCGCTCGCCCCCTAGGTTCGAGACAAGTTTAGGCAGCCGCCTGCTCCCGGTTCCATCCTGGGAAGGTCGAGGGCCCTAGGGCCGCATGCACCAGGCATCCTCCGCGGCGTGGGTCGCGAGAGCCCGGAGATCGCCGTCGGACAGACCAAGCCCCTGCGCCTGCTCCCACTCCCATGGGATATCGCAGGGAATCACGCCGGGATCGTCCGTGCCCAGTGCACAGCGGACGCCATGCCTGAGCAGTCCGGGGAGCGGGTGCGGGCCCAGGTCTGGCACCAGAGCCCGGTTGGACGTGATGCAGATGTCCAGGGCGATCCGTTTCTCGACCAGCAGCTCGAGGATGGAGGGATCCTTGGCAGCGCGAACCCCGTGTACGATCCGCTCCACTCCTGCATCCAGGATGGCGTCCCGGACGTTGGACCCGGGTCCGTTCTCCCCCGCATGGGCTGCCAGCCACAAGCCAGCCTTGCGCGCCCGGTCGAAGACCGGCGCCCATTCCCGGAAGGGGACGCGCTCCAGCCCACCCGTGGAGAAGCCGACCACCCACGAAGGCCTATCGGGAAGCACCAGATCCAGGACTTCCTGCCCATGGGTGACCCCGAAGTGGTTCACGGCATCGATGATGACGGCAATGCGAACGCCCTGCCGACGGGCCTCCTGGATGCCATCGTCCATGCCACGCCAGAGTTCCTCCAGGCTCAGGAAGGCACTCTGCTTGACCAGGAAGTGAGGAGATACCCAGAGGTCGATGCCCCGGGGCTCCCCGGAAGCCGGCGCCAGGCGCGAGACGCAGGCCCGGATGGTCTTGTGCGCCACCTCGGCCCCCCGGATGAAGCCGCAGGCGAAGAAGAACGCTTCGATGAAGCCCTCGAAAGGGACGATCTCCCGCCGCCAGAGCGCTTCCAGCGCGGTGGGCACGGGTCTCCCGGCCTTCGCCGCCTGGGCTCGGACCCAAGCAGGATCCAGGCTGCCCTCCAGGTGCGCATGGCGGTCGAATCGAGGCAGCGCGACGGCAGTCATGGACTTCCCTCCGGAATGAAGCCCACCTTACCGGCACCCATTCCGCGATGGAAGATGCCCCGCCGCGAAACCCCTCGACGGCTCAGCGATCCGAACTACTCGTCGTAGTCGTCCATGTTCAGATCACCGGGATCAACGCCTTCCGCGCGGGCTCCCGTGATGCCGAGGCTCTCCTCAAGGCCGTCGTCCGCAACGGCTTCGGTCTCGAGCTCGGGCGTAAAGTCGTCATCGATCTGCATGGCCGCCTTGTCCTTCTTGGGAGCCTTGGCCTTGGCGGGAGCGTCTTTCTGGTTGGCACCGCACTTAGGGCAAACGGACTCGGCTTTCGCAAAATCGTAGAACTTCGTCGAGCATGAAAAACACGTCCATTTCTTTCCCAAGTTCGCCATGGCTTCCTCAATCCCCGCAAAGGACCATGGATTAACACACTTTCTTCCGGCTGTCACCCTCCGCGAGGGTGAACGCCCTTAACCGCGGGGCGCCCAGGGGGCCTGTCCGAGCTTGGCAGGATCCCCTTCGCAGAGCTGCTGGACCACGGTTTGGTAAAAAATATGGTGCTGGTTTTCGACCTCGGCCGTGTAGCGTTCGACGAAAGAAGCCAAGCTCCGATCGAGTTCATCCCGCAGGGTGGCGTAGAGGTTCCCCTTCTGCCGCCCCTGGGTGACCTTGGCGGGGAAATAGAGCTCGATGTCACCCACCAGGACTCGGGCGCTCCGCTCGGCATTGGCTCTGATCTTGGGATCGAGAGGGGCCACCGCCGGCTCCTGAATGGGCTCCTGGATGCGCTG
>Ga0129297_10001360_pt1 | contig 12332 bp, 13 predicted proteins | sample I18A1metaG_FD_94708 | JGI IMG/M metagenome (GOLD analysis project Ga0129297, IMG submission 94708) | Lake sediment bacterial and archeal communities from Gulf of Boni, Indonesia to study Microbial Dark Matter (Phase II) - ​I18A1 metaG | ecosystem: Environmental > Aquatic > Freshwater > Lake >... | reverse complement strand
GTTCCGCATAATGAAACACTGGAGTCCACTTGTGCATTTCTCTGAACCAGGTGTTGAGAAAAACGTCACTATCGATATATATTCTCCGCATAGCGCTGTTTGTGGGCACATTCATTTTCTTTCACGGTTATCCATAGACTACTTCGATTTCAATTTTCCTTCGTCGCGACAGGCTGTTGGAGTATCCTCTGCCGGCACCGTGATCATTCTCTGATTACGTTCATTCTTGGCGGTTGATCTCTACTTAGCTTTCATCGCTTTCGTCTTTCGTGTTCTCCGTTCCCATGCGAGAAGTTTCCAGACTAGTCTGATGTTCTCGAGTGATGGAAGAAGGATGCCGATCGTCGCGCTTGGGCGGATCATGAAGAAGTTATCGTGTCCAGGCATTTTTATGAATGAGACTTCTCCATGATCGCCCAGAACGTTGGTGTAGAGAATATTCATGTCGATGTCTCTATCATGGTACTCTTCGTTGGGCATGAACAGAACGTCCATCGATTCGCCTTGACTTAGGCTTGGGACATCCGCCTTCACCCTAGCGCTCTCTTCGATAGCCTTTCCCGTCTTCCTGTCTAATAGCCCGATCATTACGTCGAAGGCAGGTTTCTCGCCGATATTTTTCAAAGAAACCGTTGTATATTTTGGGGTTGCGTCCATCGGTGTTGCTGCAGATGAGGACACGCTTACCTTGAGTGTGGGTTCATACTGGGCGTAGAATAGTGCATTCTGCCTAAGCGTTATCTCGACCTGAATGACGATCACATACAGCTGGAAGAGAAGAATCAGGGCCAGAAGCACATTGACATCCAAAGTTAGTTTAACACCGAAAATCGGTGGTCCTTGAAAGAAGAGAATGATCAATAGAGGTACCAATAGAAATACAAGAAGGACGGGGGCAGCATTACGAACGACACCGCGCCACCTCACCAAGTCTATCGCCGCCTAAATTGCCAATAGATATGTCCATCTGCGCTCTCTCAAGAAGATTGCTTTCATCTTCAGCGATCTCTCACGGCTTAGGTTCTAGGGAAAAGTTTATCGCATGAGAAGAAGGTAATCAAGAACGGAGAAGTAGACTGTGGCAAAATATAAGCCCAAGCTCTTCAAGATAGCAGAAGAACTTGCCAAGGCAGGAAAAGGACGGGCGGCGATAGGTGCTGGTGTAATAGAATTTCTTCTTGCTTTGGGCGGAGCATATTACACTGGTGGAGTTACATATTCCTGTGGTAATCCTCGTTGCGATGAGGTAATCTATGTTAGACGAGACGAGGAAAGACCTCTCGTGTGCAGTAGATGTGGTGAGGAAATTGATTGGGCAGGGATAAAAACGCGAATAATCAAAGTATGCCCCACATGCAACAAGCAATATGACGAAGAAGCTAACTTCTGTCCTTACCATATTCCAAAGGTAGCGTTGGTTCCAAAAGAAGTGTCAATTGTCACGTAGGGACTTCGAGGACGGGTTTCAGGTTACTTTCATTCTCAGTGGTAGATCTGTCACGGTCTACACCTATGTGGTAGGTTTGTTTTAGCGGCCTGGACTCCTCGGTAAAATGCGATTACTTTCACCGAGTTTTGCGCATGTTTTCGCCTGTGTGCATTGGTGCGACCGGTTGAATTTGAACCACGAATTCCTGTGTGTGAAGAGCCTAGTTACACAAGATTCTGCCGGAGAAGTTTCACTATTTCTATTATAGATGGACTATGACCGAGAAGAGAACTCAAACGATCTTGAAGCTGAAGCAGGCCCTACCTTACGATATGCTTGCAGTCCTCGAATCTCTCTTTTATCGATCTTACACGAGTGAACCGATGCCAGAAACTCACCCGTTGAAACACTTGAGAAGGGAGAAGATTGTTGTAACATCAATCGACATGGCGAACAAAGCTCTAGACTTCATGAATCACATTCGACAGAGGCAGAACAATGGACAGCCCTACCAAGTCAAGGAGTGGAGAGAGTACAATTTGAAAAACGGCTTGACCGTCAGCACTTACGAGTCCATCAAGGCGAGGCTTCTCGCGTCCGGTCTGCTACGCCAAGAAAGCCAGATATTACGTGTCTCAAGCCCAACAGAGTTCGAGTCTATCCTTTCTAAGATGCTGAATGCAGTTCAAGTATGGCGGGAATACGGAAGGTAATACGGGAAGGCAGAACTGGGTTTTCCGCCTATCATATATGCCGCATAAGACCATCATGCGAAAGAATCTTTGAGAATCTTGACTTCTATCACCGAGACTTTCTACGGGCCGAGTTGTCCGTTAGCGTGTACTGAGTGAATAGACTGTAAACCCATCTGCGACTTGATCTGTAACTGGTGGGTGTTTTCAGTGCAGAAAAATAGATCTCTAGGATAGCATCAAATGCCTTAAGGCGATACAAGACATCTTAGTAATGAGGAATATCTGTCGTTGAATATCATGGCTTTTGTTCAAGGATTTGAAAACGACTTCGTGCGTGTGGAGAAATATATCAATACCGCAAACTCTAGAGGCGATCAGCTTCATTGGGCGAACTACCGAAAATGGTACCTCTTGAATGTTCGAAAGGCTAAGACGGCTTTTAGACAGCTATGTCGCATCGAGAGAGACGTGGACAAGGTAAAGAACCACCTAGAGAGAATGGAAACTCTGCTAGCAACAATGTTTGACATCAAAACGCAAACAAGAGCTAAGTATGAAGCACTGCAGCAGTTCAAGCCGATTTGGAATAAATTCAAAGACGAGGCCGCAAGACAGCTCAAGGCAAAGTACGACATGTTTTCAGAACGTGACTTCGGAGTTGAAGAAAATCTTTGTTTTGTTCTCATGCCATTTGACAAGACTTTCGGACAGGTATACAAAGAGGCTATAAAACCCGCTGTCAGGGGCGTGGGACTAAAATGCAGAAGGGCTGATGATATTTTTGGCGTGAGACCCATAGTTCAAGATATTTGGGAATACATAAATAGGGCTAAGGTCGTAGTTGCAGACCTTACAGATAGAAATCCAAATGTCTTCTACGAAGTGGGACTATCGCATGCTTTAGCAAAGAAAGTAGTTCTACTCACGCAAAAGCCACAAGATGTGCCCTTTGACATCAAGCATATTCGTTACGTTCTTTACAAAAACGACGCGTCGGGGAGGGGAAAGCTCTTAAAGGCACTGTCCAAAACTATTCGAGGTCTTGTAGGATAAAATTCAGGCACGAATTATTTCTTTGCCTTCTGTTGTCGCGTTTTTGAATATGTTCTTATCTTTACGTGACCTCTCACGACTTTATCAGCATGCTTGTCAACCAGATGAATACCCAATGCCTGTGGACCTGTTGTATAGAATTTGCAGTATGGACACTTAATTCTTGGATACAACAATAAACGTCTGCTAGACATACCTAGCGCCTCGTCTACTTTGCTTGTTTCAATTTCATGAGCAGTTCACTGACCTCATCAGGTACAGGCTTTTCAATTTTCAATTTCGCAACAAATTTTCTCCACGTTTCGACAGAACCGCCGTAAAACCATGTGATGATCTTTCCTGCCTTTTTGTAATTTCCTTCCGCGTAACTGACAATCGTGTCTACTTGTTTCTTGTGGAGCTTATACACATCTTCAACATATGCTTTCTTTGTCATCTTTGCGATCCTTGGTATTTATGGTGCAGAGAACTTCAAAAGCTTTCCGAAAATGCGAAAGCCATCTTACGCAATCAATCGATAGCTTCAAGAAGCCAGAAAGACGAGTCTCAACATCTATCGATTTCTTGGAGCAGATCATTAGAGCGGTCAAAGCGAGATCCTAGAAAGTCGAGCTGGTCTTGCTGAATTGAGTTTTAAACTGTCGTCAATCACTTTAAGGAAAATCGATGTTAGAGCCATTAAATCAACCTACCTCCCTGTTACTACAGGCCTAAGCTGGGTCCAATTTTGATTCCGATGGGTTTAACCAAAGAAAATAGTCGCCACTTGGTCACGTTGCAAACATTCTAAGATCATCTTAAGAGATTTGTCTTTCAGATTGAGTTGAAAATTGAATAGCCTATTGGCGACATAGTACATGTTCGCTGTGATCTTCTGTATGATCGATTCGTACGTAGTTTGTTGTTCCTGTGTCAAGCTCTTTGTCGCGTAGATCGTGGGTACCCACTTTCCATCTGGTTGCCTTTCCAGCGGAAAGTAATCTTCGCCGCAGTTCTCAGCCCATAGAAGGTGATTATTCGCTATATATGTCACCATTTTCCTAATGTCAGACATTATTCCGCTATACTTTTCGAAGGTCGCTTTCCAATACGGCAAGATGCTGATGGTGTTGAACCACTGATATTCAGGTGGAAGTTGACCTACGGCTCTAACACAAATAGATGGTGGCTCGTGTGAGCGATGGTCTAGAGCAAGTGAGACTGTGGAAGGTATGTCGTCTCCGCCTTGTGATCCTACTTTGAATCCGAGCAATATTGTCAATCCATGCTTAAATTTGCCATAGATGATTCTATTGTTCTGGTAGAAGTCGATGATCTCTTTAAGCGCTTTCCTGATTACTGCACATGAATCCTGGAATAACTCCCATATCAATCTTCTTTCACTATTGGTCAGTCCGCAATTCCTCTGTAATTTCGCGAGATCTGGAAAACCTGCTATCTTCCAAATCGATACCCTGTTTCTTTCGAAACGTTCTATGAAAGCATCTATCTGCTCTTGAGCATACCACATCATTCGATGGGCGATGTCCCTCTTTCTCGCACCAAGGTCCGAGAGCGCCGAACATAGCGCCAGTACTCCTTCGACAATCATCATTAGTTTAGCAAGAGAATCTGACAAGATGAGGTGTTTCATTCGAAGGAGTTGGTCGTCGGACATAGTATGCTCTATTTCACCCTTTTCTATCTTGGTTAGCACAATTCCCGTAAGCTCAATTAGGTGTATCATGTTTTGCACATTAAGAGAGAAAAGATTAAGAGATGTGTAACTAGCCCAAGTGAATTCACTTGTCACGAAGTCTAGCGCCTTTTCCCTCTTTTCTTGTAGATTCATAATCTCAGATTTCCAGAAATGCTCTTCCATTATCCTGTTACATTGAGGCACTTATTGGCATTACCCATTCGCTACCTCGTTCATACACCAAACTTCAGGACAAGAAAAGTCTCCATTATGCAACAGCAGGTTGAAGTGCCCTGTACAAGAAGCAAGAATCCAGCCGATCTCTAGCTAAACGGTGCCAAAACGCCGCTGTTGGCGTATGGTGTAAGATTTGAATCTACATAGGCTTTGCCATAAATATGCTATATCCTTACCTTCAAATTGTTTGCGAGTTTGAACGTCAGTTTGCATCTCCCCGGGCTACCACTCAGTTCTGTAAGGTATACCGTTGCCGATATCAAAAACAAGCCTAATTCTAGATCTTTCTTGGTCGATACCGAATCGTCTTTATGCCTCTTTGGCAGTTGAAGGGAGTGAGACAACGACTTTGTCAAAAGCCGAGAAACCGAAAGGAGACATAACTGACATAATAAGTTCAATTGGTGAGGAAATCAATTCTGTCCTTAACACCAGTCGTGAAGAACAATACTTCTATGGAATAATTCTCCTATATAGTCTCATCGAGAATCTTTTGAAGTGGCTGGTATACTTAAAGATACTTTGGGACAAATCGCGCAAGAAGATGAGTGTAGAAGAAGCTAGAGAGATCCAGTCATTTTGCAAGGGTCTGACATTTTACGAGGTGTTGCGCATTGGCATCTCTACAGACGTCATCAACTTTAGGCTGTACAAAGAGATCGACAATGTAAGAAGCGAGCGCAATGATGTGGTTCACCAGCTTTGGATATACGAGCAGCGGAAAAACTTCTTGGTTCTAAGGAAAAAATTGGAAGAGTTCTCCAGAATTGCTAACGAATTGATTGGCATCTTCAATAGGTTGACCGGAGAGATCACTGTAGACGAGGTATATGAAATCTTTTTAGCGAGATGAACTCCAATGACGTACGATAGCAGTCCAACAGGTAGATATTGATAACCAAACTTTGCTTATGAGGGCATGCTGGACGGTCGACCCTTCTTATCGTCAAAGGCAAGGTCTGCGGAGAGCTAGGCGCAACGCCGTTTGAAGGGCAAGACTGGGTGCGGATACTCAGTTGAGGATGTATCAATCAATCTCCAATATTGTGATTTGTGATCAGGCTCTGCACGATTCACCAGTAAAGACATAGTATGTGGCGCCTATAGGTAATCCGACTGAACCGCCAGAGATGAAGACACCACCCTGGTTTATTACTTGGATCGTAATCCTCTATGGTATTTTTCCCTTACTACCTCCTCTAGAATCGCAAGACCTTCAACGAATCGAGGGTCCATGACCATACCCTCATGATAGGTCTTAATAGTGTTCTCAACATCGCCTAGGTTTGGCTCTTCTGAAGCTTCGATTGTTCGAAGCGACTGTTCGTAAACCTCTCCCAAACTGCGGATAGTGCTTATCTCATCTTTGAGATTGTTGATCATCCACTCCTTGAGTTGAGGGTCGTCTCTTATGGCTTTGTACCATGCTAGTGCAACCTCTGAAACTTGCGGTCGAAACAGCCTATAGAAGAAGGGCAATCTAATGAAACGTTCCAACAGATACTCTTTATATTGTTCGGTTTCAGGATCAGACGACAATAGGGGGATCATCAAATCCATCCGCCATCTTAACCTCTTCAAAATTTCGATCATCTCATTTTCAACGCCCCTAGACTTCAAGTAGCTCCATTTCCTGAATAAAGGCGGAAGGAGCGAACTCCATCGTTTCGTTATCTGACTCATGCGGCTTTTCAGCTGCTCAGGATAATGCGAAAGAAGTTTGAGCAGACCTAGCTCTGTCAAAGTGTACTTTCTTGGCCTAGTGTCCTTGACTTCTTCGACCAAGCCTGTTCTCAGTAAAGAATCTTTGTCGTTCACCAGTCGTCGCCAAACTGTGGGGTATCTGATAAGGATTCTCTGTTTTTCTATGCTGATTTCGTAGCGGCTTAAAGGTCCATCCAACGCTAGTCTTTTCAAGATTTCCAGATCTTTTATGCCAGTCTTCTCCTTCGTGGGCCTGCCCAAAAATCTTCACCAATTATTCATTTTCGAAGAAAAGTATGAACATTCATATTCATAAAAAGTATGTTCATAAAACGAATATATACGCCTATCTATTCTTGTTTGTGTGATTGGCGTTGGCAGAAAGGTTAATCGCAGTCACCAAGCCGTATGAAGTCGGAAAGCCGGATTCATTGATAGTTGTAGTCCCTTCAGAAGTAAGGAAGATGCTGAAGCTGAAGAAGGGAGAAAAACTCGCGGTAAAGCTCGACGATCGTGGGAGAATTATCTACGAGCGCATCGAGGAGGAGACGCGATGGTGAAGGTCCCTCATAAGGTATTCATCCGCCAGTGGAAACCCAAGTGTCGATTCTGCCATCGAAGAACTGTGAGACTGCTAGCCCGTAAAGGATGTAGCGTCTACGTCTGCAACCGTTGCTACCCAATTCTAACCACTATCCTATTCGAAGAAGCTGAGGAGAAACATGAGTTCGGAATTCTTGGGAGAGGTCGAGTGCCTCTACACTCGACTGGTTCGCAGAGGGGATTTCGCTGAATCTTACTCTCCCGACTACACACCCAAACTCCGGAGGGAATCTAGATGAGTAGTCAAAATAAAAATATAATCAAAATTGGCAATTATTCTTTTCGCCTAAGTGAAAGGAACTTTGAGATTGTAGAAATTCTTGATCATAAAGGAACCGTAGTAGATTTCTTTGAGTCTAAGCAACTTATAAACAGAATACAAAAAGATTTTACGAGAAAGGTTCTTAAATTACCGATTGAACAACTCGCTTCCGCTTTCGCTGAACTTTTCAAGCAATATGAAGAGGCTCTAGCGAAAAAGAAAACACGAGTTCCAATTGGATTTGAAGATATAGACTGGGAAGGCATTTCAAAAGAGAATGTCTTGCACGGAGCAGGTGGATTTACAGCCGATTTTGCCTATGAGACAACTTATGTTCCAACAACAGGCGGAAGAAATACTTGGATGTTGATAGCTTGTGATGGAGAAAAGCGTGAAGCTCATATTCTAAAGCCTACGAACAACGAGCTTACAATATTCGGTAAGAAATATCTGCTACCAGAAACGCCGATTATAACTCTGAGAACTCTTTGGGGTTCGAAGAGCGTCTACGAATTCATAAATCACTCAGAGCATGATCCTGAAGCTACAGAAGTTTTTAAAGAAATATTAGACCTATCAAAGTATTTCGTGTATTATGTGGACACTTCAAAGCATATTCTAACAGCGCTATGGATTATAGGAACTTACTTCTATGAGCTATTTTCAGCTTACCCTTATGATGTAAAACTAGGTATCCGAGAGACAGGCAAAACCACAGCCCTTCTACTAGCAGTATATCTGGCATATCATGGCAAGGAGATATTTGACGCCACCAAGAGCGCTGCCTTCCGAATGATAGAGACAGCAAAGCCAACCCTTGGATTCGATGAAGTGGAGAAATTATACCAAAAACCAAATCGACAAAGAGACCCCGACACTCTGGACTTTTTAACACTCATAGATGTGGGATATAGAGCTGGTGCTTCCGTTCCTCGAACCGAATGGAATGATGAGACTGAGAGATATGAAATAAAGGAGTATGGAGCCTACAATCCAAAGGCATTTGCGATTTTAAAAGTGTTAACAGAATCAACAGCCTCTCGCTCTATCTCAAGCTATATGGTTAAAAGTGGTGAGGCTTTCTACTCCGATAGGAGGCCTCAATTAAAGGCTATTCCATTTGATGAAACAGATGAGATGGCGAAGACAATTCAAGAATGTAGAGATAGACTATACAAGTGCCGTTTCCTCTATGCAAGAGCGGTAAAGACGATCTATCAGGGCTTAAAGGGTTCCGACTTTGGAATATCAGATCGATATTGGGAGCTTTGGAGACCGATATTCACGATCTGCAGGATTTTCGCCCCAGAACAACTTGAATCGTTAATATCTATAGTTACAAGTGTAATTCATGAACAGCAAACAACAATGGATGCAGACGATATCTCCAACGCCCTTACTTCTGCCTGTCTGGAAACAGTTGAAAATCTTATTGACGTTGCCGAAAAACAGGGCGGTACAATTCCATCCACCGTTGAGATTGACCTGACACTGATAACAGACAAGTTTAACGAAATATTCCAGCCGACCAAACCGTATAAAGAAAAGTCTATCTCTACTCTTCTTAAGAATTTAGGCTTACCAAAAAGAGGTAGGAAGACAGATCCACGAGACAGATCTAGAACCGTTTTAATTCCTCTTGCAGTTCTGGCCAAACAGGCTCAACGATTTGGCTTTATAGATTCTGCAACAAAGCTGTCAAAGTATATTTCATACCAGAATTATGTCGCCACGCCACCGCCAGAATTTTATGAGGAACTCGCTCGAAGAGGTTACGAAGACAATTTACAATGGGATCTTTGTGAACTGCGCTCAAACCCACTATGTCAATCTAATTTGGAATTCAAGATAGTTCGCTTTCTCGAAATAACCGACTCTGAAACCGGTGAAAAGAAAAGAGTTCGAGCCTGTTTTGAGTGTCTGCCAGAGGGAAAACAGTCATGAGCCCTAAAATTTTCTACCCTATACTGTCAAAAAACCTGTTTATCCATACTATTCGTTCAGTTCATACAGTACGAAATGAAAGAAAAGAACGGAAAAATCGATTTTCAGAGGGTATAGGGTCTAAATTTTTGCCTCATTCCCGTAGTTTAATGTCTCTTCTAAAACTACACACATCTGGAGGAATCTGAATGAGTAGATGCCCGATTTGTGGAGCTGAAGTCTATCATACTGTGAGTAGAGAATGGGATATCTGCATAAATTCGAGTGGACACAACGGTCAAGCCTACTTCTTGAAGAGAAAGAATTTCAGACCTGAATTCGAGATCGAACTTGATTCGTCTCTTCAAGAGAGAATTTCCAAGTCTTATCCTCGTGGAGGAAACTGTGAATGAGCAAGAATAAGAAATTGACACCGGAACTAGTCGATCAAATCAGATACTATCATGATCTAGGCGTTTCTTCCAGAAGAATCTCTCAGCTTCTAGGTCGAATTGTCAGCCATTCCACGATATGTAAGATAGTCAAGCGAGATGAGAAGCATCGTGTCCAAGCTGAATAAATTAGAACGTCTGGATCAAAGGACTCTAGATTTTATTTTATACTTGCGTGCCTTGGGGGTTTCAACCTACAAGATCAGCCAGAAGATAAACGGGAGTCTCAGTCAATCTACCGTCTGGTGGGTCTGCAAGACTCATGAAACACGAGTCAGACAACTTCAAGATAGTTTACGACGCAATTTATTAAAATGTCAAGCCGAGATTGAAGAACCCCGAGACTTTGCTCGAGACGAGCTTGAAGAGACCAGAAGCTATAGGCCTTGCTCACCATTAGAATTCGGAGGGGGCCTGGGCAGCGTACCGCTGAATAAATTCGAGCTTTATTCGATCCTGAAGCATTCTCCTTCCTGTTCGAAGAATCTAGGGCTTAGGGTAAGAGAGCTAAAACAAAAACAATTTCTAGAAATTGAGGAACCGACGCTCAAGAGACTGAAGCAGAAATGTTCTGATATTCTGAAGTCGTTGAACTTAGCGTTTGTAGGAACCGAAACCTACACTGTTGTAGGTGCTGAGATCGGACGACTAGCGGAGAAATATTATGAGGAACATCTTAGAAGAAGGAAGAATACGAGGTTGACTCCGATAGCCATAGGTGTTGTTCTCTTCGCTCTCCGATCCTACGTTCCCCGGTCTCTCACGATTCTGAAAGTTGACTCAAAAGTATTAAGAAAGGTCGAAAGAATCGCGGATGTTTCAAGTCAGAGAGTGTAAGATTATGAGTGAGAATCCTTTTGCACCATCAAAACGCAGAACCTTTATTCCTAAGTCGACCCTGGAACCGTGTCCACACAACGCAGTCGTTGCCTAATGCGTTCTTCATGAAACCAAGAATCCAAGTAAACGGTATTGCAGGCGGGGCTGTAGATATCTGATCTATCTTCCTGAATCGATTTTCAAGGAGAAGGAGAGTTAGATTTATTCTTTCCTTGAATTTATTGATTTATCGTTTTGCTGAAATCTATGAATCGATAGACAAGTAAGTAAATAATTCAAATAAATAGACAATTCTAGGGGGACTCCCGACACAACATTTCTTATTATTATTTGGCTTGAATCACTAGAAGCTAGAGGTTACTACAACTAAGATTAAAGTTCTTTAAGATTGAATCCTGTTTCTTCTCCTTCTTCGCCCATGAATGTCAGCCTTCACAGAGAATCTCCAACAAACCATTTCTTTCACCTTTCAATATTAAATATCTTTTAATATTAACACAGAACACCTCATCCAGTCTCAGTTTTAATATTAGATGAGTTCAGGAATCTTGAAACCTTCAATATTAGACCTAGACCTAAATATGACTCGACTTGGTGGCTGACAACTATCATCTTCCGCATGTGCTTCCGCGCCTCCGCCAACAAGGACTTCAGGAAAGGGCTTTCAGCGAAGCGGTGCCCTTCCTCCACTATGACGGTCCAGTCAGCCAGCTCCTTCTGAAACATGATCAAGTGTCTGAATACGCTGTCGGCCTCGCTTTTGCTGACATCCACGTTGCTCGATGGAACCAGCCTGATTTTCCTGTTGGCTCGCTTGAAGTTTAACGAGAAGAACTCACCTAGGTTGATCTTCTCTAAGATTGGGTACTCGTTATGCGGATCGATCAGGAAGAGCCCAGAGTTCAAGGTTGGTATCAACCGATCCCTGAGAAAAGTTGTCTTGCCACTTCCGGGTATGCCTGTTAGAATTATAGGTACTTGATTCTCCATGACGTTCTCAACAGTTGCCTCAGGATATTCTTCCGATGTCAGATACTCGTTTAGCAACACGGAGAGAACTGCATCTCTGGAGCGGATATTCAAGCGTTCTTTGAGTTTGCCAAGCTCTCCATAGTTCTGTACGCTGATTCTCATGTGAGTTATCTTTTTGTTATTTTTCTTCTGTTTCTGACTCATTATTTCCAACTTCGGTTTCTTCAATCTCATTCCCTGTCGGCGTGCTTGGCAAGTTTCCTTTACCGAGTTCCGCTAAACGGTTTCCCAATTCTAGAAAGCTCTTGTACTTTCGAGCATAGTCCCAGAAGAATACCAAGGCCTCTTTCCCCACATCTGGTGGGTTCCGGAACATCAAAGCCCGAATCTCGTCAAAATTCGATAGATCGTCTTTACCGCCTAACTCGTCATAGCGGTCTCTAAGCATTCGGAATGTGCCCTTGCCAAACGTCTTGTCCATATC
>Ga0129297_10001359_pt1 | contig 12344 bp, 10 predicted proteins | sample I18A1metaG_FD_94708 | JGI IMG/M metagenome (GOLD analysis project Ga0129297, IMG submission 94708) | Lake sediment bacterial and archeal communities from Gulf of Boni, Indonesia to study Microbial Dark Matter (Phase II) - ​I18A1 metaG | ecosystem: Environmental > Aquatic > Freshwater > Lake >... | reverse complement strand
CCTTCATAATAGGTTCCATATACCTAGCAAGTTTTCTTATAGTGAGGAAAAGAGTAAAAAGAAGCTCAGTTTAGGCTTATTTTCTGCCTAACTATAGTCTCTTTCCAGACTTATCTTTATTTTCATTCGTAATTAGTTATTACTAATCAGTGTCCTCTATTTTTTGTTCCTTCATTGTGGAACACTTGTCTTGTCTGTTTGGAGAGGGTTCGATAGAGGCATCACACCCTTTCTTTTCTTCCACCCTACCCTTTTCTTTCTCAAGTGCATACTGCGTACGCAGTGTTTCTTTCTTTTAGGCTACTGCTTATACGTGCTGTCGAGTATAGCTGTGATGATCTATTTGAATTCAGCTAATGAGAAATTCAAGTTTTACTGGATTTTTTAAGAAAACTTGTAGATTCCGAAGATTTTTATAGGTGTTCTAAGAACGAACAATGAATTAGAACACTGTTAATGAGGCTGAGGACATGCAAACTTCCAAGTTGGGAATCGCTCTTTTTCTGGTTTATCTTTTGACAGTAGTTTTTGTCGTTCCTGTTTTCGCTGTGGAATATATTCCAGGGGTTTCAGCGGGGCAGGGTATAAGCTACAACGTACGGACAGATCCACCGACCGAAGAGATCTTTATGCTAATAGAGGTAGTCACGGTTTCCGGTAAGGAAGTTACGCTGCGTACGTCTGGGCAATTTGAGAATGGTACTGCTACTCCAGAAAGTACGGCAACATATAATGTTGAAACTGGCACGATGAATGGAGTGCCGAGCACGTATGGACCCATCATAGCGGCAAACCTCAACGAAGGCGATCCCTTAGCAACGGAGCCCCCTAACTCTGATATGAAAATTAACCAAACGGAGACCCGAACATACCTGGGTGTTAGTCGAAGCGTCAACATTCTTAGTACGGCCGTCTCAACAGCCGATTACACAGCCAAATGGACGTTCATCTATGATAAGGTGTCGGGAATAATGCTGGAAATGGAAATGGAGACGACGCAAAACAAACCTACTCCAACAACTACGAAAACATCAATCAGCCTCTTTGCAACAAACATCTTCGCCACACCAACATCATCACCACCACCGATTACATCACCAACTCCTTCACCTACTCCAACACCTACGCCCACGCCAACACCCACAGGGCCAACACCCCCGCCTACAGTAGCTCCCCCTACGATCACGCCAGCACCGACATCAACACCGCAACCGACTCCAACACCGCAACCAGCCCAAGCCATTCCATTCGAGTGGATAGCGGCGGTCATCATCATCATCGTACTAGCAATAGTCGCAGCGACATTATTGGCGAAGAGAAGAAAATAGGCCTAGTTCTCTTCAGTAAGATTATTGAAATGTCTGTGGAAGTTTCCTTTTTCAAGTTTTAAGCTGACCTTTCCAAATTCAAAGCGCGCGCGCTGATTTTTCAAAAGTTAACCTCGAATCGAAATACTAAAAAATATCTTCTTAGTCTTCCTAAGAGCGAAAGAATGGCCTGAATTGGGGCCCGTAGCTCAGTAAGGATAGAGCACCGGGCTTTTAAGCAAAAAGTCTGCAGAGAAACCCGGGGGTCCCGGGTTCAATTCCCGGCGGGCCCGCTACGCAAGTAAATTTCTCCCTTTTTCTTTTTTTTGTTGCGCGAGTTATGTCGGACGCTTGTCATGAATGATTAACAGGAGTTGTGGAAAAAGGGACTGCGAGATTTTGGTGTATAGTTTTACTCTGGGGTTTTACTTTCTCTCTTCTGGAATAAGCTCCGGATATTCCCTCAGTTTATTGGCAATTTCTTTAAAGCGTTGATGCACCAATTGGTTCATTGTTCCTTCCTCAAATTTTCCATCAGGTCGTTTAGTCCCTGCTTTAACTCCTGTCAGAATTTCGATTCCCTCATCTATAGTTTTCACTGAGTATATGTGAAATTTTCCTGCCTTGACGGTTTCCACAATTTCTTCTTTAAGCATTAGGTTTTGCGCATTGCTTTCGGGGATCATCACGCCTTGGTGGCCATTCAGGCCCTTGGCCTTACAGACTTCAAAAAATCCTTCTATCTTTTCATTTACACCGCCTATAGCTTGAACTTCACCCTTTTGGTTAACTGAACCCGTGACAGCGATGTTCTGTTTTATTGGGACCCCTGATAAAGCTGAGAGAATTGCGTAAAGTTCAGTGCTTGAAGCGCTATCGCCTTCTACTTCTTCATAGCTTTGCTCGAAGACAAGGCGAGCGGAGAGGCTCAGAGGTTTGTCCTGTGCATACTTTTCAGTCAAGTAACCGCTAAGTATCAAAACGCCCTTAGTGTGGATACGACCTCCAAGCCTTGCTTTTCGTTCAATGTCAATTATTCCCTCTTTTCCCATGCCTATACTGGCAGTGACACGGGATGGTCTCCCAAAGGCAAAGTCTCCTAAGCTCATGACTGATAGGCCGTTTACCTGTCCTATTGCCTCGCCTTCTGTGTTGATGAGAAAAATGTTCCGCTGGATCAGCTCTTGAATCTTCGATTGAATGAGATCGGAGCGGTAGCGTTTTTCCTCAATAGCCTTTTTGATGTGATCGGAAGTTATGTATTCAACATTATCTTTAACGGCATAGAAGTTGGCTTCTCGAATTACATCAGCGATTTCAGCAAATCTTGTGGACAATTTTTTCTGATCTTCAGCTAATCTGGAACTGTATTCGATGACTTTGGCAACTGCCGACGAATCAAGGTGCTTAAGGTTTTCCTTGTGGCAGAAAGTACAGATAAAAGCGGCATATTTTCGCATGTTTTCATCTATCCGATCCATAGTTGTATCAAAATCTGCCTTGACTTTAAAAAGCTCCTTGAAATCCATGTCATACGTATACAGTGCCAGGTAAAGAAGCGGGTTTCCTACGAGAACCGCCTTGACCTTTAGTGGTATAGGTTTAGGTCTTAAACCCTTTATGCTTATAAAGCCCAAGCGTTCTCCAGGCTCTTCGATTGTAACTTGTTCGCTCGTTAAAGCCGTTTTTAAGCTATACCACGATAGGGGATTCTGAAGTAACTCTTCGGCGCGAAGTACCAAATATCCACCGTTAGCCCTTTGCAAAGAACCTCCCCGAATCATTGTGAAGTCAGTTGTTAATACACCAAATTGCGCTTCTTTTTCTATTCTTCCAAAAAGGTTTTGATAAGTGGGGCTTAGTTCTACAACTACTGGGGCTCCTCGAAGTTCTGAGTTATCTACTATTATGTTGACTTCATATTTTCTAAAGGAAACTTCCGTTGTTGATGGAAATGGTAAAGGTGGAGGTTGCTGAGTTTCTCGTGTTCCTTTCACGAAAATAGCCAAGTTCTCCAAGAGATCATTTTGAACATCGTCTATCTGATTAACAACGTCGGGAAATTTTTTGTATTTCTCTTTCAGATCTGACACTATATGACCGATGGCGAACAAAGCAACATCACGATTCAATTTCTCAATAGATTCGCGAGCTTTACCTTCTAATTCTCTCAGCTGTCTCATGGCGCTCCTAACTTCAACATCCAAGGTTTCCCTTCTTCTTTCAATTGTTTCCTTTATTTCGGGTTTCAACGCCATGAACTCCTGTTCATTCAAAGGTTTTCCCTTTACCACGGGAATTGTAAGTAAACCCAGAGGTGTGCTTTGAAGAATAAATCCTTGCTCTTGTGCTCGTTTGTTAAGTAGTTCAACCTGCTTTTCCCTTTCCTCTTCGATGTTTCTGATTGCCGCAGTTCTTTTATTGGCATAATCCTCACTTTCAAATATTTTAGGAAGAACCCTTTTTGCTTCATTGACGAGATCTGCCATGTCTTTCTGAAAGACTTTTCCTTTGTTCGCTGGAAGCTCTATGACTTTAGGCTCATACGGATTGCGAAAGTTGTGCACGTAGCACCAATCCGAAGGTAAAGGTTTCGTTTTGGCTATCTCCTCTAGAAAATCTTTTACCGCGGTCATTCTGCCAGTGCCCGGATAACCAGCGACATAGATGTTAAAGCCCCGTTCCTTTATTTCTAGGCCAAACGTGAGGGCTTTTACCGCTCTATCTTGCCCGATGATTCCCTCTAGCGGCGAAATATCCTTGGTAGATGTGCACCTGAATATGTTTGGATCACATTCTTTTCGAAGCTTTTCAGGGGTCAATTCATTAATCATGCATGTCACCATTAAAATACAACATTTTATTATCAGGCATACCCTAGTATAAGATTTACTCTAGGCCTAGTGGGAAAAGTTGACTGGCAAGTCACCGAATTTCTGATTTGCTACCTTTCTGTAAAGATTCTTTTTCGTTCGGCTAAGGAATCATTCCAATTTTAGTGCAATTTTTAGTTCTAGAATCTAGAAAGATGCAATTTCAGTAGGGGCACGTCAAAAATTTTTATATAAAGTTTTTAGGGCAACAACAAATGTGATAGAAGCCTTCTCCTTTCTTTCGCTTTGGCTGAAACAGTAAATAGTGATTCCTTATAAAACGCTTGCTGTCTGCTTCGGCATATGTCGCTTTTGAAAATATGTTTTGTACGTCTCATAAAAAGAAAATGCGAAACAAATCCGCAATGCATAAATTCTGTTGCGCATCTTAAAAGTTTTTGTCGGGCGGTAGCTCAGCCTGGTAGAGCTTCCGAGTCAGCATTAGCCTAGAAAGGATTAGCTGACGGAGACGCTGTAGACGTCTACCAATGGTAGGTGTTACCCAGCCTATCAGGCGTACAAGCAGAAACCGGAGTGTCGCAGGTTCAAATCCTGCCCGCCCGACCAAGCCTCTTCGTTTAGTAAAGGATATTTTCGTTTGCTTTTCAATTCAAATAACACGTTTCTTGCACTGGCTTATTCAAGCTTTGGTTGAATCCATGTAACGGATATCCATTGGTAAAGAGCTGCAGAAAATATAAGAAATGTGAAGATGATAAAATCAGAAATTAAAAAAATAGGGGGAGAAACAGCTTGTTTACGCTAATAGTTTTCCTTCTTTCATTATTGCTTTTCCATCAAGCATTAAGGTTGGCTTTGGAATGATAAAGTCTTGGTGCAGGTCTGAGGACACTTTGCCGCCCATGTGAGAATTATCTCCAATGGCGAGATGCACGGTTCCCTTTATTTTTTCTGACTCGAGGATATTATCGGGACGTTTCGCGTTGGGATTGGTTCCCACTCCGAGTTCGGCGAGGTTCCGGCGCGAAACAAAAGGCTCTTCCTTCTTTTTGAAGTCTAGCATAGCTCTATATTCATCGCCGATTTTTCCACCGCCTATTATTTCAGTTACATAGCCTTTTTTGAAAACTATTGTCATCTTCTCTTTTAGGTCCGGATACCAGTTTGGCTCAACTACAATCTTTCCCTCGGCAGTTCCTTCGACAGGGGCGCAGTAGGCTTCTCCTGATGGCAGGTTTCCCCAAGAACCTTTCTCTGTAAAGATTCCAGCGTCAACTCCGCCTTTTCTTTCTTTCAAACTGAGTTTGATGTCTGTGCCTCCCGGAGAGGTTATCTTCGCTTCGTTGGCTTTTGTTATTAGATCAGCGATTTTCTTTGTTTCCTTATCTATTTCGCGGTAGTTGGAAGCCATTGGTCCGCCTGGATATAACATTTCTGCAATGAACATGGGCATGCTTGCTACTCGGCACCCAGCTTTGGTGGCGTTTACCCGGGCATCAGTATGGGTTAGTGAATAAGTAGTTATTGCAATCGCCACGTTCGCAGTCTTCATTTTTTCTTCCACTTCTTTTCCAGGGTAAGTTCCATGTTTTCCTATTGATGGGTACACAAAAAATTCAACCTTGTTGTCTGGGAACTTTTCAGTGGCAATTTCGCTGACTATTTTCGCCAACATGGATCTTTCCATGGCTTCGGTCAGTTTGATGCTGTCTTTTGTTTTCCATTCTTCTGCAGTCGGGATGTCTGTAACGACTAATAGTTTTTCGCTTTTCTTGAGGCCCATGTTTACTTTAAGCATGTTGACGACGCCGTCGACAAGTTTTTCCTTGCTAATCATATATCTCACCCATTTTCCAAGAAAGAAAATTTAGAGCTTGCCAAGTTTTTTGGCAAGTTTAGCTAGCTCTGGTTCTACGACTCTGCCTTTGTCAAAGATTTGTTTTCCGTCTAGCCAAACAGAGGTGTTGAGGCATATGCCATCGGTGTGTGAAGGCGCCGGTATTGGTTCGCCCCCGGTCAACATTTGACCTACGTAGCCGATTCCCCATTCAGTGCATCCCCAGACTCTCTCATCTTCGACTATATTTCCCGTCAGCTTTGCGCCTGGGTTAACTCCATAGCAAACGTGGGCTATTCGCAGCATAAGAGGGTCATTAAAGCTTTTCAGCCAAGTTTCGAAAACCCGTGCGTCCTCTCCTCCTTCTATTTTGTCTATTTTTCCTTCTTTAACGTGAAGTTTTATGGGTTCCTTCACTAAACCGATGGGAGGAACGACGGAACCGTTGAAGGCTATTACTCCGTTGATGGACTTGGAGATTGGTGACCAACCTATTTGGCCGCCTAACATGTGGGAGCCGGGTGTGTCTGCGTATCCAACTTCACAGATTATCGGTCTTTTCGGGTCGTCGTCAAATTCAACATTTCCTCCAGCTGGCGTTGTCATCTTGATGTGCTTGGCCGCCTTTGTCATATTGATTAGTTTGTCTTGGAACTGCCCTAAAGTTGGCAAGTCAACACGAGCAATGACTCTGACCATCATATCGACATTCATTCCAACCAAACACATGTGTCTAATCTTTTTGTTCTCCTTCATGACTCTTTCATACGGTGTCGAGTAGAGAAGCCATTCATTATTGAATTCAACCCACACGTCAGCGTTGTTTAAGGCTGCTGTTAGTGCTTCCACTGGAAGCATTGGATCAGCTGCTTTGCCAACTCCTAAGGGTGATGCTGTCCATATGGCCATGGGTTTTGCACCTGCAGCAAATGCTGCAGCTGCGGTTGCTTCGACTACTCGCGGATCTGATTCGGTGTCTGCTGTTATGACAAAGGTTTCGTCTTTCTGTGCTTTGAACATCTCACAGACTAGTTTGTGTGCTGCTCTGTTTAGTTCATATTCGTAAAACTGTGGCATTTTTGTTTCACCTTTCGGAGTACGTTTATTTTTGGAAAAAGCATATAAGTTTTTCTAGATACGTGTTATCCGCTAATGTTGGATGTGTGAGGATGAATGTCTTTGATGCTATAAAAGGTCGTAGGAGCGTTCGAAAGTACAAACTTGACAGTGTTCCAAATGAAGTAATTGAGAAAATTCTAGACGCAGCTCGCTGGGCACCTTCAGCTGGTAACATTCAACCATGGAAATTTATCGTTATAAGTGATAGAAATATGCTTGAGCTTGTAAGAAAAGTGTCGCCGGGGTATCTTGGAGAAGCTCCTTTGGCGATACTTGTCTGTTCGGATAGGGAGCGAGCGTACAGAGTTGGCGGAACTCTCGGCAGAGACTACTTGTCAGTGTCAGACTGTTCCATGGCTGTTGAAAACATGCTTCTTGCAGCGTATGCACTTGGTTTAGGAACTTGCGCAGTAAAATCTTTTTCACGTATTGCGGTGAAAGAAATGCTTGAGATTCCTGAGGGCATAGAGCCTGAACTGCTTGTTATCATGGGTTATCCAGCTCATACGCCAACTCCGCCGGCCCGGATTCCGTTTGGGCAAATAGTCTATCTTAACAAGTATGGCCTAAAATTCCCGACAAGCATGGAGGGATGAAATTGTCTTCACAGAAACCCACTGGGAATGATTACCTTTTTGAAATAGCCCTCTTTTTGGCAACAAGCGCACAGGGATGTCTGGGCGAACCTCCATTATATGGGCCTTTTAGACTGTTGGATGCATTAAGTAAACTTGCTGACTTTCCAGATTATGCGACAGGTTTGGACGCTGACCCGTTCTTGAAGGATATAAAAGCGATTGTGGACGAAAAGAAGTTTCTTGTAATATCTGATGTGGATGGTTTCAAAAGCGCCATTGACGAAATAGTTGAAAGATTTGCGAAAGAAATCAAGAAGAGATATCTAGAAACAAAATAATTGAACCTGAGGTCAACCAACTTTTGCCAAATATTATCACCATCTCATGATCGTCGGACGTGACAATCATATATGTTGATAAGACTTTTTCAACCCAAGAATGATAACGTGTATGATTGACAGATTTTACCTTCCCACTGCGCTTCTATCCGTGTTCATTGAGAAATATAGAAATATTGTTTCTTGTTGTGGTGAACGTATATCTAGCACATTTTTCTTTTCTGATCACCCAAATAGGACTGCTTCAAGACGAAGCATTAGAGTTGGGGGTTTCTCCAATTGTTTGATCGTTTTTGGTTTAGTTTCTCTTTGTATTCTGAGATGAATACATTGGACAGCTGTAGATTTGCAAAATCTGAATCATAGGTTTATCTTCGAGCTAATAGAATCATTGCTCTGATTATCATCGATATACCTATGAGTACTAGTATTCCCGCCCAGAATGCAAACCATATTCTTATGGTTGTCGTTTCGTTAAGGAGCATGTTTACTAGATATCCTGTTCCGAACCAGAATACGAGGTTGGACGTTGTCTCTGCTGTTTTGTTTAAAGCTGAACGGGCAACAAGTCTGAGTGCTAGAATTAAGATTTGAAGAATACCTAAGCCGAAGCTGAATTGTGCGGCCGCTGAATAAACCGTCGAATGGGCCCAAGGAGATTTTGGGGCAGGTAAGAAGATTCCGGTGCCAGAGACCTCTACAATGTCGAAATTACGAAAGAAGGCGATAATTTTTTCAAAGAGATTGGGTGTGGTTGCGAAAATCACGCCAACCAAAATGAAGAAAGCTCCTAGAGGTATTGCGGTGAAGATGCCTTCTCTACGTTCAAGTGGGAGAGTGCTCGAGTTTTTGCTCAATTTCTTCCCTCAACAACCCTATTTTGCGGCATGAGCATATAACGTTTTTTTATTAATGCGTTTAGGTGCATGTTTTAAATAGTTAATCTCATAATAAAGTGGATTAAGGTGAATTTCATGGTATATTGTCCAAAATGTGGTGCTGAAGTTAGCGAGGAGATGACCTTTTGTCCGAAGTGTGGCGCACCTTTAAAAATTGAAAAGCCTGCCGCTGTGGAGGCACCTGCCCCAGCGCCTCAAAGAGGGGAAAAAGCAGAGAAGTATGAAAAACACGAAAAGGAAGAGCCAGAGAAAGGAGAAAAATATGAGAAACGTGAGTTTGGGTTCGTAGGCTGGTTGGTTGGCGGCTTACTCTTGATACTCATAGGCGTGATTGCATATATCCAGGTGACCGGCTTACTTCAAAGAGAAATCGCTGGAGCTTTGCTGCTTGTAATCATTGGTGTAGTAATCATAATTGCCGCACTTTACCTTTGGATGACAGCGGCGAAGCGGCATCCTCAACCTTAGAGGAACCATCCAAAGAACAATCTATAGAGTCGATGTTCGAGAAGCGTTAGAGTGGTGCATCTTCCAAATATGCGGAAATAGTTTTTTCCAGCTGCTTCTATCATGTCCCCAATATCGTACCGGGGGAACATGCATGAAGAGATTATTAGCTTCCCCCAGTCACCTCGTTTAAGTTCGTGCAACATTTTTGTTCCGTGAGCGGTTATCACCTCAAAGTGATACTTGTCATAGTTCGGCGTGACGTAGGGTAACTCATCTAGTTGTTGCGCAAAAACTCCCTCTGTTGCACTGTACATTTCGACGACTGGAACTTGCCCAAAATGTTTCTTCAGCGTGGGTGCATATTTGAACTGTATTTTAGGCACGCTGGTACAGAACAGGGCGCGAAAATTCCACAATTCTTTAGGCTTTTTTCCATGTCGCCGTTTGATGTACTTTGCAAATGCGAGAATAACTGGCGTCACTCCCATCGCGGCGGTCACGTTTCTGTTGAGCGCTTTCTGATAGACAAGTTCAAATCTTCTTTCCCAGTCAACTTTGGTTATTCCAGAGCCCAAGACATCTATTTCCTCTTGACGAGGCAACAAACTAACCCTATCGAACATTGGATTCAGTTTTGCGTAGGTTCCAGAACTGTACCCGTAGGCGAGTGTTTGTCCTTCAATCACCATTGTGTGAACGTTGGATGGAAAATTTAAGTTAAGAATTTCCCCGGTAGCAAGTTCAAAATCTTTTTTTCTTAGTATATAGTTTATCAGCGCTCTTGCTCCACATATGAAAATTTGTTCAAGATGGGTTTTTGTTGCAGGTAAAACTTTTGCATGCCCCGTTGAACCTCTGGTCATTACCCAACACACGGGTGGTTCTGGAAGGATAGCCTTGTAATTTCCATTCTTTGCTGCTGCTATGTAGGGACTAAGTCCTGTGTAATCTATTATTGGGAAGTTTGCTCTGTAATCTTCAATTCCTTCAATTTCAGATGCCTTGTGCCTTTTTCCATAATCGGTTTTTCTGTATTCTGTGATTAAGTCAGAAAGAACATTTTCTTGTACTTTTTCAGGTTTCTCTAACGATTCATACCAAGAACCTATAATAGGTTGCAATATGCCGAGGCTACCTTCTTTCGGAAACATTTTGGTTACATAAACAACTTTCTAATTCTGATATAAAAAGTGCAGCTTCTACCTTTAAGTAGGGTTTCACCGAAAGTTTATAGGTCATCAGTTAAATAAGAAGAACCATTGCTCCTGCAGGTGAAAATTGTTGTTTGATGTAATTCGTTCTGCCGCTGAAAGGATACGGAGACTTGAGGTTCAAGGAGCCAGAAACGTTGCCATAACAGCCATAAAGGCTGTGGAGACTTTAGCGAAGGAAACAAGAGCTAACCGCAAGCAAGATTTTCTTAAAGAGCTTTCTGGAGCAAAAGAACTTCTTTTTGCTTCAAGGGAAACGGAGCCGCTCATGCGGAATGCTATTCGTTGGGTAATAAGTCAGGTTGGAAAAAGCGATAGAACTAGAGTTAAGGATTTGGTTGAAATAGTCACTTCTGCTTCAAGTCAATTCCTGAAAAGCCTTGAGGATTCGAAGGAGAAAATCGCCGAGATAGGGGCTAAAAGAATAAGGGATAACTCGATAATTCTAACACACTGTCATTCTTCCACAGTGACTTACCTGTTAAACAAGGCTGAAAGGGAGGGAAAGTCCTTTGAGGTCATCTGCACCGAGACGAGACCTGTTTTCCAAGGTAGAATAACCGCTAAGGAAATGTCAGATTTAGGTGTAAAAACAACTATTATCATTGATTCTGCCGCGCGATTTTTTATTAACAATGTTGACCTTGTGATTGTTGGAGCAGACGCTATAACTTCGGAGGGAAACGTGATAAACAAGATTGGCACAAGCATGCTTGCCCTAGTGGCTCAAGAGGCACGGACGCCCTTTTACGTAGTTTCAGAGCTTTTAAAGTTCGATCCGGCAACCATGTATGGTGATTATGAGAAAATAGAGGAAAGAAGCCCAGATGAAATTTGGAAAAACCCACCTGAAAACTTGATAATACGAAATCCAGCATTTGATGTAACAAGGCGTGACTTCATTCACGGCATAATATGTGAAGAGGGGATAATTTCTCCACATTCGATAATTGAGATTATGCACAGGAAATATCCATGGATTTTCGAGTCAGTTTGAAATTTGATTCTATTATCTCCAAATTTGCAGTGCCATTTTAAGCTCTTTATGAGTTTTACCATATTCACTTAACGGGATCCCCCTTAAGGTGGCATCAACCGCCTGGCGCATTGCCATAGCTCCTGCTGATGTTCCGTTCTTGTGGCCATGAATGCCTCCTCCAGCTTGGATAACGAAGTCTTTTCCGAAAAATCTCATCAACTTCGGAACCAGTCTCGGATGTAAACCGCCGGAAGCGACAGGCAAGACTTGTTTTAATCCGTTCATTTCCATTTTCAATGCCTCCACATTCTCTGCTACTTCTTCTCGTGTTTCAAACATTTTTCCCACAATTGTGCCTACGTGCAGTTGATCCACGCCTATGATTCTCGCAACTTTGGCTATTACTCGCATTGAAATTCCATGCTTGGGATCTTTAGTGAAAGCTGCGTGTCCGGCTCTATGGGCATGAATTACAAGATTGAAGTCTTGTTTCCGTAACGTTTGTAACGCTGAAAAGCCGCATGTTAAAATGTCAACCATCACGTACTCTCCACCGCGATTGAGAACATACTCAGCTCTTTTCAGCATATCTTGAGTTTCTGCTGTAACATTGACCATATAGACTTTCTTTTCTCCAGTTTCTTCTTGAGCCTTATCTCTGCTTTCCAGAGTCTCTGCGACGCGTTCTTCAAAAGGGTTAAACCTTTGACTGCCTAGGTTTTCGTCATCCTTAACTATGTCACACCCACCAATCCAAGCCTCATAGGCAACCTTGGCATGATCGGCAGTTTT
>Ga0129297_10001358_pt1 | contig 12348 bp, 14 predicted proteins | sample I18A1metaG_FD_94708 | JGI IMG/M metagenome (GOLD analysis project Ga0129297, IMG submission 94708) | Lake sediment bacterial and archeal communities from Gulf of Boni, Indonesia to study Microbial Dark Matter (Phase II) - ​I18A1 metaG | ecosystem: Environmental > Aquatic > Freshwater > Lake >... | reverse complement strand
TTGCGGCATCACAATAATCAGACGAGCATCGGTCAGTCGAGGCGGTTTTTTAAATTACGGCGAAGAAGGGAATTCGTCGATAGAATAGCCCACCTCGTGAGGAGAGGTATGCCCTTGAAAAAATTTACGCGGAATTGAATATTGCGGCGTGAATAACGCCTAACTCAAGTAAATTAGCTTGGTGGGAAGCCGCAACGCGGCTGCAGGATTTACGCTGGGAATAAGGCTCCTGTCGTTAAGTGATACTATAACGGATAGCATACTCTATGATTACCCGGACACTCACACGCCTGTACGACGCCATTGATGCGTGGTGGGAGAGAAACAGGACAGTGAAGCTCATGGGGGCCACGCTGGTAAGCGTCTACCTGCTTTCGCTGCTGCTCATCACGCTGAACATGGGCGGATTTCTCCCGGCGTGGCTGTCTTCCATAATTCCAATCGGTCATTTCCATGCTATCACCATGACCTTTACGTTGCTTCTAATGATCGAAGTGCTCCAGCTCATTCTGGGAATTGCCCGGTCCGTTTCCACCTCAATGGGCATGCAGCTGGAGGTCCTGTCCCTCATAATGCTCCGCAAGGCATTCATTGAATTCGCAGACTTCCACGAACCGCTCGAGTGGCCCGAGGTGTCCGAGGCCGTACTCCCGGTGCTGTCGAGTGCGGCGGGGGCGATGCTCATCCATATGGGCCTGATCTTTTATTTCAAACTCATACGCCACCAGCCCATCACTGACGACACCGCGGACAAGGAGCATTTCATCGTTTCAAAAAAGATGGTTTCCCTGCTCCTTCTCCTTGTCTTTTTCATCATAATCGCCTTGCGCGTCGTCCGCTTCGGATGCGGCGGCGAGCCGTTCGACATTTTCAACGTGTTCTACACGGTGCTCATCTTCAGCGACATACTCATCGTACTCATATCGAGCAGGTTCAGCTATACCTATCCCATCGTCTTCCGGAACACCGGGTTTGCCCTGGCAACGGTGCTTATCCGCATGACCCTGACGGCGCCACATTACCACAACGCCGCCCTGGGCGCGGGGGTGATGCTCTTCGTCCTGGCGATCATGGCGGGATACAACCGCCTCATTCCCTGCCACGATCGTACGGGAGCGTCCCATGGGTGATTTTGTGACCGGGCGGCGGCTTTTGATGTTGACAGCGCGTCCGTCCTCTGACCATTTTTTGTAATCGCATGAAACGCATTGTCCCGGCACCATTTCCCTGTACTTGTTCCGCGACGGCCCACGCCATCCGCGCGTGCCTCATCGCCCTGTTGTGCGCTGCGCTGTTTCCTTCCGCGCTGTTCGCCCAAAAGCCGCTCATAGGCCTGGTCGGTATCGAGACGCGCAGTCCCCGAGCGGCCAACATCGCCTCGATGGTGGAAAACCACCTCGCGAACATCATCGCTTCGGCGGGACCCTTCTCGCAGTTGAACCAGGCGCAGCTTAAGCGCGAGCTCGCCGCGTTCGGATGCATGGACGAGGCATGCATGCTCAGGTTCGCCCGCACCGCGAAGCTTGGACTCGTGATTCGAGGCGTAGTCGAAGACGAGGGCGACGTGGCGCGCTTGGACCTCTTCTGCTATGCGACAGGCGACGTGTACGCCGGGAAGCTCGTCTACCGGTACCGGGCCCGCATTCCCATCACGCGCCCGGACATCACAGCCAGGGAGCTCAGCTACCTTGGGGAAGAGCACACGGGCGCCTTTATCGCGGGGGTCCTGCGCGCCTACCGCCGCCCGGTTTCGTTGAGCGTGCGCGAGGGAGGCGTACGGCTCGACGAGGCATCGTCCGGCACGGGGAGCTTCATGGTATACCGGTTCATCGGCCCCCCGTCCGAAGAGGGCGCTCCCCGGGAATACGCGCAGTTGGGAGAGCTTGAGCTTGACCATGGATCCGTCGTAAAGTCCGCGAACGCGGGCGCCCTCCGCGACGGCGATTTCATTCTCGTGAATTATGTGGAACGCGCTGACTATCTCGACGAATTCTACCGCGGGAGAAAACGTGAGCTCGTCCTTCAATGGGTCTCCCCGCTCGATACGCTGTACGTGGCGCTCTTCGCCGTCCCCGCGGGCGTCACCATGCCGGTCTTGGCGCCGCTCGGGTATTACGCCTATGGCGATTACCGGGGACTGGGGCTCTGGGCGGTGAATGCCCTGCCCTGGCTTTACCTCGAGGCCGACGGTTTCCTGAACCGTCCCTCGGCAATGCGCGACAGGAATGAATCTGTTTCGCGCACGAGAAACGCGCGGTACGATTTCGCGCTCTACATGGCTCTCTCCGGGGGCATCCCGCTTTTCGTGGACGCCTTCGCGCACCGCTATCTCGCCGACGCCTCCGAGTATGCGGGCTCCCAGCAGGTGATCGGGAACTCATGGACCGCCGGCTTTCTCGCCGCGGTCTCCCCGGGCGGAGGGCACTTCTATCGCGGGTCCCGCTTGTGGGGCTATCTCTATTTCCACCTGGACAACTTCCTGGTCTATTCCATCATGAAGGAATTCGCCCGTGCCGAGCGCTACGACGCCGCGCAGGACCGCTACGTGCGCGCGTCCGGCGAGCGCGGTCGAGGCCATACGCTTCTCTACGCGCTAGGCGCGGTAAAGCTCATCGAGATCGTGCATGCGGTGCTCACCCCCGACGATATTGGCGCGCGCGGGGTAGAGGCCGAGCCGCTTGCCTTCCAGCCGGTACTTTACCGTGACGCGCGCAGGCGCCCTGTGTTGGGTGCCGGGGTTTCATTGAGGTACTAGAAGGCTATGAAGGGATTCACGAATCAATCGCGGAATACGCGCTCGTCCCGCATCGCGCGCATCGGTGGACTTTTACTCTGGACGTGCGTCATGCTGATCGGCCCCCGCGCCTTCGCCGAGGACGCAGTGGTCGTCTCGCTCCCGTCAGGGGGCGTGGTGGTGTTCGCGATGCAGGCGCAGGGGGAGTCGCTCAAGGCGCTTTCGATCGAATCGCTCATTGCCATGCGCCGGAGCTTTGAGGACTGCGGACGCCTGCGCCCGGTCGAGGAGAACCAGCTCACCTGGGCCCTGGAGCGCGCTCGCACCGCAAAGCCCGGTGATCTCATCCGGAAAACGGCGCAGGTTCTGAACGCGGACGCGTACTGCGTTATAGGGCTGAGCCAGGAGATACATACCTACATCGCGGATTTGAGCATCGTCCCCCTCAAGCCGGAATACGAAACGCTGCGGCGCACGCTGCGCGTGAAAAGCAGGCTCCCCCACAATATCCCCCTTAAGCTCGCGAAAGCCGTCACGGACGCGCAGTCGGGAATTCCCGTCCATGCTCCCGTACTCCGGAAAACCGGCGAGGGCTCGTACGTCATAGGCGCAGGGCAATGGCACGGGATTACACCAGGGCGTTATCGCTCACCCACCCACGGCGAGATAACCATAACAGGCACCGGGCGCTATGAGTCGGTCGCGCGGATAGGCGATCCCGTGGAAATCGCCGCCGAGGTCGAGATCCGCCTTTTCCCCGACACTGAACCGCTCGTCCATGACCTGGACCGCCGCATATCGGAGAACACGATTCGCAGGTACGAAATCGGGAACACTTTGCTGCGGGGAGACGATGCGGGGAAACGCTACATCGAGGGGATGTGCATCATCAATCCGGGAGGCAGCGTTTGCGCGCCCATCTACGGCTCCTTCCTGGCGACCCAGTACCTGGGATTCAACACCCCCTCTCCCGACATGACTGGAATGTGGCTTGGCGGCGCGGCGCTTTTCACCCAGCTCATGCTTCCCGAATTCATGACGGGCTTCCGGGGCAATTTTTTCCCGTGGAACAGGGACTCGGACAAGCCGAGGTCGGTCCAGTACATGCAGACCTTCCTGTGGGCGTCCCTGCCCTTCACCTTTTCGACCGTGTATCTGGACCAGCTTGCGGTCGCATTCCCGAAGACCGAGACGCTCCCACCCTTCTTCGACAACCGCGACACCATGGCCTCTCTCATGTCCCTTTTCGTGCCGGGCGGCGGGCATTTCTACAAGGGCCGCCGCCTGCCCGGATGGGGTTTCTATTTTACCGAGATGGCAATCGCGTCGTACGCAACGCTCGAGCTCGGGAATCCCGCGCGCGCGCGGTACGCCTTTTCGCTCCTCGCCGCGGTCAAGCTCGCCGACATAGCTCTCGCATACCTGAGCCGCTCCTCGTACAGGATCTACAACATGGAAGTCGACCGGGACGATGTGCGACCCTCGCTCTCGCTGCAGGGAAGGATGTTCGACCGCGAACCGGTGTACGATCTGGCCCTCCAGCTTCCATTTTGACTTCCCAGAATATCCCCGCGAATGCGCCTATTAATTCTTTGACGCGCGCGGCGTGCCGTGATATTTCGCCCTTGAAGGAAACGACGGAGGACGAACATGAAAAGACCATTCAGCACCGCGCTCATCTCCCTTTTTCTTGGCATGGCACTCGGACTGTTTTCATGCGGACGCGAGGAAAGCTCGGCGACGAAAATCAAGGCCTACGCGGAGGCGCTGAACCTCGTAAAGCCCGCATACCGGATGGTGCGCGATCACCACATGAAGCCGGAGCTCGCCGGCAAGATGTTCAGCGATTACATGAAGGCCCATCGGGACCCACTCTCCTCCGCATATAAAAACTACAACCTGGCGTACGGGGACGGGAAAAGCCTCAGCGCCGCCGAAAAACGATTCCTGGAAAAGGAAAACGGCGAGCTCGAGCGGATAAAAAACAGCCCCGAGGTCACCGCGCTGTTCAGGGACGAGGCCTTCAAAAAGGCCTCCCGCGAGGGATTTGACATTCTCCGGGAAGCCCAGGCCCCGGCAAAATAACGGGTATTCGCGATGGGTGAATGCAAGCGCAGGGGATACTGCTGCCAGGACGTGCGGCTGGCCGAACCGCCCGAGCTCCTGGAGAGGGCCTATCATTACTGGAAAAAATCGTCCTCAATCGATCCCAATTTCTCGGAGATATACCTGATCTATCCCATGCTTGAATTCAAATTCGAAAACAAGGATGAAGACCTCCCCTATCATTACCGGTGCAAACACTTCACCCATGAGAGCTCCGGCCTTCCCGCATGCTCGATTCACCCGGTCAGGCCCAAGATGTGCCGTGACTTCCCCTATTACGAGGACGTGAAGCACCTCGATACGTCCGGTCCCGTGAGCCCCTACGAAGGATGCGGGTATAACGATCCCGATTGAGGAGCGCGCCTGGGCGTTCAGTATGAAAAATTTCTATAATGGTTGATCTGCTCATGTTCTGGAAACGCAAAAACATTTTCATCAGGGTGCAGCTCTATTCCGGCCTTCACCACGAGCTCAATACGCCGGGATACGATCCCTACAAGGGCATTGAGCTCACGATCAGGGATGGAACCAGGCTCAAGGAGGTGCTCGCGGGCCTGGGAATCAGGGAGCTTTCCTCGAACGCATATTTCGTGGGCGGCAGGCGCATTGGCCTGTGGACGAGGCTTCGTGACGGCAACGAGGTCTTCTGCGTTAAGCCGGGGGCCGGCGGCTGATCCGTCAGGGAAGGTATTCCGGATCAATGTGCGAGGGCGCCACGAACAGGTTGTGCCTGGCATAGCGGGAAAGCTCGTGCATCTCCTTCACTAGTTTCTTCGTGACCGCGCGCTTTGAGCTCAATCCGTGAGGGCATACGTAGCTTCCAATGGCAAAGCCCTTCAGCCTTGCATACCGGGCGGTGTCGCTCTCCGCGAGCAGCCCCAGGGGACGGATGAGGTCGAACTGGCCCCCGAACATCGAGAGGCGCAGCGGCATCGCGCAGATCTTCCCGTGAATCGCCATATTCATGATCATCGTTTCCACGATATCGTCCTGGTGATGGCCAAAGGCGAGCCTCGTGAAACCCAACTCCTTCATCAGCGAGAACAGCTCCTTGCGCCGGTACCACGAACAGACGAAACAGGGCGAGCTCCCGCGGGAAAAATCGAGCTCTTCCCGAACGGTCCTCGTGTGCAGCGCGACGCCGCGCTCTGCGCAGAATTCTCTGAGGTACGTCTCCTGCGCCTGGCGGGGCATGCATTCGATCACGATATGCGCCGCCGCTACCTCGTAGCGTATGGGCAGGTACCGGAGCCTCTCCGTGATCGTATCCAGGAGCACCAGTGAATCCTTTCCGCCCGAAAGGGCGACGAGCACGCGGTCTCCCGCCTTTACCAGCTCGTAGTGGTTAATGGCGCGTCCCGCGGTCTTCCTGACCTGGGTGATGAAGTTCCGATGGCTTTTTTTCAACATGCCTGTTCCATGAGCGAAAAGTAATTGAATTTTAACCCCTTTCAAATCTAGTATACCTGTACAGGGTCCATCGCCGGGGCCGGTTGTCAAACCGATTATCGTCAACGGCGGCGCGCCTATAGAAGGTTCCCCTGCCGGCCTGCGCTCCCGAGGGGGACCACACAAAACCGGGGGGCTCATGGCAAAAGGAATCATCGTAGACGACTCCAAATTCATGAGAAGGATTATCAGGGACGTTCTCATCGAGGGCGGCCACGAGGTGATCGCCGAGGCCGAAAACGGCGCCGAGGGCCTTGAGACGTTCAAGAAATTCAAACCCGATTTCGTCACCATGGACATTACTATGATGGGCAAGGACGGCATAGAGGCTGTCGCCGAGATAAAGGCGGTGGATCCGGATGCAAAGGTTATCGTCATCTCCGCATTGAGTGAAACGACGCTCAAGCTCAACGATTCAAAAATCAAGGCTTCGGGATTCCTCACCAAACCATTTGAAAAAGAGACCCTTCTGCAGCTGTTAAAAGAAATACTGTAGAATCACGCCATGACAACCGGTCAGTTCCTGAAACTCTATACCGCGGCATCGTCCCCGGACGAAGCCTTCCTGCTGTCGGAAGGCGTAGTGTACTTTTTTGTCACGGATACCGACAAGTATGCGGTCAAGGGGAACAACCTTATAGTGGGCGCCACCGAGCTCGTCCTGAGCCGTATCGTGGAAAAGCAGTGCCTGCGGATTGAGACGGCCGTCACGGATTCAAGCTCTGTGGTAAAAAAAATTCCCGCGGACAAGTTTCTCGCCTCGATGAACAATTATTCATTCGCGATCAACATCTCCATGGTCATGGCCAAGCAGGTGCTCCTTACCAACCAGATCATCAACAGGAACATGGAAGCCATCCAGGGAGAGGAGATGCGCATCAAGGAAATTGCGGTCCAGTACTATCGAATAGTCGCCAGGCTGAAAAAGGAATGGGACAAGCGTCGCATGCCCTGGATCAAACAGCTTGTGGACAAGTACGAAACCAATCTCCTCTTCAAGCGGGGCGAGGCGTTCGACCGCAGCAGCGCCCCAACCAGGATTTCAGCTTCGGTAACCATGAGCGACACGACCGTGGAATTTCCCAGGGATGCGGTAATCTGCGAAGAGGGCACCATTGGCGACGAGATGTTCATCGTGCAGTCCGGAACGGTGGACGTCTACTTCAAGGGAAGCCGCATCACCAGCATATCGGAAGCCGGGTACGTGTTCGGCGAAATGGCGCTGCTTCTGGGAGAGAAACGCTCGGCGACCCTGAAGGCAAAAAGCGACGTCGTCCTCACCAGGCTCAAGCGCAGCAATTTAAAGGAGATCGCCCAGCAGCAGGGCGAGATTCTATTATCGATAATCAAGTCCCTCGCGGAAAAGCACCTCTTTAATACGGAAAAAATCGCGGCGATCAACAGCATGATCCTCGAAAAGACGCTCACGGAGGAGGAGCAGGGAAGCGCCTCTCGAAAGGTGTTCGATGTTCACCGCGCGGAAAACGAGGTCATGGTGATGAAGCGCGAGATCGAGGCGGCCGTCAGCTCCAAGAAGGCCGATTACCTTGATGACCTGACCGCCATGTTCTAGGCATCCGAATCCGCAGTCCCTGGTTCTCCGCGTTTCAACGATTTAAGCCAGCTCAATTCCGCCTTGAGATGGTTTTCCAGGTAGGTGAAGATATGAATATGTGACCTATCCTCGGGGAGTTTTTCCTCTTCCTCGATTTTTACGCGAATATCGGTAATCTTTTCCTTGGCCATTTCTATCCGGTCCTCGATGAACGACTCACGCTGCTCGGGGCTTAGGGAATTAAGGAACATGAGCACGATATCGATATCAAAATGAATCATGGTGTGCTCGAAATACTGCTTCAGCATCTTCTTGTAGTATTTCCTTCCCGAGGGCATGATCTGGTAGATGTACCGCTCGGGGTTTCCCCCTTCCTTCTCGGTTCCCACTCGTTTTACCCAGCCGTTATCCACCGCCTTTTTTATCGCGTAATATATGGACCCGAATTTTATATCAACATAATCCTCGAGACGTTCAACTATCTTCTTTTTTATTTCATACCCGTAAAGGTTTTCCTCCATCAGCAGGCCAAGAATCGTTATCTCTATTTTCATGGCATCCCTCTCCCGTGTGGTTTCCGCACCGCAATAAACTGTAAGCATAAACCCCGGAATAGTGCAAAATCAATTATTATTTTTTTTATACAACGATTTAAGTAGAAGAAAAATATTTAATAATTATTTTTAATACATGGGAAATAACAACGATGTGTGATCAAGGTGCTACTGGGCGAGGAGTTTGAGCGCGGTCTTGAGCAGGTGTTCGGTTTCACCGGACGCGGATTCCTTCATGGCGGCCTCGACCGCCCTGGACGCCCGGGACTCATCAAAACCGAGCGAAACCAGCGCTTCGATCGCCTCCCCCCTGGGAGATGCCGATTCCGGAATTTCCCGCACCAGGGCCTCTATTTTTTTCGCCTTCCTTCCCAGCTCGAAAACAAGCTTTTCCGCCTTGGCCTTTCCCACGCCGGGAACCCTGAGGAGCGCACCTGGATCGTTCGCCTTGATCGCCTTAACCAGGACATCGATCGAAATCCCCGACAATATGGAAAGTGACATGGCGGGACCAATCCCGGATATGCCAAGAAGCATCATGAAGAGATTTTTTTCCAGCTGGGTAAAAAAGCCAAAAAGCCGTAACTGATCTTCGCGGTGATACGTGTGGACGAACAGGGTAGCCTCGCGCTCTCCCTGGAGCTTTTCGTATGTCGAGAAGGGTATACTGCACTGGTACCCTACGCCCCCCACGTCAATCAGGACCTCGGTTGGTTTTAGATCTTCGATTTTTCCGCGAAGTTTTGCAATCATGCCGGAACTGTCGCTTACGAAGATTTACGCAAGGGGGAACGCGAAGCCGCCCGGGCCATCGCATGGCACGCGGCGACAGCCAGTGCGTCCGCCGCATCATCCGGTCTGGGAATCGCCGCCAGGTTGAAAATGCGGACGACCATGCCCTGCATCTGCTCCTTGTTTGCCTTTCCGTATCCAGTAATCGAACGCTTGATCTGGGAAGGAGCATACTCGGCATAATCGATCCCGCGCATTCGGAGCGTGAGCAGTATGACCCCGATCCCCTTGGCCACATCCAGCGATGTAGTCGTGTTCCGGGCATGGAAGAGGCGCTCAAGCGCAGCATGATCGGGACGATGCCGGTCGATTATCGCAAGCAGGCCGGCGTGAATTTGCAGCAGTCTTTCATCCAGCCCGGCGGTGGAGGGCGTTTCTATGACGCCGTATTCGATGGCTCTTAATTTCTCGTCAATTACCGCCCACCCGAGAATTCCGAATCCCGGGTCAATCCCGAGAACCCTCACTCACTTTGCCTCGCTTATGCGTGCCATTACGTCGTCGGGGATCTCGTAATTGGAGTATACGTGCTGCACATCATCCTGGTCCTCGAGCAGCTCGAGGAGCTTCAGACACTGTTCCGCCTTTTTATCGTCCAGCGGAACCGTCGTTTTCGCAATGAGCGAGATTTCGTTGGTTACAAGTTTCCAGCTCTTCCCGCGAACGAGGTCCAAAACAGCCTGGTACGATTCCGGACCGGTGATAACAACGATATTTCCGTCCTCGCTCTTCACGTCTTCCGCACCGAGGTCAAGCACAAGCTCCATCACCGTATCCTCGTTCGTCTGCCCTGCCTCGATGATAATCAATCCCTTGCGGTCAAACAGGTACGATACGCATCCCGACTCGCCCAGGTTCCCGCCATGTTTTGAAAAGATGGTCCTCAACTCGGGGGCCGTGCGCTTCTTGTTGTCGGTCAGGCATTCCACCATGATCGCGACTCCGCCCGGGCCGTATCCTTCGTAGGTGATCTCATCGTACACGACGCCGTCCATGGTCCCCATGCCTTTTTTAATCGCACGATCGATGTTATCCGACGGCATGTTGTTTTCTTTCGCTTTTTGTACGGCGTTTTTCAGGCGCGGATTGGAGTTCACATCGTCTCCGCCCGATTTCGCGGCAACGGTGATCTCGCGGATGATCTTGGTGAACAATGCGCCGCGCTTCGAGTCGGTCGCCGCTTTTTTGCGCTTTATGGTCGCCCATTTGGAATGTCCAGACATACCTTTCCCCTTAACTCAAAGTAACCTGGATCAATCTTCTAATAACCGCGATTAATTTTCAACTGCAATTTTAGAAGGCGTTCCCTGGCCTGCTCCGCATTATAATTAAAGAGCACGGATTCCTGGTAATACTTTATCGCATCCCGGTATCGTTCAAGGCGCTCTAGCGAAACCGCGATGTTCCACCTGGACTTCCCGGCGCCCAGGCGTTCATATTCATACAAGACGCGCTTACGATCGCGCTCCATGCGTCCCAGTTCATCAAGCTTGGCCTCGTAATCCTGGTATGATTCAGGCTTGTTTCCCTTCAGGAGCTCGGCACGAGTCTTTTTCAGGTCGGCATCGAATGCGGCGACCTCTTTGTCCTTCTTTTCCAGGCTTGTCTTGATCTCGTCCTGAAATTTCACCGTATTGAGGAAGAGCGTCACGGCCTTTTCGTAATCCAGTTCCTGCATGGCCATCTCCGCCAGGTATTCATTCGCCTTGGATCTGCGATAAATGTCATCACCGGGGAGAAGCTTCAGCGCCTTCTCAAGGCACGCCCTCGCCAGAATATAATCGCCGGTATGGGCGAATGCGAGATATCCCAGCCCGAACTGCATGGGCGCATCATCGGGCTTGAGCGCCAGGTACTTCTTGTAATACTCGACCGCCCTTAAATACCTGCCCGTATCCTGGCAGAGGTTCGCCAGCATCAGGAAAAGCGCGGGCTCCGCCTTCCCGTCCGGTTCGGCCTCGAGGTAGCGCGAAAGATGAAAGACCGATTTCTTCTTGTCCGAGGTCTGGTAGCAGGCCCTACCGAGCTCCAGGGAGTACGCGCTTTTTTTCGGATTCAACGTGTACGCGGTCTCAAGGGCGCAGATGTATCCGTTCATCAGGTTTTGCCGCTTATATACCGCAGCAATCTCGTAGTACACGGCATCGTCCTTTTCGTATTCCACCTTTTTAAACCGGAGGGCCTGATAATAATGGTTGAGGGCCGACTGGTATTCTTCCATTGCGAACAGGCAGCGCGCAGCCGACAGGTGCAGGTCGACAAGCTCTGCGTTTTCTTCGATGAAAAAGCCTTTCGCCTGGCGTTTCCGGAACTCCTCGTTGACATTGATCTTCTCTTCCAGCCTTTTCGCGGTGATGATATCCGTGGGCACCCTTTTCCACTCGATTCTCGTGTCGTATATGGCGCCCAGGCGCTTCATGATCATCGGAAGCGCCTCCTGGTACTTCTTTTCATTTACAAGGGCCTTGAAATTATCCTGCGCCTCTCCACTGCAAGGAAGCATGCCGATTACCATCAGCGCACAAACCATGATACCCGCGATTTTCCCGATCATAAAGGTCCCCCTGACATTATCGGCCTGACTCTCCCCGGCACTTTACATACCGATTTGCCCGTATGCCAGGTCGGGTCGTGTCGAAAAAAATTCATTTTTTTTATTGACAAAGATGACCCTCCAATATGTAGTGCTCAAGTCACTGAGAAACAATTCCCTGGTGACTATAGAGAAGAGGAAACACCTGTTCCCATTCCGAACACAGAAGTTAAGCTCTTATTCGCCGATGGTACTGCATGGGTAACTGTGTGGGAGAGTAGGGCGCTGCCGGGGTTGCAATTATATTAATCGAGTAGGAGGCGGGTGATTATTTCACCCGCCGTCCTCTCACACCACCGTACGTACCGTTCGGTATACGGCGGTTCATCAGGAATACTTCAATTCAGGATATCTGCTCAAGAGGCTGTTGAAGCCAAGCACCTCAAGATGCTCATTGGTCAGGGTTGTCGATAAAATCCAGCTACCGGCTATCCGCCAGTACCCTTTCCTTGTGTTGGCCCATTCCCACGCGTGAGAATCATTCACTCCCAGACGAACCAGATTATCGTGTCTTGTCCCGATACGCTTCCATTGTTTCCAGAAACATGCCCGGATTCGGCGCCTC
>Ga0129297_10001357_pt1 | contig 12354 bp, 10 predicted proteins | sample I18A1metaG_FD_94708 | JGI IMG/M metagenome (GOLD analysis project Ga0129297, IMG submission 94708) | Lake sediment bacterial and archeal communities from Gulf of Boni, Indonesia to study Microbial Dark Matter (Phase II) - ​I18A1 metaG | ecosystem: Environmental > Aquatic > Freshwater > Lake >... | reverse complement strand
GCCCCATCCACGCTAGCTAAAACCATAGGTCTTCCTTCCGGCGCTTTTGCGTGGTCTCCTCTCCAAGACTCGTCCCAACGTGTCCCTTGAACAAACCACAACAATACTCCATCGGGGCGAAGCACATAAGACGGCCTAGCCTGAATGGCTTCAAATAATGGATTATATAAAAGATGCGGCCCCTCCCACGTATGTCCGCGATCACGTGTAATAAAGTAGGCGGTAGGGCCCCGCTCATTACCTAGGGGGGTCCCCACAGCCAATGCGACATCTGAATTCGAGAAGTCAGCAGGCTTCGGTTTTGGAAGAGGATTGGTCTCTGGTAAATAGTGTAAAACTTTCGCGCGGAGCTCAGCTTTACTCTTTACAAGAACTTGAAGATCCTCGATCGGCCATGTACGCCCTCCATTCCTTGATCGCATCAAAACATGTTGCCCATTCCCCAATTGTATTCGAGCGTGCCTGACATCCAAGGACTCTCTATAGGCACATTTATTGCGGTTGAAGCCTACAATGAGTACACCGTTCCCGAAATTCCAGAAGCCGCCGTTAAAGGGCCATCCAGCATATTCGTCATCCTTTCGATAAACAACAACGTGTTCAATCTCTTCGGGTTTAACTGCCTTTTTATAGTTGATCATGGACACCAACGCACAAAATAACACGTTATCTTAAATATTTTTTCCATTGAGATCCCCCTTTTTTCCAATAGAATCCAAGATCTTTTAACCGCTGTCTGGATTACAGGGTTAACCCGAATAATCTTATTGCTGAGGTAAACAAACTCTAAATATGCGGCATAGGCAGTAAAATGGATTTCGTGGATGCAGATTGGAACCCAAAATTCTTGTTCGTGAGATATTGCCGGGCGAGGAGAAGGCTGTTCGAGAGCTTTTCAAGAGGAATCTAGGTCCTATCGATAGGCTTTTCTTCCTTTTGGCTTATAGGGAAGCCCTTAAGAGCGCTCTTAAACAGCGAGGTAACTGCTTGGTGGCTGTCTGTGAGGAGATAGTTGTTGGGAGCGTCTCTCTAAGAGTCCTGTTTTATGCAGAAAAAAGGATCGGTCTTATCGACGCGATAGTTGTGGATAGGGACTTTCGAGGAAGAGGTATCGGCAAATCCCTTTTGGACGAAGCACTCTCATGGTTTAAGGAGGGGGGATCTGAACTCATCTGCGCCACTGCAGACAGATACAATTCCCCTTCTTGGAACATGTTCATCCATAGAGGCTTTTCAACTTACGAATTTCAGAGCCAACTGAGGGATCTGGGCTTAAGCTTTATCCGTTTATGGTTTGCTGAATTCTATATCGTCGGCGCAGGAATATTTTTCCTGAAGAGGACGAGTGAAGAGGAAAGACAGCGGGAAGCAGGTGAAACGCGGCATTTTCTCGTTGCCTGGGCAGGATTAACCCTTATCTGGTGGATATTGGCTTTCCGGGGCGGCGGATCATTCATCATCATTCCCCTTGCGTTTGGTGTTGCGGGCCTAAGCCTCTTTGCCCATGAACATGCCCATAGGTTCGCCGCCAGCCGTTTCGGTTTGGGGACAACTTTCAAGGCTTGGGACTCTGGATTGTTGTTCAGTTCGTTGTTGGCTGTGTTCTTTGGCGCCTTCTATCCGGCCTACGGCTCAACCTATATAAAGCAAGTGGACTGGCAATACGGTTCTAAACGAAGGGAGACGGGGTTGATTTACGTAGCAGGTCCAACCATAAGCTTGGTGCTCGCAACCTTGTTCTGGGCTTTGTTGGCATGGGGCAGCAATGGGCTATTGATGACTATTTGGAGAGTAGGGTACGTAATAAACCTCTCCTTCGTCATCTTTAACCTCATACCCATACAAGCCGCGGGAGGATTCGCATGGGACGGCGGAAAGATATTCACTTGGAACAAGATTGCCTGGTCACTACTAATGATGGGGCTTGCATTGCTGATACTGAGCGACACACTTTTATAACTATGGCTTGGAACACTATGAAGAGTGACAGACATCCTAACAGATTTTACTCTGTTGACGGGAACAAAAAAACGGACCTTTGAGTGTAAAGAGAATACATCAACGATTCTTCCGGCAAGAAAGTCCTTAATAAAGAAATCGAAAACTTAGCATATAGGGAAAGACCGTAAGATATATAGGCATATTTAATAGTTAAGGTTTAAGGTATATGAAATAACCGAAACATGTGTTGATGAGGTTGTGTGAAGAAGATGTCTAAACCGTTTTATGTGAAAATTGGGGTGCCGAAAGAGGTTGTGGATGCAACTTACGAGACCCTTCAGGTTGCTAGTAGAACAGGCTCTGTGCGTAAGGGGACGAACGAGACGACTAAGGCTGTTGAACGTGGACAAGCAAAGCTCGTCATAATAGCTGAGGACGTTGACCCCCCTGAGGTTGTGGCTCACCTGCCAATACTCTGCGACGAGCGGAAGATACTATACGTCTTCGTTCCCAGTAAGGCTAAACTCGGGTCGGCCGTAGGCATAGACGTTCCCTCCGCCGCGGTCTGTATAATTGAACCGGGCGAAGCCTCAGAACTCATGAAGGAGATAATGACCAGGGTTGAGAAGTTGAAGAAGGCTGGTAAGGCTTGAGCAAGAAAGAGGAATCTGAAGAAGTTCTAACTCCGGCTGAGGTTATCCAAGTCATAGGTAGGACGGGGACAACCGGAGAGATAAGCCAGGTCAGAGTTCGGATACTTGAGGGGCCTGATAGAGGCCGCGTCATAACTAGGAACGTGAAGGGACCCGTCCGTCTCAACGATATTCTCATGCTCAGGGAGACCGAGAGGGAAGCTAGGAAGATAAAGTAGGCTCATCTTCTCGATTCGATATTTTGGAAGCTTTAAACGTTAATATTTAACCGTTGAGATTACTAAGAAAAAGCAGCTCAAAGGACGGTTCATCGATGCCCAGAACTAGACGATGTTCATTTTGCGGATACGAGTTCCCTCAGGGAACGGGCATAATGTACGTGAGGGATGACGGCTCAATCCACTGGTTCTGCTCAAGCAAGTGCAGAAAGAACGGCATAAAACTGAAGAGAGACCCCAGAAAACTGAAATGGACAAAATATTACAGGAAAGAAGAGAAAGCAACCTAGACTCTTCCATTTTTACGAAATCTACATTTTCTACTAATTTTCACCACATATGCCATATTGGCATTGCAGGTCTTTATGGGAAGGTCACAATCTCCTGGCCTCGATCCTTAAGTCCCCGTGATCTTCTGCCCATAGTTTTTCGGCAAGAATCGTTTGATTGATCATTATTTGTCGAAGAGGCTTTCTTAATGGGATAAATGGAGAACAATTTGTTTGTTTAGTATCCAGCTCTCTTATCGACTAAGTTTATTAATGGTTTACCCTCCAGATATCTGGCGAGGTTCTTACAGAATATTTTGACTACCCTGTCTGCATAGTACGGTGTCGCACCTGAAACATGAGGCGTTATCACCACGTTCTCAAGTTTCCAGAACTCCGAGTTCTCTGGAAGTGGCTCCTTCTCAAATACGTCTAGCCCTGCCCCTGCTATCCAGCCCGCTTTGAGAGCCTCTATCAGAGCTGTGTTATCTATTACTGCCCCTCTGGACAAGTTGATCAAATGTGCACTGGTTTTCATGGTTTTCAGCTGTTTCTCTCCGATCATATGGTATGTTTCGCTGGTCAGAGGCACCGTTACGATCAGGTAATCCGACTCACGCAGAAGATAATCTAGATCTTCAGGTCCTAGAATTTCATCTACGTAGATTGGTCTACGCATCGTTTTCTTATCAAGAGCCAAAACCCTCATGCCGAGAGATTTAGCCTTCCACGCTGTTTCCATGCCTATGTTTCCAAGTCCCAGAATCCCTGTGGTTTTATCCGCGAGTTCGTCGGGGAGAAGTCTAGCCCATCTTCCCTCGATTTGAAAACGCATAAACTTGTGTAATCGTTTGGCGAACACCAACATCATAGCAATAGCCATTTCTGAGATTGGTATACCGTGAACACCGCTTGAATTTGTCAATATTATCTGGGAGTCCACCAACTCTGGGAATAGGTATCTTTCCACTCCAGCACTTACGGCGTGAACCCATTTAAGCCTTTTAGAAGCCATTAATACCTCTTTGTTGAACATTCCGCTATCCAATAGGATCTCGGCGTCTCCGACAGCACTCAAGACTCTCTCTTTATCGGTAACAATCTCAACTGTAATCTTGTCGGAAACTGCACGTATCTGCTGAACATACTTCTCAGATAACTCTTTATAAGTTGACAAGATTTTAATTCGTTCAGACATCGCGACACCTTTTTTAACATTGAAACGTTATAATAAAAAGAAGTTATCAAACCTGTAATAATTGTATACTGTTCTGAGCTTGTCTTTTTAAAACAGAGACGAAGAGAACGTGAGCTTATCGAGTTTTAGTTTATCCCGGCGGCTTTCCAAACGCTATCCAAGGATTCACCCGCCATCTGGATAGCTTTTAGAGCTGGCATCTCCTTTAACTTCCTCGAGAAAGGCTCAGGTGTGACTGGACCATCGTATCCTATCTCTTTTAGGGCTTTTAAGAACCCGACCAGATCTATGACCCCGGTCTCGCCTGGCAAGCATCTAACATTATCGATCTGCTCGTCTATAGGAAATCCAGCAGGAGCATCGTTAATATGAACGTAGATTACCTGTTCGTCTCTCAAACGTCTCAATTGGTTCAGGTTTCCATGGGATGTGTACCAGTGCCAACTATCGAGCAGCAGTCCCAAATTCTTTGTTCCTATCGCTTCGCAGAGTTTTAGTATGCCGTCCATCATGTGTATGAACTCGTACTTGTGGTTAATTCTTGAGGTTTTCGGCGCTACGAACTCCAGCCCTAAGTAACACTTGTAATTGTCTAGGATTTCCGCCACAGGTCTCAGGCGTTCAACATGTCTCTCGAAATTCTCTTTGAAAGGCAATTCATCAGAGAAAGGAAGTATCCACGTAAAAACTCTGTTGCAGCCAAGTTCCTGCGAAACTCGGGCGTATTCGGACAACCTTTCAAGGTCCTTGCGGTATGCTTCATCATTCCCTCGAAAGTTTACAGGCAACCCCCAGCCCCCGAAGTTTAAATCGTTTTCAAAGAGGCGGCGTCTAACCTCTTCAGCTGACTTCGATTTGACAAGTTCCTCCATTTCGACGATGTTGATATCTATTCCCTCGAAGCCCCCGATCTTGGCAGCTTCTATCGTCTTTTGAAACGGAAGCTGAAAACCGAGGGCTCCCGGATTTAAGTTCTTATACATTTGTATTCCATCCTCCTTAGAATTCAAGTCTCATTCCAGTTACATAAAGGGCTTTTCTTTTGTATTATTCTAAGATGTTATTTAGATTTTATGCTAAAATACCTTTTTGAGATTAAGAGTGATATTGAGTTGAGAGGAGCGTAAGAACAATAAACACCAGTGAGTCTTTAAGGAACAGGTTTGAAGGGATCTACTGTGATGTTTTAGAAGATGCCAAAAAGGGCGAATGGAGATGCTTCAACCGTTTGAGGTGGGACAGCCACGCTGTCTTAGTGGTTGTAGATGCAGCCCTAGACTCCATTGGGTTGAACTACTTCAAGATCGTCGTCCCCAGGGTTAGGCTCTTCTACGAAAAATATGTGAGAACGGGACAGATATCCTCCTTTGAGGACCTATCCCATCTGTCACATCGAGACCCAAGGCTTAGAAGCGTTATGGACAACGAAAGGTGCTGGCGGGTAGCCATAGAAGTTTCAATGGTGTTGACGAGGATCAAGGGAGGGAACAGCCTAAAGAGCGATTTTGATGCCTTGAGATTCTGGGCTGAGAGGGCTGACTACTCGAACTGGCGGACGGACCCAATAGGGGAAATTCCCGGAGTTGGTCTGATAACTTTTCAATATCTCCGCATGCAAGCAGGAGTGGACACAACTATGCCAGATAAGATAGTTAAGAGAGTAATGGAAAGGGATTTCGGATTAGAAGCAGAAGACGACGTTTCATTCATAAAGATGATGGAGAAACTGTCGAAGGATATCGGGTACACGCAGACGCTGATCTGCTGGGCGATATGGCTTAAGGAATCGGGTGTCAAAGAATCGGGCTGGGAAGACCTCAACAGGATAATCTAACAGCACTCTGGATGCATAGAAAAACTATGAGGACCCGTTTAGATCGTGTAGCACATTAACGTTTAATATTTTTTCCTCTCTCATCTCCAGAAGTTCCACTCTCTCCGAGAATACTTATCCCTATAGAGGTTTTGAGTGGTCTCTTCCTCCAAGGAACTGAGTTTACCTGGAGTCAGCCTTGTAGAGAACGCCCTCTCGAACCCATTTATCAATGCGTTCATTAGGGTGGCTGTATCCACCTCCGAACCCAGCTCATCCCTCAGTCTGGTAACAGGCTTCTTTATGCTGGTAACTCTCTTGCCTTTCAGCTTCTCCTCTGAAACATCAAGTACCCTAACCAGCACATCGAGGTCTGAATTAACCAAGAGCGTTCCGTGATGTAGGACTATGCCCCTCTTCCTCGACTGAGCAGAGCCGGATATTTTTCTTTCCCCCACAAATATGTCGCTGAGGGGTCTGAAGTTTGCTGTTATCCCGAGATCCCTCAAACCTTCAATCATCCCGGAGCATAAGACCCTATAGGACTCTGGGATGCCCAAGCCCTTCATAAGGCGGTGGTCAGCATCGATCACTATTGTATAGTTCATGTTGCCAAGGTCGTGGTATACGGTTCCACCCCCACTGAACCTCCTAACGACCTTGGCATTCTCTCTCTTGCACACTTCGAGGTTGACCTCCGCCTCCGCCTCTTGGGAGTATCCAACCACAACCGCCTGAGCGTTCCTCCAGAACCTTACTGTCGGCGGAACCGCCTTTTTTGTTCTTGCTAAAAAGATCGCTTCATCGATAGCCAGGTTCATCGCAGCATTCTCAGGGGTCTCCGTGTCTAATAGTCTCCATTCCTCCACGTGAAACACCTTTCCGCATTGAAACTCTATTAGCTAGCTAGCGCTTCTTAAAAGATAAAGGGTTTCCAGAAGGAAGATCAACTCAAGAGTCTTCATTCTTTTCATAGCCTGTCTTAATAATTAATAAATATCTTCTATGCGTTAGATATCAGCGCCAAGTCTGGGTGGAGGCAGGGAATATGTTTGACAAAGTGATGTTGATTAACATGTACAGGAAGATGTTGAAAATTAGACTTTTTGAGCAGAGAGTTTATTATCTTTTTCTTGAAGGGCTGGTTCCTGGAACCATACATCTGTATACGGCGCAAGAGGCTGTTGCTGTCGGTGTGTGTTCAAGCCTCCGGAAAGACGACTTCATAATGAGCACACATCGCCCTCACGGGCATTATATTGCAAAGGGAGGGCGAATAGATAGGCTAATGGCTGAGCTCTTGGGTAAGGAAGCGGGTTGCTGTAAGGGTAAGGGAGGCTCCATGCACGTCGGCGACTTCAGCGTAGGCATGCCGCCGGCTGTTGCTATCGTAGGGGCAAACGTTCCAATAGCTGCGGGTATGGCGTTGGCTTTCAAGTTGAAGGGAACAGATGGAGTTGCCGCCTGCTTCTTTGGTGATGGCGCAGTCAATCAAGGTATGTGGCATGAAGGGGTCAACATCGCAGCTGTTTGGCAACTTCCAACAATATTTGTTTGTGAAAACAACTTTTACGCCGCTTCAACACATGTATCGAAGTCTATTTTACTGAAGAATATCGCTGACAGATCAAATGCTTACGGGATACCTGGCGTCGTAGTAGATGGCAATGACGTTCTCGCAGTATTCAATGCTGCGGAGAAAGCTGTGAAGAGGGCTAGAAGTGGAAATGGTCCGACATTGATTGAGTGTCTTACCTACCGTCACGGGGGCCATTCACGGGGCGATCCTGGAACTTATAGACCAAGAGAGGAGGTTGAAGAATGGCTAAAGAAGGATCCTATCCCACGGTTTAAAGCGAGGCTTATTGAGATGAGCATTTTAACAGAGAGGGAAGCAGCCGATATTGAAGGAGAAGTCACGGAAGAAATTGAAGAAGCCGTAAGATTCGCTAAAGAGAGCCCTCTGCCTCAGCCAGAAAGCGCGTTAAAGGACATATATGCTTAAAGGGGCGGATGCAGGTGAGGCAGATAACGATTTCCGAGGCGATTCGTGAAGCCCTGAGAGAGGAGATGCTGCGAGACCCGACGGTTTTTCTAATCGGCGAAGACATAGGGATCGAAGGCGGGTTCGGCGGCCCCTTCGGAGTTACAAAGGGATTAGCCGAGGAATTCGGGCATGATAGAGTTAGGGACACGCCGATATCGGAATCAGCTATTGTAGGGGTTGCTGTAGGTGCTGCCATGATGGGAATGCGGCCCGTGGCTGAGGTTCAATACGGCGACTTCATATTCTGCGCCATGGACCAAGTGGTTAACCAAGCCGCAAAGTTGAGGTACATGTCTGGCGGGCAAGTGAAAATTCCGATCGTAATAAGAATACCAACGGGCGCAACGAGACGGGGTGCTCAGCACGCCCAAAGCCCAGAAGCCTTCTTTATGCATGTGCCCGGACTGAAAGTTGTTGCGCCGTGCACACCTTATGATGCCAAGGGGCTGCTCAAAACGGCGATAAAGGACGACAATCTGGTATTGTTTTTTGAACACAAACTTTTGTACGGTGGTAAAGGATACAGAGCCATGAAAGGATTAGAAGTGGTCGGCAACGTTCCCGAAGAGGAGTACCTCATACCCTTCGGCGTAGCAGATGTCAAAAGAGAAGGCGAAGACGTTACCGTAGTGGCTAAACTGTTGATGGTGCATAAGTCCCTCGCCGCCGCTGAGAAGCTTGACAAAGAAGGAATCAGCGTTGAAATCATCGATCCGAGAACTCTAGTTCCATTTGACAAGGAGACCGTCATAAAGTCTGTTAAGAAGACTGGAAGGCTCATAATTGTTGAGGAGGATACGAAAATGGGAGGATGGGGAGCTGAGATAGCCGCGATGATAGCTGAGGAGGCGTTAGACTACCTTGACGCACCAATTAAGAGAGTTTCCGCACTTGATACTCCAATTCCTGCCAGCCCGCCCTTAGAGGATTACGTCATACCAAACGAAGAGCGCATGATCGAAGCAGTAAAAGAAATCGTCACATAACGTGCACAACCGTAATTTATCTGTAAGGCCTTAATCTTTATTGAAATGCACGCCTGAAAGGTGATCGTGTGCTAACAAAGAAGGAATATGAGGAGGCGCAACTGAAAGCGATAGAACTCTATGAAAGGGCTGGCATCGTTCTAACTCCTGAAGAGAAGAAGGCCATAGAGGTAGCAGACTTCGGTCTCAGCGATCTGAAGAACCTTGGACTGGAGATAGTTGTTTACGTCAATACTAAAAGGATCTGTGCAAAGGAGCTAGCTATGTTTCCACGTCAAACATGCGCTGAACATTTGCACCCAACCATCAATGGAAAACTTGGAAAGGAAGAGACTTTCCGTTGCCGCTGGGGCACTGTCTATCTTTATGTTCCTGGCGAAAAGACTGCCAAGCCTCATGCAATCCTTCCGAAGGGAAGCGAGTATTTCACGGTATGGCATGAAATAGTGCTAAAACCGGGATATCAATACACTTTATATCCTGACACTTTACATTGGTTCCAATCGGGAGATCAAGGCGCGGTCGTTTCAGAGTTCTCGACACGAAGTACAGACGAACTAGATATTTTTACTGACTCCAGGATAATACGCGAGACCAAGATCAAAAACACCTAATCCTCTATAATGAAAAGAACCTGTGTTCTTCAATAACCTTTAATATTTTTTTGACACTCTAATTTCTTCAAAAGCGTACGCAGATCTAGATATATCACGAAGTTTATGGAAAAATGGTCTATTCTTCTACGCTCAAAGATAGATGACAAATGTCTTTATTTCAAATTTTCCTATTCTGAATTCAAGAGTATTTTTAGCGTTGTCAAGCTTAGTTAATCTGTTCTCGAGTAGATCAGTTTCGAATGCCTCACGAATCTCTTTAAATAACTTTATTCTTCCGTTGCTCGGTTCTCCGCTTGTTTCGTATAGCCGAATGATAACCGCATTGTCATCGCTTTTCTTTACGGCTGTGACAACGATGTTCTCTGGCGAAACCTCTATGAAGGATCCTTCACTTCCTAGGTCTCCTTCGTGCTTCTCAGCCTTAAACACGATCAGAGGATTGTTAAATTCCATCCCTCGCCTAGTTGGGTTTATGGTTTTCCAGTCGCCTCGGTGCGGCATAACTGCGTACTCAAACGTATGTTCGATGTTTTTCTCCATAGCGCCTATCGTTTCATGAAGAACTTCCCTGGCCCCATACTGCTTTATGCCCGTACACTTCAGTACGGAAAGCATAAAGATTCCGTCAACAACGGAGCTCCCAGGTATACCCTTATTGAGAAAGGTCACTCCCTTCGATCCGTCCGCATAATCAACCCAGTTCTGAGAGGGAGACTCCCAGTCGCCTCGCTCTACGGCTCCAAAGGGGATCTCGTTGAAAACCCTCCCATTGTTTATGCTTGTAGGGAAGACTATTCTGTAACGCACCCACTCGTCTGCGTTGATTAATCTGGTTGAGAAATCTATTCTAGGAATATCACGGTAAACTCTTATGCGCGATTCCCTTTTCCCTTTCCCAAGGTCTCCTCGAACTGTTATCTCAGCGAATAGAGGCCCAGCGTTAACGAAAGTACTGGCGCCATAGTTATGGGCGTAATCGGCCTCCCAAGGCTTAGGGAACGGGAAAACCCTCTTCACAGATACCGTTTCTCCTCCCCTCAGTGGAGCATTGATCTCCCACGGGTCGCCGTTGTCCGGCTCCTTTGTTATAGTATTACCTAGGGGAAGATCTTGGTTTATGACCTCCCAGTTCTGTCGCTTATCCTTTATGCTGGTGATCACGCCCTTCCACGGATCAACCTCTATTCTATAGAACGCGTTTTCGACAACCGCTTTATCGGTTTCCATCACAGATTTCATAAGCATAGGTCGTGCTTCCACGTTTCCAAATTCTTGCTTCTTGTCAGTCACATAGAAGACCTTGTATCCAAGACCAGCAACATCTCTGGCAGTAAACTGAATTTTCACCCTTCTCAAACCCTCTTGCGAGGGAAGATTCTCTTTGGACACGATTTGGCATGGAACTGAGTTTCCCATGCGATCTTCCATTGAGAAATCTTGAATCCCCGGCTGCGCAAATGAAACAACGACTGATGCGACATCCGTTCTCTTCCAAGGGAGCGAATTGAAAACTATGATAGGGATCCCATGACCATCCGTGTCGATTCGTTCAGCCATCCACCTAAGAGTGACAACATTTATGCTGTCGACAACTTTTTTGGCAAACTCGTAGCCTTTGATCGTCTCTTCGTAGGTTCTGTCGCTTCCCGTTCCACATATAACGTCGTGGAAGTGACTGAACAACACTGGTTCCCAAGCTTCATCCAATTTGTCGTTAGGATAAGTTAAATCCAGAAGCCAAGCAATTGCGGAAAAAGCTTCGCATGAATAAAGCATATTCTCAAGAAGCCTATTGTACTGTTTCAACCTTATTCTTGCACTGTAACAACCTTGAAAAAGAGGATTTAGGTCTTCCTTGTCTTCTTCGGATCTAGTTTCGGCGTCTCTGGTAGTGTCGAAGAACTCTGTTGGGGTTGCTATTTTAACCTTAAAGTTTTTTTGCATGGCATTCACTCTATCTCTGATCGAGGCTAGGTTTGGGTTTGGTTTATGCCAGACATCGTCCGCGCCCGACAATGCTAGGACATTGATTGTTGCTGAGTATTGTCTCAACATATCGTAGACCCTTATGAGTTGAAGAACGCAGGCATCTACGTCTTCAGGTTGGGGAAAGTATGCGACTGCGTAGTTGTACGGCATCCAATGGGCTAATATTCTAGTTCCGTCTATTCCTTCCCACAAGAATTCGGAGCTTCTAGGTTTGCTTACTCCTCTAGCAAAGCAATAATACTTGAAACCAGCTTTCTTCATCAATTGAGGAATCTGAGGGTGATGGCCAAACGTATCCAGCATCCAACCAACCGTTACGTCAACACCCAGGTTTTCGCGTGCCCACAATTTGCCAGCAAGTATTTGCCGAATAAAGCTTTCACCTGAGGGAATGTTAATGTCAACCATAACATACATGCCGCAGACTATTTCCAGCCTCTTTTCCCTTATCATGTCTAGGAAAAGATCTTTCTGCTCTGGATAACGCGCCAAGAAGCTTTTAATTAGGACCTCTTGATCCAATACAAATTTGTACTCGTTACGTGTCTTAAGCAAATGTAGCGCATCCAGAATATGACCACAACTCAACTCAAGGGCCTCTTCACGGGTCTTCAGATGCGCCG
>Ga0129297_10001356_pt1 | contig 12355 bp, 8 predicted proteins | sample I18A1metaG_FD_94708 | JGI IMG/M metagenome (GOLD analysis project Ga0129297, IMG submission 94708) | Lake sediment bacterial and archeal communities from Gulf of Boni, Indonesia to study Microbial Dark Matter (Phase II) - ​I18A1 metaG | ecosystem: Environmental > Aquatic > Freshwater > Lake >... | reverse complement strand
CCCTGGCCTCCGTTTGGAGGACGACCATGGCTTTGATGATCTGCCCCACCTTGGGGTCCGGAACCCCGACCACCCCGGCGGCCTTGACTTTTGGATGGGAGTAAAGGACTTCTTCAATATCTTTGGCAAAGACGGAATAACCTTTATACTTGATGAGATCCTTTTTGCGGTCATAGAAATGAAAGTACCCCTCTTCATCCATCTTCACCAGGTCTCCTGTTCGTAGCCATGTTTCCCCTTCGATATCAATCAACTGATTTCTTGTCTCATCGGGTTTCTTCCAGTAACCCTGCATGACATTGGGCCCTTTGATCACCAATTCTCCAATTTCTCCAACCGGCAAAAACTCATCTTTCTCTATTCCAAGGATGGCAGCCGTGATATTTGGAAGAGGAATACCAAAGGATCCGACCTTTGATCTGTTATGAGGGTTTGTATGAGAAACAGCGCTGCATTCTGTCAGGCCATACCCTTCAAGAATACGCGTGCCGGTCTTCCGCTCCCAATCGCTGTGTGTTGACTCATGAAGGGTATCTGCACCGCACACAATCCCTTTTAGCCGCTTCCAATTCACGCGGTCGGTCTTATCATATTCCTTCAGGTATTCATACATGGTAGGGACACCGAAGAACATGGAGGCTTTATAACTTTCGACGGCCTCAAGGATCTGTTCAAGGTCTGGAGTCGTAAAAAGAAGAAGCGTGGATCCTTGTGTCATTCCCGCAAGCATGACCACTACCTGGCCATAGATATGATAAAAAGGCAGGAAGGCCAGCATCGTCTCTTTGCCTTCTTCAAGAAATGGCCAGAAGATCTGTGTCTGGGTTTGGCAGGCGATCAAATTGAAATGAGAGAGCATCGCTCCCTTGGGCGATCCAGTCGTGCCACCGGTATAAGGAAGGGCTGCAATATCTCCTTTGGGATCGATCTTCACGGCTGGTGGGTTGGGTGGATACTTTTTAATTAAACTTTGGAATTGGTGGAGACCCGCCCTTTCCTCAATCTTTGGGGTGGGAAGATCTACCTTTCGCCAAAATTTACCAATGAGACTCTTCCCTAAAAACTTTTTGAGGGGCGGGAGATATTCACCAATGTTCGTTACAATGACCTCCTGGAGGTTTACCTCTGCCTTCTCAACATTTTCATAAAGAATATCCTGACAGACAATGAACTTTGCTTCACTATCTTCGAGCTGATGTTTTACTTCAATGCTCGTATAGACTGGACTGATGGGAGTCACGGTGGCCCCAGCCTTGAGGGTCCCAAAGTAAGAAATGATATACTGAGGGCTGTTTAAAAGAAAGAGAGCAACTCTATCCCCCTTCTTCACTCCCATATCAGAAAGGGCGCAGGAAAAGCGATTCACCTGGTCTTTCAACTCCTTAAAGCTTATTTTCCTTCCATAAAATACGATGGCAGGCTTATTAGCGTATTTGTTCGTTATCTCATCGAAAAGATCAGGGAGTGATTTCTCAGGAATAGGAATCGTTTCAGGTACCCCTTCCGGGTAGAATCTTAACCAGGGCTTCTTCTCGTAGATCGCCTTATATTCCATTTTTTCCTCCTACGCTAATTTTCTGCTCCATATCCGCAAAACAGACGCGGCAGGTCTTTCGCCAGGCCACGTTACGGACTTTACACCTCGGACATTCCTCTTCTATCTTATCTCGAATCCATGTTGTCAACCCTTCAGGCATAAAGAGCAGGATGATGACCACGGTGAGGCCAAAAAGCAGAGTGCGGATCTCTGGAAGGATCCGCAGGAATTCCATTAAGGGGTAGAGGATGAAGACACCGGCAATTGGGCCATAAATGGTAACGACTCCACCAAAAATGGCCCAGATGATCGCCTGAAAAGAGAGGGACACCTCCAGAGTTGAAGGTCCGGCAATCCGAATGAAATGGGTATAGAGTCCACCAGCCACACCAGCGAAGAATCCACTCAGAGAAAAGGCCATTAACTTATATCGTGTCGTGTTGATTCCAGAAGCCCGGACCGCTACCTCGTCCTCGCGAATGGCATGAAAGATGATCCCGGTTTTGGAGTCACCAATCTTCCACATCAATAATCCCAGACCCAACATAATAATCACACAAATATAATAGGTGGCGATTCGTGAACTTGCTAATGGTTTAATTCCAGACACACCCAATTCTCCACCTGTAATATCCGGAATGGTGAAGATAATTGCCATGAGAATGATTGGAAAGGCAAGGGTGGCCAGAGCCAGGTAAGGTCCTCGCAACCTCAAGCAAGGTATGCCCACCACGAGGCCAGCGATGACTGCCATTAATGCTCCGAGGGGAATGGTCAGCCCGGGAGGAAATCCAAAACGGAGGTTTAAGAGTGCAGAGGTATAAGCTGCCACACCGAAGAAGAGGGCATGGCCGAAATTCATCTGGCCGGTGAAGCCTGAAAGGAGATCCCAGCTGGCGGCAAAGATAGCAAAGATGGAAGAAAAGATAATAATCCGGAGGAGGTAAGGGTCTTTCGTCATCAGGGGGAGGAGCAACAGAGCCAGGCAGAAGAAGAAGGCGATGGTTCGGCTTGGAAGAACGAATACCTGCTTCGTAAAGAAGAGTCGAATCCGGCGAAAAGAAAAAAGAGCTGCCATTCTTTACCCCGTTAGAAACCCGCGGCTCGCAGCAGGAATGATGGATATTCCTTTCCCAGCGAAGACGCGCTTTAAATCCCTGTATGAACCTTCCCGTTAGAAAGTACCTGCCTGCCGGTAGGCAGGGATGACTTTCTAACGGGGCTTACCTCTCCTCCTCGAAGACAACTCCAAACAACCCCTCCGGTCGAATGAGAAGAACGACGAGCATGATCGTTAGGGAAAAGGCGCCTTTTAAGAAAGCGCCCAGAGGGATGAGAAATACCACCAGGGTCTCCGCAAAACCTAAGATAAAAGCGCTGGCCAAACTTCCCTTGATCGACCCCAGTCCTCCAAGGACGACAATGGCCAACATCATCACCAGTGGATGGAGCCACATATAAGGCTCGACAACAGAGAGGGGAGCCACCAGTACACCCGCAATGGCCGCCATCGTCACAGCGATCCCCATGGTGATCATGGCCACCCGGCTGACATTCATACCCATCAGGTTAGCCACTTCTCGATCCTGGGCTGTTGCGCGAATAGCAATACCCAACCGGGTCTTCAGCAAGATCCACCAGGTCGCCAGAAGAACGAAAAAGACGATAACAAAAGTGAGCAGATGTTGATAGCTCACCCGGACGCCAGAAATCTCCAAGTAGCCAGTGAAAAGACTGGGGTTACCGCGAAAATGGCCTCCAAAAACGAGGAGCATAACCTCTTGGAAAACCATGGCAACGGCAATCGTAACGATTAAGACCGTGACATGATGTTCCTGGATAGGCTTGATAGTGATTTGATAGACCAGAATGCCTATTAGAGGAACGATGATGATGGTAAGAGAGATTGCAAGAAGAGGATGAAAGCCAAGGCGGGTAGCGAAGGTGTAGATCAGGTAAGCAGCCACCATATAGAAGGCAGTATGGGCAATATTAACAATTCTGGCGACGCCAAAGATCAGGGAAAACCCAACTGCCAACAGGGCATAAACCCCGCCATGAATCAAACCATTAATGAGAATGTTTTCAATCATAACTTAAACGGGATTATCAGCGAGTTGATATCAGAGTATGAAGCAACCCTCGATGGGGTTATGGGGAGATCGGGAGTTGGGGAAAAAGATCGTTTAGGATTTTTCTCCCCATCTCCCTATCGCCCTATCTCCCCAGCTTCATTTAGACTTATTTCTTCTTCCACTTCTCGACAACCCAAGGCGGAATCTTGTATTTCACAGCTCCTTTATATGTCAACCCCTGCCAGTCCACCGGCCATACACACATAAGCTTTTGATCCTGCCACTGGGTGCCTGTTGCCGTCACATAACCAGGACCCCAGGTGATATCATGCTCTTTCGTGAAAACCTGGCGGCCTGGGGCTCCTAAGGTGTCGTTCTTTTCAAGCTCAGCCACCACTTTATCTGAATCTAAGGTCCCCGCTCTTTCAATGGCTGCGGCCAGAATTAGGATGGCATCATAGGTGCCGGCATTATAAGTGGGAAACTCCCCGACTTTTGCAGTAAACTTATCATAGAATGGAATGGTGGCGGGGGTGATTTCGATACGGGCAAGAGTGTTTTGGGTCATGTCATAGTTTCCCATTCCACCTGTTGCCTCCCAGAACCCTTTTTTCTGTGCCTCCACATTGATTCCAACAGAAGCGGCTGGTATTTTAAGTTCGCCCCACTTCTTGGCATAAGGAATACCCACCGGACCTGAGATCGTGGTGAAAATGATTTGGGCACCCGCAGCATTGATCGCCGATAGCTCTGCGGTCACATCAGTGGCTGTAGCAGAAGGCCTCCATTCGCCAACAACCTCCATTCCCATCTTCGGCAGATTTGTCTTGCCCAGGCCTACGATTGGGTCAGCCCAGACCGCTTTTTCTGCAATGATCGCCACCTTTGGAGTAGCAATTCCCAGCTCTTTCCTTATGGCGTTAGCCACTGTTTCCACAAGAAGGAGATCCACCTTTAAGAGGAACAGAGAGTTAATAGGCGTCAGCCGGAACCAATATTTATATTTGTTGTAATCTTTTGCGACTCGACCGCAGAGTTCAGGATGGGCTGCACCACACCCAATAAAAATCTTCTTATAATCCATGGCCACATCCTGCATGGCGAGGACTGCTTCTGTGCGAAAACCTCCCATAAGAAAATCGACTTTGTCCCTTGTAATGGCCCTCTCGATAGCGCTGGCTGCATCGGGTACATTAAGAATTTCGTTAGTATCGATTTTCACCAGCTTGATCGGCAGTCTCTTATTACCGACCAGTATCCCTCCTTTGGCATTGACCTCATCCGTGCCAAACTCAGCGCCGTACCAGTGATGCTGGCCCTGAATAAAGGCCATCGGCCCTGCGACGCCAATCTTGACCTCCTGTCCAAAAACAACTGTGAAAGAGAACACCGTAAATAAGAAAACCATTGCCAATACGAAAATTCCTTTCTCCCACCTTTCCATTTTGAAATCCTCCTTTCTTGAGATTTTTTAAAAATCCAAAAATCTCTGATTACGCAGATTATGAAACGATTACACAGATAAAAACTTTATACCAGGGGCTGGATTGCAGTGAAAATGAGAGAATCTGTGTAATCATTATTTTGAAATCGGTGCAATCAGGAGAGCGGAACTCTCCCGTAAAACGTGCGTCCCGATTCTGCCATTTCCTTGAGCAGGGGAGCAGGTCTAAGTCGGACTCCTTGCTCCTTCTCAAGTTTCAAGAGATGCTCATAGACATTACGTATTCCCCAGGCGTCTGCATAACGGAGAATGCCACCGCGGTATGGAGGAAAACCAGTTCCGTAGACCATGGCTAAGTCCATGTCTTGAGGTCTATCGCAGATTCCCTCCTCGATCATAAACGCAGCTTCGTTGATGGCTCGGGCAAGCATTCGGTCTACAATCTCCTTATGGGAAGACTTCTTGGTCTGAACCTTTTTCTCCTTTAAATATTTTTTGATCACTTCCTGAACCTTGGAATTGGCAACTGGCTTCTCGCCACTGTAATCGTACCAACCTGCTCCGGTCTTACGACCATAACATCCCGTGTGGTAAACAAGTTCATAGATGGATGACATCTTCCATCGTTCCCCAAAAGATTTCTCGAAATTCTTTCCCACGTGATAGCCGATGTCGATGCCGGTGAGGTCGCTGAGAGTTGCCGGTCCCATGGGCATTCCAAAATCGAGGACCGCCTCTTCAATAAGGGCCGCATCCGTTCCCTCTCCGATCATGTAAGTAGATTCGCCCATCAGGGCTCCAAGCTGTCTCGATACATAGAAACCAGGACCATCGTTCACCACAATAGGCACTTTTCGTATCGCCCTCGCAAAGGCCACACTCGTGGCCAATGTCAGATGCGATGTCGCTTTTCCGCAGATGATCTCCAGTAATTGCATGCGCTCTGCGGGATTGAAGAAATGAAGCCCAATCATCCTGCCTGGATCTTTCAGAACAGAGGCCATTTCAGTAATGGGAAGGGCAGATGTATTCGTGGCAAATATGACATCTGGCCGACAAATCTCTTGAAGGCTTTTCCAGATTCCCTGCTTGATCTTCATATCTTCCAATATGGCCTCGATGATGAGATCAACCCCCTTCAGGTCACTCAGAGAAGTAGTGGTGGTCAAGCGATCCCGGATCATTCGATCGAGGTCTTCCTGAGTCATCTTCCCTATTTTTATCGGGTAGGCAAAGGTCTTCCGAATGGCTGAGAGGCCCTTCTGGATGGCTTCATCATCGATGTCCCAGAGGATGGTCGTGAACCCATTGCTGAGTAAGAGGTTTGTGATGCCAGAACCCATTGCTCCTCCTCCAAGCATGGCCACGGTACGGATCTTTTGCGGCTCGACCCCTTTGATCCTGGGGAGCCTTCCCGCAGCCCTCGTGCTGAGGAAGATTCCGATCAGGTTCTTGGCCACATCCGACACGGCGCAATCGATGAAGAGTTCAGCTTCCGCCTTCAAATCGGCCTCGAAATCGTCAGAGAGGCCTCGCTCCATGGCCTCAATGGCCTTAAATGGAGCAATATATCCTTTACCTTTTTTTGCTGCCTCATCCCTGGCGTATGAGATAATCATTTTTTTCGTGACGAAATTTGGAAGGCGATCCTTCCGTAAGCGTGTCATCCGATCTCGGTGATTCAATTCACCTGAAATGAACCGCTGTGCTACCTCCAAGGCTTTCTCCAGAAGAGACTCTTGCGGCACCACCTCGTCGATGCATCCCTTCTTCAGTCCTTCCTCTGCAGAGATAGCTTGCCCTGTTGCAATCATCTGCAGGGCATCAGGAAGCCCCACAAGTCGGGGAAGCCTCTGCGTTCCACCTGCTCCAGGGATTAAACCGATCTGAACCTCTGGCTGTCCTACTTGGATTCCTTGGGCTGCAATTCGGTAGTGGCAGGTCATGGCGATCTCCAGTCCTCCTCCGAGGCAGTTTCCATTTAGGGCAGCAATGACAGGCTTGGGTCCTTGTTCTATGGAATTGAGAAATCGGTTGTTCTCCATTACCAGGGGCAAAAAGGAGTCTCTGTCTTTTACCTGTTGAATCTCGGTGATGTCAGCGCCTGCAATAAAGTTTTTCTCGGTCCCGGTGAGAATCACGGCCTTGACCGAACCGTCTCCAAAAGCTGCCATCAGACCATCTTTGATTTCCTCCACAAATGGCTTAGAAAGTTGGTTGACCGGTGGGTTGTTTAACCTTAAAACAGCGACTCCTTGTGTAATTTCAACTTTTACCGTCCTGTAGTCAGATTTCATGGATCTCCACTCCAGTCAATAAGATTTGGGTCAAAGGTTCTTAGAGTCAGCCCCTTACAATTTAGGCCTGCGAATTTTCTTCAAACCTCAGCCTCAACCCTCACTTTCTGTTGTTAGCTTTTATTTCGAATCGTTCCCAGGTCCCCACCCGGGCATCGTGACAAGGCCAACCCTTTTTCACTTTTTACGCATTTATATATTTATCTGAGAAAAAAATCCATTGAAAAATATGTACAAACAAAGGCATTGCTCCCTTCGACGGCCCCACTAAAGGGTTATTCCTTCCACACGCTACTCATCTCCGCTAACTGGTAAAAGAACCTGGGGTTCTCCAGGCTCGTAATCCTGCTCCAATTTTCCATAACCTCTTCGGGCGTTGGGATCTTATCTCCATCTGAGAGCGTAACACCTTCGCCGGTCATTATTGCAGACCTGCTAAAGTGGCCGAAGCCTGCATTAATGATAACCCCGGAGTCCTGGCACTGTTCGGAGCACATGTAAAGAACCGCAGGGGTAACGAAATCAACCCGCATCTTCTTGAAGATCTCGGGAGGCACGACATCCTCGGTGAGTCTGGTCCCCGCCATGGGCGCAAGAATATTGGTCTTTATGTTATACTTAGCCCCTTCGAGCTTTAGCACATTTACAAAACCTACTACGCCCATCTTAGCACTGGCGTAATTGGTCTGACCGAAATTGCCGAAAAGGCCAGAACCTGAGGCGGTCATTACAATTCTCCCATAATCCTGGCGCATCATGTGAATGAAAGCAGGCTTCGTAACGCAGAAGGCTCCTCTAAGATGAACAGCAACCACCGCATCCCACTTTTCCTCGTCCATCTTTGCAAAAGTGCTATCCAGAAGTATCCCTGCATTATTGATAAGGATGTCCACCTTGCCAAAGGTATTGATGGCAGTCTGGACGATATTTTGTCCTCCCACCGTCGTTGCGACATTGTCGTAATTAGGAACTGCCTCACCGCCAAGTGCCTTTATCTCTTCTACGACATGATCCGCGGCAGATGAACTCGAGCCCACTCCGGCCTTCGACCCACCCAGATCATTAACCACCACCTTCGCCCCACGCTTCGCAAGCTCAATGGCGTAGTTTTTACCCAGCCCTCCACCGGCCCCTGTCACAATGGCCACTCTACCTGTAAAATCTATCCGAGACATAAATCATCCCTCTTCAAACTGTCTCTCTCTCAATGATCGTGGCCACTCCCTGTCCGCCGCCGACGCAGGCGTTAGCCAGACCTAAGCGCCCACCCTTGACTCTCAAAATCCTGGCCAGAGTGCCCACCAGACGGACGCCAGTGGCTCCCAAAGGGTGCCCGATGGCCGTTCCCCCTCCCATTACATTGACTCGATCTGGATCGATTCCAAGTTCTTTGACGCAGTTTAGGGCAACGATGGCAAAGGCTTCGTTGATCTCCCAGTAATCGATATCCTTGACCTGCAAATCGGCCTTCTGCAAAGCCATGCGGCTGGCCGGAACAGGCCCCATCCCCATGATGGTGGGATCCACCCCTGCGAAACCAATGGAGCGGATGGTTGCCATGGGCTGAATCCCCTTTTTCTTAGCGGTCTCCTTGGACATCAGGATCATGGAAGCCGCCGCGGCGTTCAAAGGAGAGGAATTTCCGGCTGTGATGACCCCATCCGGTTTGAAGGCAGGCTTAAGATCCTTCATACCCTCGAACGTCGCATCATCCCGAACGGCCTGATCTCGGTCCACGACCAGAATTTTTCCATCTGCCTGCTCGGCTTCAATGGGGAGGATTTCATCTTTGAAAAACCCTTCTTTATAAGCCTTGGAAGCCAGCTGATGGGCTCGAGTCCCCCAGCGATCCATGTCTTCCTTGGTGAGCCCACTCCGGGCAAAAAGCTTCTCCGCGGTGAGCCCCATATTCGTGGATGTCGCCATATCCCAGTGCTTGTAGGCCGGGTTCATAGAAAGAAGCGGATTGGGAGAGATGGCTCCCTTTACAAGATAAGGCCCGAACATGGGAACCCGAGTCATATGCTCTATTCCGCCGACCATGACAATGTCTGCAAAACCCGCTGCGATCTCCAGAAACCCAAAATGGATGCAAGCCATTCCAGACCCGCACTGCTGGTCAACGAATTTTGCCGGAATCTTCTCTGGCAGATTGGCCAAGAAGATCGGGAATCGACCTCCATAACTCCATTGTTCGCTCACGCCATAAGCAGATCCCACAATAAAATCATCAATCTCTTCGGCCTCAATCCCTGTTCTTTTAATCACCTCGGGAAGGAGTTTAGCCAGGAGTTCATCCGCTCTCAGTTTGTGGAACCAGTCCCGGGCCGGATCATTGGGCCTTGACCTTGATTGAGCAGTTCTCAAAAATCCGGCAATCACAACTTCTCTCATTTTATCCTCGTTCACCCCGTTAGAAATAATGCCCTGCTCCTCTGCGGCTGGGTTAGGGACATATTGTTCTCACGAGACTATATCGTAAATCCTCCGTCTATACCGATGATCTGACCCGTTACATAGCTCGAAGCATCCGAGGCCAGGTAAATAATGGCTCCTACCATCTCTTCGGGATCGGCTGGCCGGCTCATTGGAGTCTTAATCATTGCCATTTTGAGAATATCCGGATTCTTCCAAAGGGCTTCGCTGAAACGAGTTTTGGTTAAACCTGGTGCGATAGCGTTCACGCGGATATTGTATTGCGCCCATTGCTGAGCCATCACCTTTGTGGCCATATTCACGCCGGCTTTACTTATGGAGTAAAGGGGTAATATGTCGGGGGTGGTTCCGGCGGCGGAGGAAACGTTGATAATGTTGCCTCCACCTTTTTCCCTCATCACCCTCGCTACCGCCTGGCTTAGGAAGAATAGCCCCTTGAGATTGAGATTCATAATAGAATCCCAGGCGCGTTCGTCGACATCTATGGCCGAAGCCATAGTAGGATTTGTGGCGGCATTATTCACCAAGATATCGATCTTTCCGAATTCCTCGAAAACTCTCTTGACAAGATGGTTGATTTCCTCCACCTTACCAAGATGGGCTTGTACCGGGAGGCATTTCCTTCCTGATTTCTTTATTTCTTCGCCCACCCTTTCCAAGTCCGGCAGTTTCCGGCTGACGATGGCAACGTCAGCACCGGCCTGTGCCAGTCCTATAGCAATTGCCTCACCAATTCCCCGACTGGCTCCGGTGATTAGAGCGACCTTATCCTTTAAAGAAAAGTCCATTCTTTGTTACCTCTTGAATGAGATTTTGTAGCCCCTCAGTTAAACGGGGTAGGGGCGACTTTAGTCGCCCTTTGTACGGGAGGCTAAAGCCTCCCCTACCCATGATTCCCCGAATGAGTGACGGATTATGAGATCTTTTACACTTCTCAATCAGGGTTCTCTCTCGATGATCGTGGCCACTCCCTGTCCACCACCGACGCAGGCATTGGCCAGACCGTAGCGTCCTCCCCTGACTTTCAAGATCCGGGCCAGGGTGCCCACCAGACGTATCCCCGTAGCTCCCAAAGCGTGCCCGATGGCCGTTCCCCCTCCCATCACATTCACTCGATCTGGATCGATCCCCAGTTCCTTCATACAGTTCAGGACAACGATAGTAAAGGCCTCGTTGATCTCCCAATAATCGATGTCCTTAACCCGCAAACCCGCCTTCTCTAAGGCCTTACGGCTGGCAGGAACAGGACCCACTCCCATGATGGAGGGGTCCACTCCGGCGAATCCAATGGAGCGGATGGTTGCCATGGGCTGGATACCCTTTTTCTTGGCCGTCTCCTTCGACATCAGGATCATTGACGATGCTGCAGCGTTAAATGGGGAAGAATTGCCAGCGGTGATGACCCCATCGGCCTTAAAAGCTGGCTTGAGGTCCTTCATGCCCTCCAACGTCGCGTCATCCCGGACGGCCTGGTCTCGATCAACGACCAAAATCTTTCCGTCTGCCTGCTCCGCTTCAATAGGAAGGATCTCATCTTTGAAAAACCCTTCTTCATAGGCTTTGGAAGCCAGTTGGTGGGAACGAGTCCCCCAGCGATCCATGTCTTCCTTGGTAAACTCCCTCTGGGTAAAAAGCTTCTCTGCAGTGAGTCCCATGCTCACGGCAGTCATCATGTCCCAGTGCTTGTAGGCCGGCTCTGTAAAAAGACGCATGTTCAGGGAGATAAATCCTTTTTGCGAAAGCGATCCATCCATGGGGACCCGGGTCAAATGCTCCATTCCCCCGACCATCACAATATCTGCAAAACCCATGGCAATTTCCATGAAGCCGACATGAATGGCAGCCATGGATGAGCCACACTGTTGGTCAACGAACTTGGCCGCAAGGGTTTCCGGCAAATTGGCCAGCCAAATGGGGGTACGACCGCCATAGGCCCACTGCTCACTCACTCCAATGGACGATCCCACAATGAAATCATCGATCTCCTCGGCCTTCAAGCCTGTTCTTTTAATAACCTCGGGAAGGAGTTTGGCCAGAAGTTCATCCGCTCTTAACTTGTGGAACCAGTCACGAGGAGGATCATTAGGCCTGGACCTGGATTGGGCCGTTCTCAAATATCCGGCAATCACAACGTCTTTCATCCTTCTCTTTCCTCCAATTTCCGAGTTCCAAACTGCAAATTCTTCTTAGTCATTCAGTCATTCAGTAACCAATGACTTATTGACCTAATAACACAATGACCTTGTTACTTTGCGCTTCGTCTTAGAACTTATCCACAAATAACTTTCCCCCCTTTAGTAAAGAGGGGAGGGGAGATTTAAAGTGTCAACCTTAGGAAAATCCCCCTAAATCCCCCGAAGGTGTGAAAAAATTAGTTTCATCAACCCACGTCCTGAAAGGACAGGTGGATTTCCAAAGCTTTAGAATGCGCTCGTTGAGGTTAAGGGTCATCTGCCACGGTAACACGGTAATAAAGATACGTGTTTAAGCAGGGTTATAGCACAGTGCTTCAATTTCCAAAGGTTGCGCTCTAAAGCTTCTCCAATTCACCCATCCTTCCGGTTTG
>Ga0129297_10001355_pt1 | contig 12356 bp, 18 predicted proteins | sample I18A1metaG_FD_94708 | JGI IMG/M metagenome (GOLD analysis project Ga0129297, IMG submission 94708) | Lake sediment bacterial and archeal communities from Gulf of Boni, Indonesia to study Microbial Dark Matter (Phase II) - ​I18A1 metaG | ecosystem: Environmental > Aquatic > Freshwater > Lake >... | reverse complement strand
GGTGGGCTTCGCGCAGTGGGACCTCGTGCACCTCACGCAGAGCGGGGGAGCGTTCATGGGAAGGCGCCTCGCGCGCGCGCTGTGGACGGGGCTGCGCGAATACGTGGCGAAGAATCCCGACGAGGGACGGCTGTAGGGGGCCGGCGCGCTGGCCCGTCTTGCGCCGCTAATGTTAACAGCGAATAATTCCGCCACGGGGGGCGCTTTGAAAAAACCGGGAATAAAGGAAGGTGTTGTCGCGGGCGTCCCGGTGTTCGCCGGGTATTTCCCGATCGCGGTCACCTTTGGCCTTCTCGCGGTATCCGTGAAAATGACCCTGGCGGGAACATTCTGCTTCTCCGCAATCGTGTTCGCCGGCGCAAGCCAGTTCATGGGGCTCACCATGCTGGGGAGCGGCGCCGGCTCCGGGGAGATCGTCCTCGCCGCGTTCCTGCTCAATTTCAGGCATTTCCTGATGAGCGCGTCGCTGTCCTCGCGGGCTTCGTTTAATAAAAAGCTCATACCGTTCATCGCGTTTGGAATCACGGACGAGACCTTTTCCGTCGCGTCCATGCGCGCGGGCGGGGTCTCCGAACGATTCTTGCTGGGACTGAATTTCACGGCGTACGCGGGATGGGTGTCGGGCACGGTCGCGGGATTCGCGGCGGGGAATTTCCTTCCGGCCATAGTGCAGGAGAGCATATCGATCTGCCTCTACGCGATGTTCGCCGCGCTGCTGGTTCCCGCCGTCAAAAAATCACTGAAGGCGGGAGCGATCGCGCTCGCGGCGGGATTTATTAATTCGGTCCTGGCGTATTTTTCGCTGTGCGGCGCGGGATGGGGGATTGTCGTCTCCATTCTTTTCGCGTCGACCGCGGGAATGATCCTGTTCGGGGAGGAATGACATGGAAATACTGGTCTTCGTCGTGTGCATGGGCGCGGTTACCTATCTCCCCAGGCTCCTCCCTTTTTATTTCGTCGATGTCGACAGGATCCCGGCGAAGCTCAGGCTCTTCCTCTCGTTTATTCCGTATGCCGCGCTAGGGGCGCTCCTGTTTCCCGGGAGCATGGGCGCCGTAAGCGGGAAGCCGCTCGTGTCGGCGCTGGGGATCGCCGCGGCCGTCATCGCCGCCTGGTTCAACGAGAGTATCATTCTTACCGTGCTTCTCTCGGTAATCGCGACGTTTATCCTGCTGTCTGCGGGACTTTCCTGAATTTCCCGGCGAAAGATCATTGCATCAGGTCTTGTCCAAGCTTGTAGGCCCTGTCAAGGTCGATGTTCCAGGTCGCCGCTTTGAATTTCTGCTTTTCCTCGTGGATTTTCAACGCGTTCACACCTGCGAACTTATCAGGATCGTTTTCGGCGTAGCCGATGGTGTCGACGCTCAGCAGGATTTCGGGGGTCCGGAACCCGATGGTGTTGAGCATGAACGCCGTCATGTTGAAATGCCATTCGAACAGTGCGGGGTCCTTCTGGTTTTGCGTAAAAACGAGCGCTGTTTTCTTGTCCTTTTTCAAAAGCGACCCAAGGTCCATGGTCAGATAGGGAAACAACCGGTCGACTACCATTTTCAATTCCGGGGTCATTGCGCACATGTAAACCGGGCTGCCAAAGAGTATCGCATCGGCCTTTTCTATCTTCGCATAGAGCGGGGTCATGTCGTCGTTCAATACGCATTTTCCGAATGATTTCCCCTTTCTCTTGCACGAATAGCAGCCCCGGCACCCGGTCATCTTCAATGAGCCGATATGTATCATTTCGGTTTTCGCGCCCAACTCACTCGCCCCGTCTAGAGCACGCTGAAGCAGCTGGGCCGTGTTGCCTTTTGGCCGGGGACTCCCCTGGAACGCCAGTACGTATTTCATAGTGCGCCTCCTTATATTTCCGTTGACAGTCGGTCCCGGCTCACTTATTACGAGACTACCTGTCTACTAATACAATACAAGACCAGGAGTCTCGTAATGTCAATAAAAAATATTCCCGGGCCCGGGCGGCCCCGCGACGAATCGATCAGGACGAAGATACTGAAAACCGCGATAATGATTTTAAAGCGACGGGGGTATAAGCAGGCGACAATGAGCGAGATCGCCCTGGTGGCTCAGGTGGGCAAGCAAACCCTGTACCGGTGGTGGAAAAACAGGGCGGAGCTTCTCATGGAGGCGCTGCTGTATAACGCGGAGGAAAACGTCGACGCGCGTATAGCGGGGGATGGAAGCACGGCCCTGAAGGATTTTATAATGCGGATCTTCGAGTCGGTCAACAAGGACGCAGGCGTCATTTTAAAATCCCTCGTCGCCGAAGGTATCGCGGATAAAAAATTTTCCCGAATATTTTTTACCACGTTTATCGCAAAGAGGCAGCAGACCCTTTCAATGATGATTCGCGCGCATGCGTCCCTGCCGGAGAAGGAGTCTGAAACCGTATGCGCCTTGGTGGATGTAATCTTTGGCGCAATGTGGTACCGGATCATTTTCGAGCACAGGCCGCTGGACGGGAAGCTGGCGGCGTTTTTGTCGGATCTCGTAAAACGAGTCCATTAAATTGTTCAATCGCCTCTCCGGGAAATTTTTACCAGAGAGGACGCGCTTTCCTTGATTATTATCTCTTCCCCGCCTCCTGCACAAAGCGCGCAAATATCGCGTCGAACCTCGTGTTTTCAAGGCGCAGCATCTCCGGATGGAACTGGGTCCCCTGTATACACTGGTCTCCCGTTCCCTCGATCCCCTCGACGAATCCGTCGGTCGCAAGTGTACGCATATCCGATTTTAAATTCACCGCCGGATTCTAATAGTGACACTGTCGTTTTGTCTCTGCGCGATTATTATCGTTCCGGGTTCGACGGAAATACTCTGGTCGAAGACGGCGGTCAGCATTTCGATTACGAAACGACTGGCGATATGTCCGGGCCTGAGATACAAGATTCCCCTGCACGGCAAACCCTTGAAAACCGCGAGATTGCCAAAATCGGCATCATGAGTAATTATGATGCGATTGGCCTTGGCCGCTTCTTCAAGCAGAACATGGTCCGGTTTTCCTGCAAGGTTGGCATCGAATACCGTGATAATATCGATATTTTTTCCCAGGAGATGAGCGACCACATCCGGCTGAATGTTCTCATCGGCAAGGAAGGAAGATTCTATCAGCCTCATGCGGTGATTGTAGCCGAAATAACAATTTCGTTTTTCATGGCATGGGCGGCATATCCAATCGCTTCCCGAAAAGCTTCCGCCGGGACGTGAGGATATTTACCGGCGATGTCGTCTACGGTCGCCCCCGAGGCGATGAGCTCCATGACGAACTCTACACTCAGGCGCGTGTCCCTGATTAGGGGCTTTCCGCCCAGGATTTCAGGATCGAATGTAATGTAACGGTACATGTTTCAACTCACGAATATAATGTATTCCAACAAATCCTGTTTGTCAAACCATTTGGAGAATCTGGAAATCAATTATCGGGTCAGCCCTTTCCCGGTCACTGCCTGGCCGCCTTCGCCCCCTGCCTCTTCCCCACTTCCTGTACAAACCTCGCGAAAATCGCGTCGAACCTCGTGTCTTCAAGGCGCAGCATCTCCGGGTGGAACTGGGTCCCCAGTATCCACTGGTCTCCCGTTCCCTCGATCCCCTCGACGAATCCGTCGGCCGCGCGCGCGATGACGCGCGTTCCCGGCGCGACGGCCTTCGCGCCCTGGTGATGGTAGGTGTTCACTTTAATCTTTTCCGCACCCAGGAGCGCGGCGAGCATGCCTCCCTTTTCAAGCACGGCATCGTGGAAGCAGGGCCGCGCGTGCTTGTAAATCCAGAGGTCGAGCGACTCGCGGTGCGGTATGGGAGAGGCGCTCTTGAAGTACGCGGGGATGTCCTGGTAGAGCGAGCCGCCGTAGAACACGGTGAGCATCTGCATCCCGCGGCAGATGCCAAGCACCGGGAGCTTCTTCGCGCGCGCGAACTCGAGCACCTTGTACTCGAGCTCGTCGAGCGCCAGGTCGCTCGCCTCGCATTCCTTCACGCGCTCCTCCTTAAAGCGCGCGGGCTCGATGTCGAACCCGCCGGGCACGAGGACCCCGGCGACGCCCGCGAGCTTCGCGTCCACGTCCGCGGGCGCGTCGGCTATGAACAGGCGCACGGACCGCGCGCCATGGGCCTTGAGCGCCTTGCAGTAATCGCCGTTGATGTCGATCCCGAATTTCAAGAATGTCGATTGGACCTTCCCGTAGGTGATGGCCACGGGAAGCGCGTTCGGGTCGAAGGATTCGGACGTGCAGCCGGCGAATGGTGCGAGCATGAAGGCAAGGATTATGAGTGCGATCGCGGTGCGTTTCATGGGACGTGTCCTCCACTGTGTGTCAGTCGGCGAAGCCCGGTCGTGTTCCCGGCAGCGGCGGAAAGAGAAACCAAAACATTCACGCGAAGCGCAGACGGGCATTCCGAAGCATTGTGTCGATCATTATCCGGCTTGGGCCGGTGCGCAAGCGAAATTCCAGAGGGCTGTGTGTTCCCGCATGCGTTGGCCCGCCCGGCGATTATTCCCGTCGCGGTGAAGAACTGCTCTTCTTGCTGAAATTTGCGCTGGAATTCCTGCCGGATGCGGAGTACTATCTCTGAATCTGAAAAGCGAAACATGAAAATTTTGGACAAGCTTAAGACGCTGCTTCCCCCGCTTGAAACCGCGATCGAGCTCTTCACGCCCTTCGGCGCGGCGCTGGCGGCCTTTGCCCTGCACAGCGCGCACGCGTCGTTCCTCTGGGCCGCGGGCTGGATCCTGGCAGTGCTGCATTTCTATCTCCAGGGACCGCCCATCCTCGCCCAGGCCAGGGCAAGGCTGGGCCGCTTTTCCATGGGCTTCGCGCTCCCCAGGGCGGCGCTGGTTACAGGCCAGATCGTATCAGGCAATGGCTCCCTGTGGCGCTATTTCCTCGACCAGGTCATGCTGGACCTCGTCACCCTGGGCGTGGCGCTCATATTCATGGTCCTCTTCAAAAAGGGGCTGGCGGGGAAAAGCGCATTCAAGGAGCTTGGCGTCGTGATGGTGCTGCTGGTCGTCGCCATCTTTGGCGTCTCCTGCGCCGGGTATGTCCTGACCTGGCTGGAGTTCACCCCTCTCTGGGACTGGCAGCACCTGGCCGGGATGGGCGCGGGATTCGTCCTGGGTGTGGGCTTCCGGGTCCGGCTGCTTTCCGACAATTACGCCGACAGGTACGATCCCGATTCTGGCGTCCTGGGGGGCGAGGTCGCCATCCTCGTCATTCTTCTCGCCTGGGGGGCGCTGCTTCCGCTGGCGGGGTGGCTTATCGCCCGATTCGCGTGAAGCCCATTCCCGCCTGGCTCCCATGAGGTTTCATGATCGCGAGGCGCCGTTTTGCTTCGCCGGCTCTGCGTTTTTCATCGGCGGGTTTTCCTGAAAAGCGCAAAATATGCATCAAGTTCGCTTCCCTACGCTTCCCGGAAGGAGGCATGGTTGGTCGCATTAATAGATTGACGATATTAAAAAACCCATGATATACGTATCCGTCATGGACAAGCAGGAACTAATCGCGTACTGGAAAGAGACGTCCGACCGTGACCATGGCGCCATGCTAAACCTGTTTCGCTCCGGTGATTATCATTGGAGCCTTTTCATAGGCCATCTTGTCATAGAAAAGCTACTGAAGGCCCTGTATACGCAAAATGGAAGAGAAGACACCGCTCCTCCTCGAACCCATGATCTCACGCTCCTGGCCGAGCGGGCCGGGATAGAAACGACCGATGAAATGAAAGACACGCTCGACCTAGTGACGACTTTCAATATCAATGCCCGATATCCTGATTTCAAACAGGATTTTTACCGTAAGTGTACGGCCGAATACACAGGGACGGCAATCGAAAAGATAGAGGAGATTCGGCAATGGCTGATATCATTGTTGGGGCCGGCATAAGAGAGATCGTCTCCCGGTATGCGGGAGTGCTGGAGAAGAGGTATGCTCTCAAGGGCGTCTATCTCTTCGGGTCGCGGGCTCGCGGTAACACCGACGAGGACAGTGATATTGATGTCGCCGTAGTGGCCGATGACTTTTCCGGCGATCCGGTCGACGACCGTGTCGCGCTCATGCGCTTGCGTCGGGGGATCGATCTTCGCATCGAGCCGCTCCCCTTGCTTGCGAGGGATTTTGGGCCCGCCCATCCCCTCGCGAAAGAGGTCATGGAGACAGGCATTCGGATTCGATGAGCGGCAGGCCATCTCAATCATCTGGACTCTACGGAATGGGGCAGTGGGGTATTGAGGAGATAATGGATTTTGGTTAGTAGCCTGACGGAATTGATACAGGAGATTTTGTACCTTTTATTCATGAAAGTGATTATAGAAGAAACATAATCATCTTTCCGTTTTATTCTGTCATGCCAATAGTATAGAATTTAAGGAACATAAATATACGCTTATCATTCGTGAGCATAAATACGCTCTAAGGCCTCGGATCCTTTCATACTTTCCTTTATCTCCTCATCTCATCCATCCCCCTCTCCCCCATGAAAGGCGCCCTCATGATAGGCATCCATCCAGCAAGCGCCGTTCGGCATTATATACTAAGAAAATCTTGACAAAACGCCCCCCATCCGGTTCTGTGTTCCCAACTGTTTCTGCCTGACCATGAGGATCGAACGCGGCACACTCGGCTTTTTCCTGACCTTTCTCGTACTGGGAGGGGTCCTCGGTTCCGCGCTCGGCACGCTCCTGGTGAAGCTCGCGCCCTCCCTTTCGGTGATAAGCGTGAACCTCACAGGGCCCGTGTCCCTGAGCCTGGATTTTATCAGCTTCGGGCTAAGGATTACGGCGGCGTCCATCGTGGGCATGATCGTCGGGATCGTGATCTTCCTGAGGGTCTAGGCGAAGCGGGGCCGCACCTGCGGCTATCACGTGCACCGGGGTTTCAATGGTGCATATACGTTAAACCGGCATTGCGCCGGTTGCCACATGCCAAGGTAAAATCGGTACGCATCTGGCGAATTGGGCGCGCGTCGCGCGCGGGGTAGGGCTTCCCGCACGAACGCGTGCATGCACATCAACATGTGGGGCGCGGCGGGTACAATCCGCGCACCGGCAGATGAGTGATACACGTCCCTCGCGCGGCGCGGGATATTTTAAGTAATGGGGGTACTATCATTGGCAGTAGTATCGATGAAAGCACTATTGGAATCTGGCGTGCATTTTGGCCACCAGACACGACGCTGGAATCCCAGGATGGCGCAGTTCATCTTCACGGCGAGGAACGGGATCCACATCATTGACTTGCAGAAAACCATGCAGCGCCTGAAGATCGCGTACCAGGGCATGAAGGAAGTCGCCGCGAACGGGGGAAAGGTCCTCTTCGTGGGCACGAAGAAGCAGGCCCAGGCCGCGATCGAGGAATACGCGAAGAAGTGCGGGATGTTCTACGTGGCAGACCGCTGGCTGGGCGGGCTCCTCACGAACTTCCACACGGTGAGCAATTCCATCCAGAGGCTCAAGAACCTCGAGAAGATGTCCGAAACCGGCCAGTGGGACGCGGAGACCAAGAAGGAGATCCTGGACCTCACCAACGAGCTCAAGAAGAAGCAGAAAGTGCTCTCCGGCATCAAGGACATGGGCAAGCTCCCGGACGCGCTGTTCATCATCGACCCCAAGAGGGAGGCGATCGCCGTGAACGAGGCGCGCAAACTGGGCATCCCCATCTTCGCGGTCGTGGACACAAACTGCAACCCGGAGGAGATCGACTTCCCCGTTCCCGGCAATGACGACGCCATCCGCGCCATCTCGCTTTTCCTGGACGCGATGTCCCGCGCGATCATAGAGGGCCAGTCCGGCGGACAGGTCGAGGGCGAAGAGGTGCTCGAGATGCTTCCGGAGGAAGAGGGCGAACCTGCAGCGGCCCCCGCCGAAAAGGAAGAGGCCGCCACCGAGCTCAAGAAGGTGACCGAGGCGAAGGAAGAGTACCGCCAGCGGTACGAGGACGAGTTCAGTACCGGGGAAAAGGACAAGTGGTAGAACGGGCCGTCCCGGTATCGTTGCTGTAACAGTATAAATTCAAGGAGAAACACTGTGGCTGATGTAACGTCTGACATGATAAAAGAGTTAAGGGAAAAAACCCAGGCGGGGATGATGGACTGCAAGAAGGCCCTGCTGGAGTGCGGCGGGGACCAGGAGAAGGCCGCCGACTATTTAAGGAAGAAGGGGCTTGCCTCCGCGAACAAGAGGGCCGCACGCGAGGCCCGCGAGGGCATCATAGCCACCTACATCCACAACAATGCGAAGCTCGGGGTGCTCCTCGAACTCAACTGCGAGACCGACTTCGTTGCCCGCAACGCCGACTTCCAGGAGCTTGGAAAGGAGCTCAGCATGCAGGTCGCCGCATCGAACCCCCTGTACGTGGACATCGAGGACGTCCCGGCGGCGGAGCTGGAGCGCGAAAAGGACATCTACCGCGAGCAGATGAAGGATTCCGGGAAGCCCGCGAACGTGGTCGAAAAGATCGTCGAGGGCAAGCTTTCCAAGTTTTATGCCGAGGTCTGCCTCCTGGAGCAGGAATACATCAAGGACCCCAAGGTGAAGATCCGCGACCTGGTCAAGAACAAGATCGCGACCTACGGCGAGAACATCACCGTGGGCAGGTTCACGCGCTACAAGATCGGGAAGTAGGATGGAACCGGCCAGTACTTCCGGCAGGTCCGGATATTCCCGCATCCTCCTGAAGCTTTCCGGCGAGGCGCTTGCGGGCGACGAGCATTCGGGCATAAGCCCCGCCGTCGCCAAGCAGGTCGCCGCCGAAATCGCCGAGGTGAGGGAAACGGGGGTCCAGATCGCCATGGTCATAGGCGGCGGGAACATCTTCCGCGGGTCCACCGGGAAAGCGCTCGGCATGGACCAGGCGACCGGCGACTCCATGGGGATGCTGGCCACCGTCATAAACTCGCTCGCGATGCAGGACGCGCTCGAACGGCAGGGCGTCGCGACGCGTGTCATGACGGCCATCGAGATGCGCGCCCTCGCGGAACCTTACATCCGCCGCAAGGCGATCAGGCACCTGGAAAAGGGGCGCATCGTCATCATCGCGGCGGGGACCGGCAACCCGTTTTTCACCACGGACACCGCCGCGGGCCTGCGCGCGATCGAGACGGGCGCGCAGGTGCTACTCAAGGCGACGCGCGTGGACGGCGTGTACGACAGCGACCCGGAAAAAAACCCGGGGGCCCGGAAAATCGCTTCCATAGGCTACCAGGAGGTGATAGAACGGCAGCTCAGGGTGATGGACCTCACGGCGATCTCGCTGTGCATGGACAACCGCCTGCCCATCATCGTCTTCAACCTTTTCAACCGGGGCTCCATACGCCGCATCGCGGCGGGCGAGGCGCTGGGCACCAGAATTTCCTGATGAACGAAGGGGGACGCAATGATAGATGAAATAATCTCCGACGTGGAAGACCGGATGAAGAAGAGCATCAAGGCCCTCGAAAAGGATTTTGGCGCGATCCGCACGGGAAGGGCAACTCCATCTATTTTTGATGGGGTAAAAGCTGAGGTGTATGGCTCGCTCATGCCGCTCAACCAGCTTTCCACAATGTCGTGTCCAGAACCCAGGCTTGTTGTCATCCAGCCGTGGGATAGGAGTACCCTTGGCGCGATCGAGAAGGCGATCCTCAAGTCGGACCTCTCCCTCAATCCCAACAACGACGGCAACCTCCTGCGCATCCAGATACCCGACCTCACCGAGGAGCGGCGCAGGGAGTACGTGAAGCTCGCGAAGACGAAGGCGGAGGAGTGCCGCGTGTCCATCCGCAACGTCCGGCGCGACGGGAACGAGATGGTAAAGGAGCTGGAGAAGGGCAAGGACATTTCCGAGGACGATTCCAAGGGCGCGATCGCGCGCATCCAGAAGATCACGGACAAGTATACCGAAGAGGTCCAGAAGCTGGTCGACAACAAGGAAAAGGAGATCATGCACGTGTAGCGTGCGCGATCCGTTTCCGCGAGGAACCCTAAACCCCGAGTGGCACCTAAAGATTACAAGAGCCTCCTGGACCCGGCCAGGATCCCCGCGCACGTTGCCATAATCATGGACGGCAACGGCCGCTGGGCCACGCGGCGCGGGCTCTCGAGGATGGAGGGCCACCGCCGCGGAGCCGAGGTGGTCGAATCGCTCATGGACGCGGCGATGGACCTGGGGATCAGGGTCGTTTCACTGTACGCGTTTTCCACGGAAAACTGGTCGCGCCCCCGGGCCGAGGTGCAGGGGCTCTGGAAGCTCCTGGGCTACTTTTTCGAATCCAGGATCGAAACGCTCAAAAAGCGCGGCATCCAGGTGCGCCACACGGGGAGCCTCGCCCAATTGCCCGCGAGTACGCAGGAAGTCATCGCGCGCTCGATCCGGGAGACGCGGCGCAACCGGAAGATCATACTCAACTTCTGCCTCAACTACGGCGGGCGCCAGGAGCTCGTTGACGCGGTGAACTCCTGGGCCGGGAGGCGCGGGGCGAAAGAGACGATGACCGTCGCGAAGATGGGGCGGTTCCTGTACTCGCCGGACCTGCCCGACGTGGACCTGCTCATCCGGACGAGCGGGGAGTACCGCATCAGCAATTTTCTGCTCTGGCAGATCGCCTATGCCGAGCTCGTGTTCACGAAGGTGCTCTGGCCGGACTTCAGGCCGCGGCACCTGTACCGGACCATTTACGAATACCAGACAAGGGAAAGGAGATTCGGAGGATTATGAGCGAGACAGCGAAACGGATTGCGAGCGCGGCGGTAGCCCTGCCGGTTTACCTCTATGCGTTCGTCACGGACCAGTTCCAGTACATCCCCATCCTCATCGTCTCGATGATCATCTCGCTGGGCTGCCTGTGGGAATACTACCAGATCGCGGGCAGGGACGAGAACCGCAGGCCCTTCCTTGCCGCCGGCATGATAATGGGGGCCCTGGTGAACGTCGCCATGTACCTGTACGCGTTCGGGAAGGTCCTGGGCTACACGTCGTACATCCCCGCGTTCGACGTGCGCCTCCTGCTCGCGCTGTGCGCACTCGCCATGGTGGCGCTCGTGACCGTGCAGATCTTCCGACGCCCCATCGAGGGAGGGATGTACTCGCTCGCGGTGACGGTGTTCGGCGTCGTCTTCATGGTGTTTTCATTCTCTCATATCATTCTGCTGAAGTCGCTGCGCGACGGCGTATGGTACATACTCATCATCAACGCCGCGGTGATGCTGAACGACACCTTCGCGTACTTTGGCGGCGTGAACTTCGGGAGGCACAAGGCAGGCATCGCGGTCTCTCCCAACAAATCGTGGGAGGGCTATTTCTCCGGGCTCCTGGGCACGGTCCTGGGTATTCTCCTGTTCAGCCAGGGGATCGAGGCCTTCGCCGGCAGGGAGCTTTTCTCCATGGTCGAAGCCACATTCCTGGGCATCGCGCTCTCCGTCCTGGGCAACATCGGCGACCTGGCCGAATCGGCGATCAAGCGCGACGGCGCCATCAAGGACTCGGGCTCGCTCATTCCCGGCCATGGCGGGCTCTGGGACGTGTTCGATTCGCTCATCGTAACCATGCCGCTCTTCTATTATTACCTTGTACTCAAGGGCGTGCAGTAAGCCGGGCGCATGACACGCTCAGTCACCATCCTGGGCTCGACGGGCTCGATCGGAGTATCGGCCCTTCGGGTCATAGGGCATTTCAGGGACGAGTTCAGCGTCTACGGACTGAGCTGCAACCGTAACCTGGAATTACTGGAAAAGCAGGTCAGGGAATTTTCTCCCCGCGCTGTGGCGGTAGGCTCCGCCGACGCCGCAAAATCGGCCGCGTTCGCCTCGCTCCGTGAAGCATTTCCCGGCGTGGAATTCCTTACGGGTCCGGAGGGAATCAGCGAGCTCGCCTCCCGCGGCGCCCACGTGATGGTCTCGGCGCTGGTGGGGGCGGCGGGGCTGCTCCCGACGCTCGCGGCGCTGCCCGCGGTGAAGCGCCTTGCGCTCGCGAACAAGGAGACCCTGGTGATGGCAGGGGAAATCTTCATGCGTCGCGTCGCCGAATCCGGGGTGGAGCTCATCCCCGTGGACAGCGAGCACAGCGCGGTCTTCTCGCTCCTGGAGCGCGTGAAGCGGGAGGACGTCGCGCGCATCGTGCTCACGGCCTCGGGGGGGAGCCTCAGGGACCGGACCGCGGGCGAGCTCGACGACGTGACTCCCGACCAGGCGCTCGCGCACCCGACCTGGAGCATGGGCAGCAAGATCACCATCGACTCGGCCACCATGATGAACGAGGGGCTCGAGGTGATCGAGGCGCACCATCTCTTTGGGGTGGACTACGGCATGATCGACGTGGTGCTCCACCAGGAGAGCATCGTGCATTCCATGGTGGAGTCGCGCGACGGAGGGCTGTACG
>Ga0129297_10001353_pt1 | contig 12360 bp, 9 predicted proteins | sample I18A1metaG_FD_94708 | JGI IMG/M metagenome (GOLD analysis project Ga0129297, IMG submission 94708) | Lake sediment bacterial and archeal communities from Gulf of Boni, Indonesia to study Microbial Dark Matter (Phase II) - ​I18A1 metaG | ecosystem: Environmental > Aquatic > Freshwater > Lake >... | reverse complement strand
GTGGGATACAGAGTGTATCTAGGCCCCGCACGAGACCATTACACCATGACGCTGGATGCAACCAATGTAACGTGCTACCGCGTGCCGCTCCGAAGGGGCGTGAACTATGCCGCTTTGAGCGCCTACGATAGCTCCGGCAACGAGGGGCCGCGGGCCATGGTACCGTTCTTTGTAGACTTGCCGCTACTGCTCAAAGTCCCTCCACCTGCTCCCACCGCTACGCCCACGGCGACAAGCAGTCTCACTGCCACGCTCACAGCGACCTGCGCACCCACTGTAACTGGGACGGCCACTCCCATCTGCCCTTGCTGGCCCACGCCCACACCTACGTCGGATAGTGACCACACGATCGTGTATATCACTGAGACCGGCATCAAGTACCATCGGTTGGACTGCCGATATGTGCGGGGAGGGGCCACGCCCGTGTCCTGCTCCTGGGCACAAGCAAATAGCTACACCCCCTGCTCAGTGTGCGACCCGTGGTGTCCATAGGACAAGGGCATGGAAATAGGGATGCTTCCATTGATTCGACGGCTCGCTATCCTTCTCCCTGCCTTAACTGCATTCATCGTGGGCAGCAGCAGTGCCCCTGGAGCTACGGTGAAGCCGAGTCTTCTTCAGGTGCACACCATCACTTTCCAGCAGGAGGTCTCCCCCTCTCCTGATTATACCGGCGTCACCGATACCTGGCTAAACGAGTGGTCCCCCTTAGAGAACTATGGGAGCGACCCGCTTCTATATTGTGGAAGACAGGGCAGCTCCGGACGCCAACATGTCCTCCTGCGCTTCGATCTTCCCATCATCCCCGTCAATGCCACGATAATCTCGGCCATGCTCTCCCTATACAAGCCCTTCTGGACGGTGAACGTGCAACGGTGCGATCTCCGTCCGGTTCTGCCCTCCTGGGATGGTCAGATTGTCAGTTGGCAGGTCCGCCACTACGAACCGTGGCTGGTCTCCCGCTGGCAAGCCCCGGGCTGTCAGGGAGCCGCTGATCGCGGCCCCATCGTCAGCACCTACCAAGTTGCCAAGGCCCCCGGCTGGGTACAATGGCCGGTCACTAGCATCGTCCGGGAATGGGTGACGCATCCCGATACCAATCGGGGGCTTCTCCTCGTGGCTACCGAGGCCGCCGAGGTCATCCGTCACACCTCGTCGGAAGGGCCTGCCGCCAACCGCCCCAAGCTGACTGTCACCTACCAGGTGCAGGAGCCGGATCGCCCGCCTCGCCTCGCCATCACCGCGCCTCGCCGGTGGGCCACTGTCCAGGGAGTTACAGAAATCCAAGCCGAGTCAAGCGACGATCAAGGCATAGCCCGCGTCGAGTTCTACATCGGCGAGGAGAGGTCGCTCCTTGGCACAACGACGAGACCTCCTTACCAAATCGCCTGGGATACCACCTCCCTGGCGCGACAAAGCCATCGGCAGTCCACCCCAAGCCCGGTCGGCCTGGAGGCCCTGGCCCGCATTGACCAACTCCCGTACAGCAAGGATGGCGTGCAGGTACACCAGGTCTCCAGCCACGATCCTCACGGCAGGAACAGTGATCTGCGCAACTATCTCTACCGCCGCGGCGATGAATACGTGATCTTGGACGTGGAAGGGCCGGGGTGCATTTACAATATCTGGTTCACCGGCCTGGCCGACTTTTCGCGCCTCCGTTTCTATCTTGACGGGGAACCCGTGCCCCGTGTGGACATGGATGTGCGCGCCTTGTTCCGAGGCGATCAGCCCCCCTTCTTGGCTCCTCTGGTGGGCAGCGAGTTGGCCTCCAGCGGCGGCTATTACTCTTTCCTACCCATCCCCTTCGCCCGCTCCTGCATCGTGGCCTGCAACGGGCAGCCCTGGTACTACCACATCATCTACCACACTTATGCCTCCGCCGAGGGGATCCAGACCTTCACCGGCAGCGAGGATAGCAGCGCGGTGCGCGCCCTCTGGGAGCGTGCTGGACAGGACCCCAAAGACACGGCGGGAAACCTAGTCATCTCCGGCACGGTGAGCCTGTCCCCTGGGGCTACAGCGACCCTGGCCGACATTGCTGGCGCAGGCTCTATCGCCAGCCTCAAGCTGCGGCCTGACCCAGCCACGGAGGATATCCTGAACAACGCCCGTCTGAGGATATATTGGGACGGGGAGGCCGTGCCCAGCGTGGATGCGCCCATTGGCTCCTTCTTCGGTTCAGGCTTGGGTGAAAGGATAGTGCGCTCCCTGCTCATCGGCATGCAGCCAGGCGGCTATTACTGCTACTTCCCCATGCCCTACTGGGAGTCGGCCCGCATTGAGTTGCATAACGGGGCTTCGACCAGCATCGCTGCCCTCCGCCACGAGATACAGTATAAACAGATTCCCTACGAGCGAGGGCGGGCCGCTTATTTCCATGCCCAATACAACAACCGGCAACTCGGCGCCGATGGGCAGGATTACGTCATCCTACAAAGCAGGGGCAAGGGGCATTACGTGGGCACTGTGCTGACTATGACTGGCGGCACCATCAATAGGCCCACCTTTTTGGAGGGGGATGAGCGCATCTATCTGGATTGCAGCTACTCCCCCGCTCTTTACGGCTCGGGCACCGAAGATTACTTTCTGGGGGGATGGTGGTTTCGCTATGGGACATTTTCCTTGCCCATGCACGGCCTTCCAGTGCGACGCCAGGACGCCATGGAGCACCTCAGTTGCTACCGGCTACACATCGGTGACTGCATCCCTTTCTCCTCCGCCATTCGCTTCGGCATCGAGCACGGCAGCAGCAACCAGGAGGGGGCGTACTACAGTAGCCTAGCCTATTACTACCAGGTAGACGTGCCGGAGGCCCACTTGACGGACGATCTGGAGGTCGGAGATACTGTGTCGGAGGCGGCCCATGCTTACACAACGGAAGGGGAGGCAACGTCCGTCTGGAAGAGCAACTTCTACGAGGGGGATTGGGATGACATCCCCCTGGGAGATTGGGGGCGGATCATTCACCAGCGGAGCCTCTTTACGTTGGCGATCAGCCCCCTTAACCGAGGGGTGCAGCTGCGACGGCGACGGGATCAAACGATCGGCCGGCAGGGCGCGCTGGTCTATGTGGACGGCACTCTGGCTGGCCCCTGGTATACCCCCTATCAGAACCCGATCAAAGCCTGGAGCGACGAGACTTTCGAAATTCCTCCTTCCCTGACGGCGGGCAAGGAGGCAATCGTCATCACCATAGATACTGCCAGGACAATCAGAGATTGGAACGAATACCGCTATTGGGCCTACTCTTACGATTCCACGGTTCCCATCACCGTGCGCGCCTATGATACGGCAGGCCAGGTCACCGAACAGAGCATCCGAGTCCAGATCGCCCCGCCTCCTCGGGTGACAGCGACCCCTTCTGCTACGCCCTCGCCAACGCCCACTCCCACGGCGACGAACACACTCTCGCCCACACCATCAGCCACAGCCACGCCCAGCCCCACGATGACAGCTACGCCCTCATCCACGCCATCGCTCACTCATACACCAAGCGCCACCGCCACAGATACGCCTTCGCCCACCCCATCGGCCACAGCCACATCCAGCCCCACCGCGACGAATACCTTCTCGCCCACCGCGACATGCAGCCCCACCCCATCGTCAACGGTATCAGCCACTGCCACTGTCACCGCGACAGCGACATCCTATGCTTTCCACCTTCCTCTGATCCTCAAGTAGGCCCTACAGGCCCGATCAATGCAAACTACCAGAAAAAATGTAAGGAAATTGTAAGCTAAAGTGATTGACTTTTGCTCAGATTACAGGTAGACTGATAATGAGTGTTCTACTTGAGCGGGACTCAACCTACCGAGTCTGGGGGACGCTTATCATAGTCCGCATTAGACTGGCGCTGGCGGTTGCCCCACCAGAGTCATAGGAGGTGTTGAGATGAAAGTGGCAAGAACTCTAAAGAATATCCGTTTGCTGCTGACTCTGGCAGCGTTGGCGGCTTTGCTTTTGCTGATTGGGACTGTTCCTGCAAGCGGTTCCGCCCAGGTGCAGCCGCTCTATGCCCGTGGCCGCATTGTTGTCCAGTTCAAGCCAGGGGCAAGCGCGGCAGATCGGGCGGCCCTCCACCGGGCCCACGGAGGCCAACGTCTTCAAGAGATACCCGGCCTTGGCGCTGAAGTAGTGAGAGTACAGGCGGGGGCAGAGGAGGCGAAGGCGGCTGCCTACGCACGCAGCCCATTCGTAGCCTACGCCGAGCCAGACTATATCGCATACGCGCTGGATACCCCGAACGACCCATCCTTCGCCAACCAGTGGGGGCTAGACAACACTGGACAAGCCTACAAACCCGGCCAGTCGGGCACGATAGATGCCGACATTGATGCCCCGGAGGCCTGGGCCGTCACAACAGGCAGCCCCGCAGTGGTGATCGCCATCCTGGATACGGGCATTGACCAGGATCATCCCGAGTTGGCCGGCAAGATCGTGGGCAACAAGGACTACTCCGGCTATGGCGTGGAGGACCGCTACGGTCATGGGACCCATGTAGCGGGCATCGCTGCCGCCATGACCAATAACGGCGTGGGCGTGGCTGGAGTGGGCCGCAATTCCTCGCTGTTGAATGTCAAGGTGCTCAACGATCAAGGCTCAGGCTACTACACCTGGATCGCCAACGGCGTCACCTGGGCCGCTGACCATGGCGCCAAGGTGATCAACCTGAGCCTGGGTGGCACTCGGCAGTCCCCTACTATGGAGAATGCCATCAACTATGCCTGGGACAAGGGCATCGTTATCGTTGCGGCGGCGGGCAATGACGGCAGCTCCACCCCCTTCTATCCGGCCAATTGCCAGAACGCGATTGCCGTGGCAGCTACCGATGCGAACGACCAAAAGGCATCCTTCTCCAACTATGGCAGTTGGGTGGAAGTGGCCGCGCCCGGAGTGGACATCTTTTCCACTTTCCCCAATCACCCCTTCGCTCTCCAGGATAGCCATGGCAAAGTGAACAATTATGACTTCGCCAGTGGCACATCCATGGCCACGCCGCATGTCGCTGGCCTGGCGGCGCTCATCTGGGCCAAGTACCCCACCCTGGCCAATAGGGATGTACGCGCCCGGATCGAGGACAACTGCGATGCCATCCCCGACACCGGGACCTATTGGACTTACGGGCGCATCAACGCCTGCAAAGCTGTCGGTGGGGGCAGTGTCACCTTTAAGGTGGACAATGTGAGCCACAGTTCTCTGTCGTACAACGCAGTCTTCAACGATCACCCGAACGTGGACGACAACGGCAGTCGAATCACGGTCTCCAAGCCGCTGAGCACAACGCCTCCGCCCACGTCCATGCACGTAGGCGACTTGCAGGGGGTGAGCATCAATCAGAGCGCGACCACCTGGGCAGCTATCGTCACCATTACCATCCATGACGCCAATCACAATCCGGTCGCTAACGCGGTGATGAGCGGCACCTGGAGTGGCAGCTACAATGGCCCTGCTTCATGTACCACCGACGGCGACGGCAGGTGTAGCGTGACCAGCGGCGAGCTGCCAACCGTTGGCTGTAGCTATACCCCGGGCGGGGGGTAAAAAAGCAACCTTCCCGAAAGCTCCCAGCTTTCGGGAAGGTGTGTAGACCAGGCAAGACGCACCGCCTCGGTCTACATTGGCCGAGGCGGTGCATTTCAGCTCAGTTGGCTCTCTCCCGCGTTGCACAGCACTTGGGACAGGGACATCCCGGCAGCGGCCCCTCCGCAATCGGCGGCAATTCGATTTCCTGCCCCTGGGCACGCATGATCTCGGCCATCGCCGCGATCAACTCCACGACGCGCGGCGATTCCACGCGATAGTAGACCATCAGCCCATCGCGCCGATCCGCGACCAGCCCGCTACCCCGCAGAACCGCCAACTGCTGCGACATGTAAGGCTGCCGCTTGCGTAGGACGGCGGTCAGGTGGCAGACGCAATGCTCCTCCCGCGCCAAGATTTGCAGAATGCGCAGGCGCACCGGGTGCGATAGGGCATAGAAAGCTTTCGCAAGCTCTCCGTAACTGTCCACAATCTGCTCAATCCGTTTAATCTGCTGACTCATCCTGTCTATCCCTGTTCCTCCTCCCGTTTCACCCAGGCGAATTTGCGCCGCAGCGTCGAGGGATAGTAGGATTCCAGCACGTCGTAGCCGACCCGTTTCCCCCAGCGGTGGTAAATGCGAGGATCAATGTAGGACTTGAGGCTAGTACCCAGGTTCCAGGAGCGGTTCTTGCTAGCGACGAGCATTTGCGCCTTGAGCTTGCCAAGCGCGTCCGCGGCCCGCTCCTCCCGCTGCCTGGCGGCCTGCAACCTGGCCTCGGCGCGGGCAATCTTCTTGTCGTAGGAAGCCTTAGCCCTCTCCTTCACTTTGGGCGAATCCGTCGCAGCCAGTTTCTCCCTTGCTTCTTCGCGCAAGGCGGTCAACGCCTCGCGGGATGCCTTCACCTCCTGGCGGTGTTTCTCCAGCAGCTTTTCCCTTTGGTCCACGCGCTCCCGCATTCGCGCCTTGCGCCTTGGCCAGGAGGCGGATCCCTTCTTGGTATGGTTACAAAGCACAGCCGCCTCCAGGTTAGCCAGGCTGGCCGCTTTCCATTTTAAGTATTCGGGGTCATCGGTTCCCACCTTCGCTGTTTCCAGGCTGCTAGACACAACCTCCGTGGCATGATGGGTGCGGAACACTTTAGCCGACAGATCGGGCACAGCCTCAGAAAGAAAAGAATTGATGTCGCGGCTGGTCACATCGGGAAACAGTTGCGGCTTGTCGTGCGTAGGGTGCCTCTTGCCATTTTTGCTGCTATTCGAGGGCCGCGCGTTGCGCATCAACTCTTCCAGGTTGCGGTGCGCCAACTCGCCCAGTTGCAGCGTCTTGTGCCAGAGCACTGAATCTTTGCCCAGAAAGCGGAACTCGGCCCTGCCATCAGGATGCAGCCTGACATGCTCAGGCCGGAGGGTGGTCGCACCGATGGTATCCGCCTCGTCGGGGTCTTTTTCATCCCCCACACGGAGACAGAGCTTGTCTATCAGATAGCAGGCGGTGGCGATCTGCCGACGCTTCGGTTCCGGCGCACTCATCGCTGCCTCGATGTGTGTGCGCACCCGCTCTAGCTCAGCAGCCAGCCGGGCGGCTCCATCGAACTTGCGAGCTTCCCGCTCCTGCTTCACCATCGCTGTATCGCTCAACCAGACGTATTTGAGCTTGCCGGAAAGCCTGTCCTCCCAGCGGGCCAGCCAGAGAGACTCCGGCTGCCAGACGACCTCTGCCCAATGGCCCGGCGGGATCGGCGCATCGGGGCTGAGGTTCAGGGTGATATCGCTCTGCTTCGCCCCTTCCTTCCAGCGACCACGCAGGGGGTGCTTGCCTCGCCCCATGAAGATACCGCTTGGCTCTACCACGTAATTGGCGACCTCCACGCGCTCTCCATTGACGACGGCATAGCCGTATCGCTCGCGCAACTCCTCCCGCCGTGCCTTTCGCTGCGCTGCCAACGCTTTGCGTTCTTCCGCTGTCATGGCCGCCTTGGCTCTCCGTTCTGCCGAGACGACCTTCCACGCGGGGCCAAAGTCCACCTCGGCCAGGGAGAGGGATGGCTCGATCTCCAGCACCGCGCCGAAATCGGCCAGGAAGTTGGCCATGAATACTGGATCCTCCACATAGGGTGTGCCCCCCTTCTTGGCCCAGGCAAGGGCCATTTCCTCCTGTTTCGGGTTAAGGGTTACCTCCCCTCCCCGAATCTTGAGCCTCAGGCCGCGGTATGGGGGCGGCTCAGGTACGATCACCCCATTATGTATCAGTTGCGTCAACAAGGTTTATTACTCCGAGTTGTATTGGCTTCTATATTAGGCCGCACAGCCTTTCTTGTCAAGCGAAACTTGTATAGCCAGACTGAGGCGTAAAGGAGAAATCGTTCGGGTTTCCGATTTGTCTTTTCCCAAACAGAAGAGTAGAATTCTCAACGGATGTGCATGAGAACAAGTAAGGAGTGTAACAGCTATGACAACGGAAACATTGACTATTCGACTGCCATCGGCTGCAGCCCGCCGTTTACGCCGGGTGGCGGAGATCTCTGGGCGTCCAGTGGACGACGTAGTGGCAGAAACTTTGCGGGCGAGTTTACCACCCCTGTTGGAGGATGTACCGCCTGCTTTTCGAGAGGATCTCGCTGTCCTGGAGGAATTGTCTACATCCGAGCTCCGAAAGCGGCTGTATTCCAAGTTAGATCCCGAACGCCTGGCACGGTATGACGAACTGCTGGCCGCCAAAGCCGCCGATCAACTGGATGCTGCAGGACAGCAAGAGTTGGCTGCCCTGCGCACAGGAGCCGACCGGCTCATGTTCTGCAAAGCGTACGCAGCCTTGCTACTGAAATGGCGTGGCGAGCGGGTTCCTGCATTGGCTGAGCTTGAGACGGAACTATGACGGCGCTGGCCCCCAAAGCACTTTACCAGCGGCTGCGCAACCAGACCGGCTCGCGATGTGGCTATTGTCACACCCCATCCCAACTTATCGGCCAACCTCTGACTGTTGAGCACATCATTCCCCGCGCATGTGGTGGCTCATTCGAGGAAAGCAACCTGTGGCTCTCATGTCGTCGCTGCAACGAATATAAAGGCACCAAAACCGACGGCATTGATCCTGAGACCGGCTTGATTTTCCCTCTCTTCAACCCCCGACAACAAGTGTGGAAGGAACACTTCGCCTGGTCCAAGGACGGCACATTGATCATTGGTCTAACTCCTTGCGGACGTGCAACGGTCGCTGCGCTGCAGATGAATAACGCTGACATTGTGGCCGTGCGCCTGCTCTGGGTCGCTGTCGGCTGGCATCCACCTCAGGAGGACGAGTGAGCAACGTATGACAACACTGGCGAGTTTAGCACGGCGTTTCCCTTCTGCTGCGAGGGCCGATTTCCGCTGGTACTGGTTGGGTATGTTCTTCTATTCCTTTGGGATGCAATCGCGAGTGGTCATCGGCGGTTGGCTGATCTACAAGCTGACCGGCTCCGCGCTCTCCCTGGGATGGTATATCGGCACATGGGGACTGGCCGCTTTCCTGCTCTCCTTCGTGGGCGGCACCCTGAGCGACAGGCTCAACCTGCGCAGTGTGCTCATCGCTTCCCGTGCGGTCGCCGCCGCTGCGCTCTTTGCGCTCTACCTCCTGGTGCTGGGCAATCGGTTGACCTTCTGGCAGTTGCTGCTCTTTAGCTTTGCTAATGGGATGGTCGTCTCCTTCGAGTATCCGGCGCGCACGGCCATCGTCCCCAAGATCATCCCCCCGACGGAGTTGACCAGCGGGTTCGGCCTCTCCTACACAGCGCAGAACCTGGCCTCCATCATCGGGCCGGCGCTGGTTGGCCCAATCATAGATCATGTCGGTGTGGATGCGGCCATCCTGGTCACAGGCACTATCGTGCTGTTCAGTTCCTTTTCCAGCCTGCCGATCCCCAGCGCTCCCTGTGCTCCCAGTGCCACAGCGCGGCGGGGGACAGTCTGGCGCGGGGTGCTGGACGGATTGCAGCACGTCCGCGCCGAACAGGCTCTGCTTGCCGTAGAGGCTTTCCTTCTCGCTTACGTGCTGCTCGTGATGCCTTATCGAGACATGCTGCCCGCGGTGGCTGCCGATGTCCTGCATGTGGGCGCGACGGGACTGGGCTTTCTCTCAGCGGCGGCCAGCAGTGGGGCCTTATTGGGCACGATCATCCTCTCCTCGCTGGGAGAGGTGAGGCCGCGCGGGCTATTCCTCCTGGGAGCGGCTCTTTTGGACAGCGTCGGCCTGATCTTTTTCTCACAAAGCCGTGTCTTGGGCCTATCCCTGCTGCTTCTTGCCGCTGCGGGCATCGGCTACGGCTTCTTCATCCCCCTGAGCAACACCCTCCTTCAAGCCTATGCCAATCCGGAGATGAGAGCGCGGGTGATCGGCATGAACATGTTTGTATGGAGCCTCTCCCCCCTGGGCAGCATCCTGGTGGGCGCAGTGGCCGACCGCCTCGGCCCCGGCACGGGGATCCTGATCAGCGCGGCCATAGCGACGGTGGTTTTCCTCTACGGCGTTTCATTATCGCCACGGACGAGGAATCTGGCGTGAGAAAGGAGCGAAGCGATGTCACCCCTTCGGCGACCGACCGAGCCATTGACAAAGGAAAACGCCTTTCTGCAGGAGACATACCAGCCGACGCCGCTGCCGATATATGCCGCCAGCCGTCATCTGTTGCCACAGCCGGTGCTGGGGGAACATCCGCTCTGGCTGCGGATGCATGATTGGGTTTGGGAATTGACTTTCAAGAATTTCCGTCAGCCGGAGGCGAAGAGCGGCTTTCACTCCAATTTCATTGACCCGGCGTTCAACGAGAACACCTTCATGTGGGACAGCGCTTTCATGACCATGTTCGGGTGCTATGGCCACCGCGCCTTTCCCGCGATCCACTCCCTGGACAACTTTTATGCCAAGCAGCACGAGGATGGCTATATCTGCCGCGAGATCAACACCTACACCGGCCAGGATTTCTGGGAGCGTTTCGACCCCGATGGCACCGGGCCGGCCATTCTGGCCTGGGCAGAATGGCTGCACTACCTCAACTATGGCGATCGAGAGCGACTGAAGCGGGTTTTCCCGCCGCTCATGGCTTATCACCGCTGGTATCACGATTTCCGCACCTGGCCAGACGGCCTCTATTGGGCGACCGGGCTTTCCTCTGGCATGGACAACCAATCGCGGGTGCCGGACTCGGCGCGCCACCACCGCCACTACACCTGGGTGGATACCAACATGCAGGCTGCGCTTGATTGTCCCTGCTTGCAGCGCATCGCTGAGGAGGTCGGGCGCAGCGAATTCGTGCCGGAACTGAGCCAAGAATTCACGCACATGTGCCGCGCCATCAACGAACGTCTCTGGGACGAAGAGACGGCCTTTTACTACGACGCAGCACCCGACGGGAGGCTATCCCCTGTCAAGAGCATCGGCGCCTATTGGGGGCTGTTAGCGGAGGTGATCCCGCCGGAGCGAGAGGTGCGCTTCATCGCCCACCTTTCCGATGAGCGCACCTTCAACCGTCCGCACCGCATCCCCGCCCAGGCCGCCGACAGCAGGGGCTATGATCCCAGCGGCGGCTACTGGCTGGGCGGGGTCTGGCCGCCAACGAACTATATGGTGCTGAAAGGGCTTCGGGCGCGGGGATACCACGACCTAGCGCGTGAGATCGCCTGGAATCATCTGCAGAACATCGGCCAGGTTTTCGCGGAGACAGGCACCGTCTGGGAGAACTATGCGCCGGAGAAGGTGGCCCCGGGGCGTCCCGCGCGGCGCGATTTCGTTGGCTGGGGAGGACTAGGCCCCATTGCCGTGCTCATCGAGGATGTCATCGGCATCCAGGGCCAGCGGCACGAGGGCCTCATTTTCTGGGATCTGTACCTGACTGAGGAACATGGCGTGCAACGTTATCCCTTCGGCCTGGAGGGAACAGTGAACCTCGTGGCGGACGCCCGTCCCAACCCCGACACCCCGCCGAAGATTAACGTGGAAACGGATGTGCCCTTCGAGTTGTGCGTGCGTTGGCAAGGTAAAGAATATGTCAAGTGGATGACACCGGGAAAGCAGACGATGGCTTTGTGAAAGGTCCTAGATTCGCACTTTTGTTCTCACAAGAGAAGCCTATCTGGTACTGACGCACGATAATGCTATAATTGAACTATGGCTGACCCCAAGCTGCTATAGGATGATCCCGGTGCATGGTGGGGATAAAGGGCAATGAAACAACTGGCTTTGTTTAGTGAGCAAAGCGTGCTGGCCCCGCAGGCTATACCCAATCACTCCGAACGCCAACGTATCGAGGCCAGATTCGCCCCGCTGATACGCGAAGAACTCAGACTTGGAGACCTCGTCTCCTATGCAGGCAATAAAGCTGTACCTGTTCTTCGCCTGTATCGCTACAAAGAGGCCTTTGCCTTTGGCTTCGTCGAAGAGTTCATCAACCGTTTCGGGCTGACCGAAAAGGACTACTTGTTCGATCCATTCTGCGGAATGGGGACGACCCTCTTCGCTGCGATGCAAGGCCGAATTCCTTCCATAGGAATAGACAGGCTTCCGGTTGCCGCTTTTGTGGCACAGACTCTTCCGCTTTTTCTCGCCGCGGAACAGAGCGCCATAAAAGAGACTTATGAAATGCTGAAAGCGCGCGTTCCTGAAGCGACACCTGCCGAAGTTGCGTCAGATGTCGCCATCATGAAGATAGTCTTTCCACCGGACATGCCTCTCTCTCTCCGAAAGTGGAAAGGGGCTATAGACGAGCTTCGATCTCCCTTACGAGACATCTTTTTGCTGCTTTTTTTCTCGATCCTCGAACCATGCAGTTACACATCCAAAGACGGGCAGTTTCTACGGTT
>Ga0129297_10001352_pt1 | contig 12360 bp, 6 predicted proteins | sample I18A1metaG_FD_94708 | JGI IMG/M metagenome (GOLD analysis project Ga0129297, IMG submission 94708) | Lake sediment bacterial and archeal communities from Gulf of Boni, Indonesia to study Microbial Dark Matter (Phase II) - ​I18A1 metaG | ecosystem: Environmental > Aquatic > Freshwater > Lake >... | reverse complement strand
GCCATACTGGCCGGAGCCTGGGCGGCGATCATCCTGGCGGCGCTCATCCGCTGGACCAGCATGACCAGCGGGACGCAAGGGAGGCTTCTCTTCCCGGCGATTGCTGCTCTATCCGGGCTGATCTTCGTCGGGTGGGCCGAGTGGCTGCTACGGGGTGGACGGATGGCGCTGGCCGTTGCTGTGGGCAGTGCCTTTTTCCTCTGGGCGGCGCTCTGCCCTTTTGTGCAGATCGCGCCCGCTTATGCCCTTCCTCCCATCTTGACTGAGGCTGATATCCCACTGGAAGCTCACCCAGTGCATGTCACTTATGGTGGCAGAATGGAGCTTATCTCCTACGCCTTCGCCAAGCGTTCTGTTGCCCCAGGGGAGACGGTTCGCATGACGGCTTACTGGCGCGCCCTGCTGCCTCTTGAGCGCAACTATAGCATCTATGTGCACCTTGTGGGCCGAGATGGGAGGATCGTCGCCCAAACGGACACTTATCCGGGCAGTGGCACATATGCGACGCGCCTCTGGCGCGTCGGCGATATCATTCAGGATACCTATCTAATACCTATTCCGATCTCTGTCCCAACGCCTGCTCTGTTCCGCGTGCAGATCGGCCCCTATCACCTGGAGAGCCAAGAGAACCTTGTGCCGGTCACCGATGGACAGGGGTGCCTCTTGGACGTTCCCATAGTTGGTCAGCTCCGCGTTGTGCCGCGTCAGCCTCCTCGTTACGAAATCTCACATCCCACCTCATTTACCTTTGGCGGGCAGATCGCCTTGATTGGTTATGACCTGGACAAAACAACAGTGAAGCCCGGCGAGACGCTGACGCTGGCCCTATACTGGCAGGCGTTGCACCCCCCTGCTGCGGGTTATACTGTGTTTGTGCATTTATCTGGAGCTGACAGGTCTTGCGAAACCTGTCAGGTCTCTGTAGAGATGGCTGGGCAGCACGATAGCCAGCCCTGCGGCGGAGATTGCCCCACTTCTCTGTGGCAGGCAGGCGAGGTTATACAAGACATCCATGTTGTTCAAGTCAAGCCTGAAGCCCGACCGGGCCAGTATTGGCTCCTCACCGGCCTTTATCGGCTCGAAACCGGCGAACGCCTGCCCATAACTGCCGGCTCCACCCCTGTAGCCGCAGGCTTTATGCCCGCGCCAACTGACCACGTCCTGTTAGCCCAGATCACGGTCTCGTGGTAAAATACGTTTATGCTCGAAAAGGTCTCCCCTTCCAACAACAGAATGATATGCCTGGGATTGCTCATTGCCCTGGTGTGGCTATCCTGGGCTTTGCGCCTCTATGACCTGGAAGGTAAAAGCATTTGGTCTGATGAGGGATTGAGCATCTATCGAGCACGCAAAAGCATCGCTTTTAATCTGACGAATCAGATCATCGTCCAGGGCGTCGTGACCAAAGACACGCAGCCTCCATTGTATTTCCTTCTGTTGCATCTCCTCCGTGCCGTCGCCGGAGAAACTGAGTTCACCTTAAGGTATCTCTCCGTGTTGTCCGCCACTCTGATCCTTCCTTTGCTCTATGTGATGGGGAAGAGGTTTATCTCAGCACAAGTAGGTTTGGTTGCAGCTTTCCTGGGGGCGGCCTCGCCTGCTTATCTCTGGTACGCTCAAGAGATACGGATGTATACTCTCTTGGTCGTTCTTTCCCTCCTTTCGGTGTACGCTCTGCTGCGCACCCTTTTGGAGCAGGTTGGCTGGCGACGCTCCAAGTTCCTCTGGTTGGTGACTTATCTTCTGAGCAGCGGAGCCATGCTCTACACCCACTATTCCAGCTTTTTCTTACTGTTTTTCCAGAGCCTGGCCATCGCGGGCTTCATCCTCAACTCCCGTCGTTGGCGGATGATGGCGCTGGTGGGTGTAGCCTGCATTGCTGCTTTGCCTTTGCTTCCCTTTATTCTGCAGCGTCTCTGGACGGGCGCTGAGCGAAATTTCACCTTCGTCCCATTGCCGATTATCCTGCATGACCTGCTAAATGACTTCACGGTTGGCATCTCCGTGGAGCTTCCTCGCGTGGTCTGGCTGGATGTCGTCGGGCTGGCGATCTTCCTCCTTGGCCTCCTGAGCTTTTCCCGAGACAAGCTGTGGGGGCGGTGGAATCGGACACTCTTCCTTCTCGGCTATCAGTTCGTGCCGATCCTCACACTATACGCGGCCTCCTACGTCAAGCCAATGTACATGGGCGTGCGGCACCTTTTGATTATCTCGCCCGCCTATTTTCTCACCGTTGCTGCGGGGTTTGCTTTCCTCGCCCGGAAGCGAGCCTGGCCTCTGGTGGTGATCATCGGGCTGCTTTTGCTGGGAGGGAATGCTTACGCCACTTACAACTATTTCTACGACGAGGAGTACGCCAAGGATGACCTCCGCTCATTGGTGCACTATATTCGCCAGAGGTTCCGTCCTGGCGATGTTCTGGTTTTGAACGATGCGGTGATCGGCAATGCCTTTGACTATTATGTGCCGGATTTGAAGTGGACGGCCCTGCCCCAATTTGGCCGCGTGGCCGATGAGACGGCGATACAGGCATGTCAAGCTCTCGTTGATACGTATGAGCGTGTTTGGTTCGTCTATGCTCCGCCGTCGGACTACTATGATCCACATGGGGTAGTGCGCGCCTGGTTCGATAAGAATCTTTTCAAGCTCGATTTTCGGCAATTCACCGGCTATGGGGTCGAGGTGGGCACCTGTTGCTATGCTACACGCTCGCCTGTGCTTGAGCTATCATCTTTGCCGGGGGTGGCTAGGCCACCAGGCCAGGCCGTTCCCTTGAATCTGTTGCAGTATGAATTGCCTGCTGGCCCGAACCCTTCAGGCGAGGCTTTGGCGATCCGGTTCTACTGGTGGCTATCCCGACCTATAGAGGAGGATTACAAGGTATCCGTTCGCCTTTTGGATTCCGCAGGAACTCTCTGGGCGCAAGGCGACAGCGCGCCTTTCCTTTTTTTCCCCACCAGCAAGTGGCCGTCGGAGCGCGTGATTCGCCATGTCCACGAGGTGCTACTCCCAGCAGGGACACCGCCGGGCCGCTATCGTGCCGAGTTGTTGGTTTATCATCCAAGCGCGGGGGACCTGCTCAAGCTGCAAGGGCCAGATGGCCGCCTGACGGACGAACGGATACTGCTAGGCGAGGTGGAAATCAGCGCGGCGATACGCCCCGTTTCTCTGCGACAGCTTCCGCCCCATCGCAAGGTGAACGTCACTTTTGGCGAAGAGGTCGCGTTGCTGGCTCACACCTGGGTGGAGCGCACCTATAACCCAGGCGATGTTCTGCATCTGGACCTTTACTGGCGTTCCGAGGCCGTGAGCGGGCAGAATTATCATTTGCGGCTGCAAGTGACCGGTGACGGAAGCGAGACATTACGGGAAATGAGCGCGCCGCTTACTCTGAGCACCTTTCCTACATCTGCGTGGCGGGTGGGCGATATTCTAAGGGGCCAGTGTGACTTGACGCTGCCGGAGACGCTATCCCCAGGGGAGTACTCGCTCCGCTTGCAGCTCTATGACGTCGAGACGGGGCATGTACTTGCCATGCACAGGGGGTGGCTACCTCTCCCCCACAGTTGGCTCCGTCTGCCCAGCATATTGGTCAAGCTGCCAGTTGCGCCGACCGCGATCCGTACGGCCCGTCCGGCGATCCAGCACCCCCTGGAGGCGGGGCTTGGCGAGCAAATCGCCTTCCTGGGCTACGATTCGGCGAGCGACACGGTCTCCGCCGGCGGCACCGTGTCGGTAACGCTCTACTGGGAATGCAAAGGGCAGGTGCCGATTAGCTATTCAGTTTTCACGCACGTCATTGACCAGGACAACAAGATTTGGGGGCAAAAGGACAGCTTGCCGGTCGGCGGATCGCGCCCGACGAATGGCTGGCTCGTAGGAGAGATCATCGCCGATACGTATCTGATCCCGATCAAGCCGGAAACGGCGCCCGGCAGGTATCTGCTGGAAATCGGCATGTACGACCTCAAAGGGCTGGAGCGTCTGCCGGCTTTCGGTGGGTCAGGCAACCGTCTCCCTCTGGATCGGATCATCCTCGGCGCAATTCAGGTGACTCGTTGACAGATCTGGCATGTCAACGTTCCAGTTGGGGCAGCCGAAGCGTGCTCAAAGCGCGCTCTTCGAGTTGGAAAAGAAAGAGTCCGTTATGGTTCAGAAATGTCTAGTAACCGGCGTCGCTGGGTTCATCGGCTCTCATCTGGCCGAACGTTTGTTGGCTGAGGGGTACGAGATCGTGGGCCTTGACTGTTTCACGGATTTTTATCCTCGTGCCATCAAGGAGGCCAACCTGCAATCCCTGCGCGGCAGGCCCGGCTTTCGGTTCATAGAAGATGATCTATGCACCATGGACCTGGCCTCCCTCCTGCGCGAGATGGACTATGTCCTGCATGAAGCCGCCCAGGCCGGGGTGCGCAGCAGTTGGGGCAGCGAGTTCATGGCCTACGTGAATAACAACATCGTGGCCACGCAACGCCTTCTGGAGGCGTCTAGGGGAAGCAACCTGCGCAAATTCGTCTTTGCCTCCTCTGCCTCCGTTTACAGCAACGCAGCCACCCTGCCAACGCGCGAGGATGCCCCATTGCGCCCTTATTCTCCTTATGGCGTCACCAAACTGGCCGCGGAAAATCTCTGCCATTTATACCATGACAATCTTGGCCTGCCCACGATCGTCTTGCGCTATTTCTCTGTTTACGGCCCTCGCCAGCGGCCCGACATGGCTCTTCATCGTTTCATCGAGAGGATGCTCCAGGAGAAGCCCTTGCCTCTTTTCGGGGATGGCACGCAAACGCGCAACTTCACCTACATCAGCGATGTGGTGGAGGCCACTGTGCTGGCGATGAGGTCGCCGGTCACGGGGCGCACCTTTAACACCGGCGGCGGCTCACGGGCCACCATAAACCAGGTGATAGCTTTGCTAGAGGAGATCATCGGCAAGAGGGCGATCATTGACCAGCAGAACAAACAGCATGGTGATGCCAGTCACACCTGGGCAGACACGACGGCAGCGGAGGAGGTGTTGGGCTTCAAAGCGCACGTTGGCTTGCGGGAGGGGCTGGCAACTGAGGTCAACTGGCTGCGCCAGAGCCTGGAACGGCGGAAGGCGGTATGACAAAGTCGCTAAGCAAGGACAAGATAGCGGTCTTGGGCCTTACCCTCTTCGCTTTCGCCTTTTATGCCTTTCGCTTGGGCGCGAGTTGCCTGCGCGGCGATGAGGCTTTTACGGCCGTTTTCTCCTCATGGCCGTGGCGGGAGATCGTGCGTCATCTCCTCACTGCGGAACCCCATCCTCCTCTCTATCACCTGCTCATCCACGTCTGGATGACCCTCGCCGGCAAGAGCGAGGTGGCGATTCGTTTCCCCTCCTTCCTCTCTGGCATTCTGCTCGTCCCTTTGACCTATGCCCTGGGGCGGCAGTGGGGCCACCCTCGGGTTGGCGCATGGGCGGCGGCACTGGCGGCGATCAATCCCTTCCTCCTTTGGCAAGGCCAGGATGCTCGCATGTATCCCATGCTGGCCGCCTTTGGCTTAGGCTCGCTGTTGCTGGCCTTAAAGATGCTCGGTGGTGCAGCCCCTGTGCCCATCGCCACAGTGATCGGCTATGTTGCGGTGACGCTAGGGGCTTTGGCCACCCATTATTATGCGCTGTTTCTCGTCGCGGGGGAGAACCTGGGATTCGTCGCCGCCCTCGCGCGACCGCCGCGCCGCTGGGAGAGAGTGCGATCCTGGCTCGTTGCCCAGGCCGCTCTGCTGTTAGCCTTTAGTCCCTGGTTGCTCCTGGTTCGGGGATTCATGCTCGCCCACAGCAAAGAATGGATCGCTGCTGTGAACCTGCTGGCTTTTATACGGCGCAGCTTGCTGGCCTTTAGCCTGGGCACTACCATAGACACCCGTTACGCCTGGCCCTGGCTCATCATCTTCGCCTTGCTTTTCGCTATCGGCCTGATCGCCTCCTGGCGCGGCGGTGGTGACGCAAACTGGCTGCTCTGGTCGAGCCTGGCTACCCCCGTGGCCGCTACTTTCCTCATCTCCCTTTGGCGGCCTATCTTTGAGGAACGTTACTTGGTCGCCGTAGTGCCCCTTTACCTGCTCTTTGTGGCTCGCGGATTGGTTTGGCTGGAAACGCGCTGGCGATTGTCTGCTGCCCTAATATTCGCCTTCATCACCCTGGCCTCCGGCTATTCTATTTACGGGTACCACTACTTGCCCCGATACGCCAAAAGCCCCGACTGGCGAGGAGTGATGAACTACGTCGCAGCAGCGCAGGAGCCGGGGGATGTTTTGATCCTGAATTACCCGGATCCGACGCAGGAGTATTATAATGCTGGGCGGGTGCCCTATCTATTGCTCCCTGCGGCCTTCCCGGTGGATATGGCCGATACGACGAGTGCGCTGGCGCGTTTGAGCGCGGAGCATCCCCGCCTCTGGCTTGTGCCGGTGCGCGCGGAGAATTGGGATAGCGACGGCCTGGTGGAAGGCTGGTTGGACCAGTACGCCGACAAGGTGGAGGAAAAGCCATTCTCCGGCCTCCGCTTGCAGCTTTATCATACGGCACAACGGTATCTGCAAGCCATGCGGCCTGTGGGAGCGGAGTTAGGTGGCCAGGTGCGTCTCCTGGGTTATGGCCTGCGTCTTGATGGACAATCGGTTTCCCCTGCAACCGTTGTTCCGCCCGGCGCGATGTTGCGTCTGAAACTCTATTGGCAGGCTTTGGCGCGTATGAACGTAGACTATACCGTCTTTACGCACTTGCTAGATGCAGGGGGCGTCATGCGCGGGCAAAAAGACAGCCCGCCCTTGCAGGGGAAGTATCCAACCACTGCCTGGCAGCCGGGTGAGCGGTTGGTGGATTCTTATGACATCAAAGTGGATGCCGCCGCGCCCGTTGGCGTCTATATTCTAGAGATCGGCATGTATGAATGGCCAATCAACAAGCGGCTCCCTATCACCGATGCGCAGGGGAGGCCGGTCGGCGATCATCTGATCCTGGCTCGCATCCAGGTGGGCCGTTAGTGTGCAGGCGCAAAGCTTGCGGCTAGCGGACAGGTGCTGAGGAGGCTCGTTTGGAGAGAAGCCTGCTCCGTTTTATGCAACTCGTGCTCATAAGCAGCCGGGGCCTGTGGAAGGTTCTCGCCACCTTGCTCCTCTGTCTGCTGGTCGGCCTGGGCGCGGGCGCGGTGCTTGCCTTCCTGGCCCCTCTCTATACGGCAGCCCTGGCCATCGCCCTGGTCGGGGGAGTGCTCATGCTGCGCGATACCCAATGGGGGTTTATCGCTCTTGCCGGAATCATCTGTCTCCTTCCCTTCGCCGCGCTGCCCTTGAACATAGGATTTGAGCCGACTTTTCTCGATCTGGTGCTGCTGACCCTGTTTTTCGTCTGGCTGAGCCGCATGGCCACCCGCAGGCAGGGGTCTTTCATCGCCTCCCCTCTTGCCATACCGATCCTGACCTTTCTTGTCGTCCTCGTCGCCTCCTTTATCGCAGGGTTAGCCCACGCCTCAGTCACCGCGACGCTTCTGCGACACTTTGCCGAGTTGACCATGGGCATCTCGACCTTCTTTATTGTCATCAACTGCATTCGCAGTCGGGAACAACTGCGGCGTGTGGTCACTGCGCTGATCCTGGCGGGGGCTGCTGCTGCCTTGATTGGCGTTATCCTTTACTTCCTACCGGAGAACCTGATGGTGCGGTTATTGTCCACCCTGCGCGTGGTGCGTTATCCTGCCGGGAGCAGCGTGCTCCGTTACATCGAGGACAACCCTGAGCTGCCTTTGCGTGCCATTTCGACTTCGCAGGACCCGAACGTCTTGGGCGGATTGCTGGTCCTGGTCACTGCGCTGGCTGTGCCACAACTCTTGAGCCAGCAGCCGGTCCTGCCCAAGAAACTCCTGATCCCTATGGTGGCCAGCATGGTCATGTGCCTGGTGCTCACCTTCTCGCGCGCGGCCATGGCTGGCCTGGCTGTAGGCTTGATCGCCGTCAGCCTGTTACGGTATCGTCGCCTGGGATGGCTTCTGGTGGGTGGGGCGGCGCTGGCCCTCCTTTTGCCGCAGATGCAGGTCTATATCCAGCGTTTCATCGAAGGCGCCCGCGGCCAGGATTTAGCCACGCAGATGCGCTTGGGCGAGTATCGCGATGCCTTCACGCTCATCCTGCGCCATCCCTGGCTGGGCGTCGGTTTCGCTGGCACGCCGGAGATCAATCTCTACCTGGGGGTTTCCAGCGTCTACCTGCTGATCGCCGAGGAGGCTGGCTTGATCGGCCTGTCCATCTTTTTCGTGATCGTGGCTATCCTTTTCGCACAAATGTGGCGGGCCAGAAGATATTTACATAACGATGCGAATCTGGAAGCGATCTTTTGGGGGCTGGTGGCGGCTTTGCTGGGCGCGCTGGTGGGAGGAACCCTGGATCACTACTTTTTCAACCTGGACTTTCCACATGCCATTGCCATTTTCTGGACCTATGTGGGACTGGGCATCGTCATTTCACGCCTAAGGCAAAAGAAACCACAGATGAACACAGATTAACTCAGATTTATATTTAATCCATGTTCATCTGGTTTTCATTCGAGTCGGGAGCGAATAAGGTATGTCCAAGATGACACCCATGTTGCGACAATACCGCCAGATCAAGGCGCGTTACCCTGACGCGCTGGTGCTCTTCCGCCTGGGCGATTTTTATGAGATGTTCGAGGAGGACGCGCGCATCGCCTCGCGCGAGCTGGAGTTGGTGCTCACCTCGCGCAGTTTCTCCAAAGACGTCCGCCTTCCCATGTGCGGCGTACCCCATCACCACGTCGTGTCCTATATCGCCAAGCTGATCGAACGTGGCCACAAAGTGGCGGTGGTGGAGCAACTGGAGGATGCGCGCAAGGCCAAAGGTCTGGTCAAACGCGATGTGGTGCGCATCATCACCCCCGGCACGGTCGTCGAACCCTCCCTGCTGCGCGATAAGGCGGAGAATTTCCTGGCAGCCCTCGTGCGCATGGACAAAAACGCCTATGGCCTGGCGCTGGTGGACCTGGCAACAGGGGAATTCCTGACGACGCAAATCGAGGGGCCAGACGCGAAGACCCTGCTCTTGGAGGAATTGGCTCGCGCTTTGCCCAGCGAGTACGTTTTGCCAGCGAGCCTGGCGACAGATGAAGCGCTGGGCGTGCAGTTGCGGGAGCTGCGCGCTGCGCGCATTTCTCCCCTCGAAGATGCCCATTTTGACCCGACAGCCGCTCGGCAGGTATTGCTGGATCATCTGCGCGTCGTGACGTTACAGGGCTATGGTTGCCAGGATTTGCCTCTGGCCGTCGCCGCCGCTGGCGCTGTCCTCTATTATCTGAAAACCAATCAACTGTCCGACCTGTCGCACCTGCACGATCTGCGCACCTATCACCTGGCTGAGTACATGATGCTCGATCAGACCACCCGCCGCAACCTGGAACTGACCCAACGCCTGCGCGATGGCGCGACAACGGGCAGCCTCTTCGGCACGCTCGACCGGGCCATGACGGCGATGGGTTCGCGCCTGTTGCGCCGTTGGATCCAGCAGCCGCTTTTAGACCTGGCAGCGATTCAGGAACGCCTCAATGCTGTGGAAGAGTTGGTGACAAATGCCTTTCTGCGTGCCGATCTGCGCCGGCTCCTGGACGGGTTATACGATGTCGAGCGCCTCGTAGGGCGCATCGGCTTCGGCAACGCCAATGGCCGCGATCTGGTCGCCTTGAAACGTTCTCTGCAACGCCTACCGCGCATTAAAAAGCTACTGAGCCAGGCTAAAAGCCCTCTGCTGGTCAGGCTATACAGCGAGTTGGATGAGCTTCAGGATATCGCTGGCCTGATCGCGGCAGCGATTGTGGATGCCCCGCCGATCTTGATCCGCGAGGGGGGCCTCATTCGCCAGGGCTATCATGCTGACCTGGATCGCCTGCATGAGATGGCGGGGCGGGGCCACGACCAATTGCTGGAAATCGAGGCGCGGGAACGGGAGCGCACAGGGATCAAGAATCTGCGCATCCGTTACAACGAAGTCTTTGGCTTTTTCATCGAGGTGACCAAGAGCAACCTGCCCCTTGTGCCCCCTGATTACGAGCGACGGGCGACCATCTCCCATGCCGAGCGCTTCGTGACCCCCGAACTGAAAGCTTTGGAGTTGGAAATCCTCTCCGCCGAGGAGCAAAGCAAGGGGCTGGAATACGAACTCTTTGTCGCTGTGCGGGAGCAGGTGGCCAGCCACGCGGCGCGGCTGAGCGGCATGGCCCGCCTTCTGGCCACGCTGGACGCGCTGGCGACGCTGGCCGAGGATGCCGCCTTGTATAACTATGTCAGGCCGACGGTGACCGATGATGGTCAAGTCATGATCCGGGAAGGCCGGCATCCGGTGGTAGAGCGCACCTTGCCTGAAGGCCAGCGCTTCGTCCCCAACGACACCCATCTTGACGCTGCTAGTGAGCGGATCCTGCTGCTCACCGGGCCGAATATGTCCGGCAAGAGCGTGTATATCCGCCAGGTGGCCCTCATTGCACTGATGGCGCAGATGGGGAGCTTCGTCCCGGCTACTGAGGCGCACATCGGACTCTTAGACCGCATTTTCACGCGCGTGGGCGCCACCGATGACATCTCCCAGGGGCATTCCACCTTTCTGGTGGAGATGACCGAGACGAGTTTTATCCTGCACCATGCCACGCCGCGCAGCCTGATCATCTTGGACGAAGTCGGGCGCGGCACCAGCACCTACGATGGCATGAGCATTGCCTGGGCTGTCGTCGAGGATATCCATGACATCGTAGGAGCCAGGGCGCTCTTTGCCACTCACTATCACGAGCTAACAGAGTTGAGCGCGCACTTGTCTGGCCTGGTCAACTATGCGATGGCCGTGGCGGAACAGGGCCAGGAGATCACCTTCCTCTATCGGGTGGTGCCAGGGAGTGCGGACAAGAGCTATGGTGTTCAGGTAGCACGCCTGGCCGGGTTGCCGCAGCGCGTCGTGGAGCGAGCAATGGAGGTGCTATCCAGGCTGGTCCAGGGTAAACCCACCCTTCCAATTGCAGAAGGTAGCGGCAAGACTCTGCGCGAGGTCGGGGACGGGTATCTCCTTTCTGTCCAGGACGAGGCTGCTCTGGAGGTGCTGCGCCAGATTTGGGAACTGGACATCGGTAATACGACGCCGGTGCAGGCCATCGTCCTGCTCAATGCCCTGCAACAGCGTTTGCGCCATCGCGAAGAAAGATAGATTTGTAGGCATGGTTGAGAGTAAACGTCAACCCACCAAGCTTGCGGCCTTTTTCTGGCTGCTGCGGCTGGAGCGGAGCGCGATGGTGGCGATGATCACCGGCGCAGCCGCTTTCGCCGCTGGCGCGGAGACCGCTCGTGCGCTATGGATGACCCTGGCCGGGTGGTGCCTGGCCGTGGGCGGCTTTTCGTTGGATTTCTACGCCGACCGCGATCTGGATGTCAAAGGGCCGAGGTCTCAGATACGCCATAACCCGTTGGCCGAAGGTTCCCTCTCCCCAGCGACAGGGCTGGCTTTTTCCGTGGCTTTTATCGCCGCCAGCATCATTGTGACTCTTGCGACTGCTCCCATGGCCTTGCTGCCCTGGGGCATCACCCTGGCTGTTATCATCGGCCTGGCGGTGCACCTCTTCGAGACCCCTCTGGCTCGTGCCGTGACACTGGGACTGCTGCAAGCTCTGTACGTGCTCATGGGGAGCGCGGCAGGCCGCCTGAGCCTGGGCCTGGGACTTTTGGCGGCCATGTTCTTTTTTGCCATGTTCGGCGGGCGAGGGATGATTGACATTCGCGATTTCGCGCAGGATGAAGCCACCCGCGTGCAAACCCTGCCAAGACGATATGGGGTCAAGCGCACCGCGCAGTTCACTTCGGTCTGCCTGCTCATCTCTTATGCCCTGAGCCTGGCGGCGTATTTCACAGGCGAGTTCAGCCCCATTTACCTCTACCTCGATCTGGTCTTCATCGCTGTGGGCCTGGTCTGCGCCTGGCTTTTCGCCACGCGCCCCAGCCCCAGGCTCGCCAATGTCCTGACCCTGGTCTTTATGATGGGCGCTGGATCTCTTATCTGCCTGGCGATGGTGCTGGGGAGCATGTGAGGCAGAGAGCCCAGCCACCCAGCCAGCAACGCCGTCATGGGGATACTCACGCCAACCAGACAGGAAAGCAGCACGACCATCTTGTTCCCGCGCCGGTCGCTGATCCGCCCCCAGAGAAAGTTGGAGGGTGCACCCATACACTAGGGTGCATTTTAGTTCTGGGGCAGAATGCCAAATCTACCTTCCCGAGAGCTTGGAAGGGAGCTCTGCGAGGCTGCCTTGATGCCTTCTGGCCGAGTTTCTTGGTCTTTTAGGAGCTTTTCCAG
>Ga0129297_10001351_pt1 | contig 12363 bp, 12 predicted proteins | sample I18A1metaG_FD_94708 | JGI IMG/M metagenome (GOLD analysis project Ga0129297, IMG submission 94708) | Lake sediment bacterial and archeal communities from Gulf of Boni, Indonesia to study Microbial Dark Matter (Phase II) - ​I18A1 metaG | ecosystem: Environmental > Aquatic > Freshwater > Lake >... | reverse complement strand
GATTTCGGCGATAGCCGCGCTTTTTTTCGTAAGCCTACTTATCTTTGGTTGCAAAACACCGCCGGTCCCTCCAGAGGTTGAAGAAGCAGAAACTCAAGAACACAACCTGTGGAGGGCCGGTGCTCCTCTTTATGCTCTTGACGATTATACTCAATATCAACAGGCCCTGAGAGCTGCAAAAGACAAACTTATCAAGGAAAAGGCAAAGTTTGGCTGGTTCCGGAATTATGAAATAGTCAAAACAGAATTTAAAAATGTTTTAAATAGTGGCGAGCAGATACTAAAAAAAGTTAAGGAAGAAAAAGAAACAAAAACGAAAAGCCTCACCAATCAAATTTCCATCCTCAACAAGAGATTCAATACCCTTAAAAATATTGCTTTTTCCATAAATGAGGGCCGCCTGGTAAGAAAAAGCCTCACCCAGGCAGAAGTGGCAATGATGGAGGCAGAGCTTCTGCTCAGCAAGGAAAAATATCAAGAAGCCAGTGAGAAATTAAAGGATGTTGGTACATATGTCAATCAAACAGAAGAGTCAATCTTCTCCATCCTCGAACGCTATATGGACGAAAAGCAGATTAAAAAATGGCAGAAATGGGTAAATGAGACGATTCAGGAATCAAAGAAAAAAGGCACGGTTGCCATAATTGTCAATAAGCTTGACAGGAAATTGATTCTTTATAATAAAGGCGAGGTCAGATCCAGTTACGATATCGGTTTAGGAAGATATGGTTTATCTGATAAGCTCCACGCAGGCGACGACGCCACGCCAGAAGGGAAATATAAGATTATAAAAAAGACATCCATAAGCCGTTATTATAAGGCTTTGCTGATCAACTATCCCAATGAAGAAGATAGAGAGAAATTTAATCGAGCAAAAAAGAAAGGCGTCCTTCCCACAAAAGTTGGAATAGGGAGTCTGATAGAAATTCATGGTGGAGGCAAAGACAGCTTGACCAACGGCTGCATTTCTGTGGAGAATGAAGTTATGGACAAAATTTTTCCTCTCCTTGATTTCGGAGTTGCGGTGACTATTGTTGGAGCCATCGATAGCAAGAATAGTATTCTCGCTCTCCTCAAAAATTTATAAAAGATGTCCAGAAAGAAGCTTATTCTAATCATATGTCTTGGAATTCTGGCTATCTTTATATGTCTAGAATTTGCTGGATATTATATCGGAGCGAAAAGTAGCTCTGAGGAGAAATCCGCTATCCTGGAGAAGGATCTCGCCAGAAAAAATATTGGTGAGCTGAAAGCAAAAAATAGAATTCTCAATAAGAAAATCCAGAGCCTCTCTCCAAAAGGGATCTATATTGTCCTCGATACGGGTAATAATATCCTCTACTTGAAGAGAGGAAACGAGACTCTCTGCCAGGCAGTGATCTCTAGTGGAAGCGGAGATATACTTCAGGAGCCAGGTGGCCAGAGGAGATGGGTTTTTGACACTCCGCGCGGGGAATTTTTTGTTGAGTCAAAGCTCCGAGAACCTGATTGGATAAAGCCGGATTGGGCTTTTATCGAAGAAGGCCAGGATATTCCTAAGGATTTTGACGAGAGAGTGGAGCCAGGCGTATTGGGAGATTATGCTCTTGGTTTTGGCGATGGATATTTTATTCATGGAACTCTTTATACAAGGCTCCTTGGCCGGAATGTGACCCATGGCTGCATTCGAGTTGCAGATAGGGATCTCGAAGCTGTTTTCAAGTCAGTCTCGATAGGGACAAAAATATTCATTTATTAGGAATGCCTGTGAAATTGTCCTCTTTTTTTATTCTTATTGGTTTGGCTATGATCGAGCAGGGATTCTGTGAAGAAAAGACTCAAATTTTTATGGAAAACCAATTCCTCGAGGCAGAACTTGGACTCGCCAAGACACCATCCATCTATATAATTTTTAATTTTAAAGATAAGACTATTTATTTGAAGGGGAAGGGGAAAGTCTTAAAGGCCTGGGAAATGAAGAGGGCGCGATTCTGGGGAAATCCTCCTCCTGTAAAATCTCTTTCTTTAGTGAAGAAGAGCACTCTTTTTCCTCCAAAAAGAAAGAATATTATCCCTGGCAACAGCGAAGGAAAAGACAATTTTGAGCTTGAAATATTAGAGTTAAAGGACATGCCTTCCAACTATACGCTCTCCATGGAGGGAGGAATAGTGATATACATCCGGCCAAAAGGCAAAGGTTTTATCCCCTTTTTAAGCAACTTAGGCCATACCCTTAAATGGTATCTATTTCCTCCACTCAAGACATTATGGCTTCATGCAAAGAAAAAGTCATATTCCTCTATTGACATCCAGCTATCCGACAAGAATGAGGCAAAGGCCTTCTATTGGGCATTTCTGGATGGGCTAAAGGCTATAATCTATCATCCTTCTCCAGGATGACTCCTCTCTAAGGCCGAAATTTTATCCTAAAACTTTACAAATAAATACTAATAAATCTTGACAAAATTATGCTCATATTTTATAGTATGTAGGTTCGTATTTAGGAGGTTAAAATGGCTAAAGTGATAGGAATTGATCTTGGAACAACCAATTCGGTTGTTTCTATTATGGAGGGCGATAATCCGGTAGTCATTCCCAATGAAGAAGGCGGCAGGACTACACCTTCAGTCGTGGGTTTTACTCCCAAAGGTGAGAGATTAGTCGGCCAAGTCGCCAAAAGGCAGAGAGTTACTAATCCTGAAAATACAATTTATTCCATAAAGAGATTTATGGGACGTCGGTACAAAGAAGTTCCTCAAGAGATAAAACAAGTTCCCTTCAAGGTTACAGAAGACCCAAATGGGGATGTCAGGGTAGAAGCCTTCGGCAAGAAATATTCTCCGCCTGAGATATCAGCTATGATCCTTCAGAAGCTAAGAAAAGCAGCTGAAGATTATCTGGGGACCAAGGTTGAGGAGGCGGTCATAACTGTGCCTGCTTATTTTAACGATAGCCAGCGCAAGGCAACCAAGGACGCAGGGACAATAGCTGGGTTAAAAGTTTTGAGAATTATAAATGAACCGACAGCAGCCGCCCTAGCCTATGGCATGGATAAAAAGAAAGATCAGACAATTGCAGTCTATGATTTTGGCGGTGGAACATTTGACATTTCCATTCTAGAGGTTGGTGAGGGCATAGTCGAAGTTAAATCCACAAATGGAGACACCCATCTCGGAGGAGATGATATTGATCAAAGGGTTCAAGATTGGATAGTGGCAGAATTCAAGAAGGAATCAGGAATAGATCTGACCAAGGATAAGATGGCCCTCCAGAGGCTTAAAGAGGCAGCCGAAAAAGCAAAATGTGAATTATCGACATTGATGGAGACAGAAATAAATCTGCCCTTTATCACTGCTGATTCCTCTGGCCCAAAACATCTTTTGATGAAACTCAGCAAAGCCAAGCTGGAACAGCTGATGGAGGACCTCATTCAGAGATCTGTGGGCCCCTGCAGGCAGGCCCTGGCAGACGCCAACCTGAAGCCAGAAGATATTGATGAGGTCATCTTGGTTGGAGGCCAAACGAGAACACCCAGAATCCAGGAGCTCGTCAGAGAGCTTTTCGGAAAGGAGCCTCACAAGGGAGTTAACCCCGATGAGGTTGTAGCTGTTGGTGCGGCCATTCAGGGAGCTGTTCTCAGTGGTGAAGTGAAGGATGTTCTTCTCCTCGATGTCACTCCCTTGACACTCGGTATTGAGACTCTGGGCGGAGTCTTCACCAAGATGATTCCTCGGAACACCACAATTCCGACAAAAAAGACAGAAATATTCTCAACAGCTTCCGATAACCAGCCTAGCGTTGAAATTCATGTCCTCCAGGGAGAAAGGGAGATGGCTGCCAATAACAGGACTTTAGGCCGGTTCCATCTGGATGGGATTCCACCTGCACCGCGAGGCTTTCCAAAGATAGAAGTGACTTTTGACATCGATGCCAACGGAATTCTCCAAGTTTCAGCCAAGGACCTGGGAACTGGAAAGCAGCAAGCTATCACCATTACCGGTCATAGTGGACTTGACGAGAAAGAAATTGATCGAATGGTTAAGGAAGCAGAGGCCCACTCCGAAGAAGACAAGAAAAGAAGAGAAGTTATCGAGGCCAAGAATCAGGCAGACCAGCTGGTTTATAGTCTAGAGAAGCTGCTCCGAGAGAACAAGGACAAAATCCCTGATCAAGAGGCAAAGAAAGTTCAGGCCGAGATCGAGAATACCAAAAAAGCGATTGAGACTGAAAATCTCGACCAGATAAAACGAGCCATGGAGGCGCTCTCGCGGGCTTCTCATAAGCTGACAGAGATGATGTATCAGCAGGCAGGCCAGCAGCAGTATCAGCAAGGTTATTCTCAACAACAGTCCTCAGGCCAAAGTGGCCAAGAAGGGTCAGCCAAAGAGCCAACAGAGGAAGAAGTTATTGATGCTGAAGTTGTTGATGACGAAAAGAAAAATTAAGAGTTGCTGAGTCCTGCCTGTCTCCTGGATGGATTATGGCTAAAGATTATTACAAAACACTGGGCGTTGAAAGGAAGGTTTCCCAAGCTGAGATAAAAAAGGCCTATCGGAAACTCGCCCGAAAATACCATCCTGATCTTAATCCCGGAGATAAATCAGCCGAAGCAAAATTCAAAGAGATCCAGGAAGCTTACTCTGTCTTGAGCGATCCTAAGAAAAGGAGCCAGTACGACCAATTCGGCTTCATCGGAGACATTCCTCCTGGAGAGGGGCGAGAAGAGGCTCCGGGCTCTGGATTTGAAGGATTTGATTTTTCTGACTTCGGAACATCCTCCTTTAGAGATTTTTTTGAGAATATATTTGGCGGTCCTTCCCGTGAGGGGCAGATGAAGCCTGAAAAAGGCGAAGACTTACTCTATACAATGAAACTCAGCTTCGAAGATGCTATCTACGGCCTGCAGACCAAGATAAGGCTGAATCGGATGGTTCATTGTCTAAATTGCCAGGGCAGCGGGAATATTCAGAAAGGAAGCAAGCGGACATGTCCTTCCTGCGCAGGGAGTGGCCGGACCTATATGCAGCGAGGATTCATGAAATTCTCAACAACCTGTGCCACTTGTGGCGGAAGAGGTGTCCTCAGAGGAGAAGAATGTCCTTCGTGCCACGGGCAAGGCCTTGTTCCCAAGACGGAATTAATCAATGTCAGGATTCCAGGAGGGGTCAACACAGGCTCCAAGGTTCGCATTGCCGGAAAAGGAAATTCAGGACGAAACGGAGGTCCACCAGGAGACCTCCTTATTTCCATCGAAGTGGCTCCTCACTCCTTGTATCGTAGAGAAGGCTCCAATATCTATTTGAAGCTGCCGATCACTGTGCCTGAAGCAACTTTGGGAGCAAAGATTGCTGTTCCAACTCTCTATGGCCCGACAACAATCAAAATTCCTCCTGGCACCAAATCCGGTCAGAAATTCCGATTGAAAGAAAAAGGTGCGCCTCTGCCTGGGAGGCGAGGGAAGGGAGATGAATTTGTCGAGATCTCGATTGTCCCGCCTCCTTTTGATGACCAGAGAATCCGAGAGCTCATGAAGGAGCTGGAGAAAATCTCTGGGCAGAATCCAAGGGAAAAAATGGGGATTCACTAAAATGAAAAAAGAAAAAAAAGAACCAAAAAACTATTATCATATAAGTAGTGTCTCCCGGATGTATAATATCCATCCTCAGACACTCAGGCTCTATGAAAGAGAGGGACTCCTCCAGCCCTCCCGGAGTGAAGGAAACACAAGGCTTTATACTGATCAAGACCTGAAACAGCTCGAGATGATCCTCAATCTCATCCGTGATCTGGGCGTTAATCTGGCTGGCGTGGAGGTCATTCTGAATATGAGGAAGAAAATTGAACAGATTGAAGTGGAAGTGAATGAGTTCTTGGATTACATCCGAGAGGAATTTTTCGAAGGCAAAGAGGATGAATTTGAAAGCAGAAAGAAGAGCCTGGTTCAAGTGAGTCAGATGAAAATTGTCAAAGTCGAAAAAGAAGAACAGAAATGAATTATCAGGATTATCTTGATTCGAAGAATCTGAAGCTCTACCTGGATGAGATTTCCAAATTTCCTGTTTTTTCTGAAGAAGAGGAGAAAAAAGCAGGACAGCTTATCCTCAAGGGAGACAAGAATTCCTTAAGAAGGCTGATTGAAGCAAATCTCAGGTTTGTCGTTTCCTACGTTAAAAAATACAAAGGAATGGGCCTGAGTTTTCTTGACCTCATCAATGAAGGCAATCTTGGTCTTATTGAGGCCGCCAAGAGATTTAATCCCAAGCGCAATGTCCGCTTTATCTCCTATGCCGTCTGGTGGATAAGACAAGCCATTGTCCATGCTTTGACTCAGTATTCCCGAATTTACCATGTTCCTCAAAGGCTTTCCAACCAAATCTCCCAGATGAGGAAGAAGAAAGCCCAGATCAAAGCAGAACTGGGCAGAGAGCCAACTAGAGAAGAAATCGCTCAGAGCATGGGCATCGCCGTCGAAGATGTGGAAGACCTGGAATTGCTGGAAGAAAAAAATATTTCCCTGAGCGATCGCTACTCTAATGATGAGCTGGAAGTAGAGGATAAAATCAGCGACGATATTTCCCCTCCTGTGGAATACCAGGTAGTCAAAGCCTCCCTCCAGAAGCAAATCAGGGAAATGCTTGAAGAATTGGATGAAAAAGAGGCTATTGTGTTAAAATTAAGATTTGGACTGGATGATGATCAACCTCGAACCCTTCAAGAAATAGGAAAAATGTTGAAGGTGACCAGGGAAAGGATAAGGCAAATCGAGCGCAAAGCGATGAGAAAATTGTCACGATCTCACAAACTCGAACAACTCAGAGGATATTTGAACTGATGACAGAGAAGGAATGTTCTCTTTGCCAAGATACTGGCTGGGTTCTGGAGGAGTCTGAGAAAGGTGCTGTGGCCAAGAGGTGCAAGTGCTACTATGAGCGACAGAAAGAGACTCTTCTTGAAGAGGCCAAAATCCCAAAAAGATACCAGAACTGCAGCCTGAAGAATTTCGAAATCCATAATGATTCTCACCGGGATGCCCTGAAGATTTCCAAAAAATTTGTCAATGATTATCCTGTACTCAACTGCGGGCTTCTCTTCATAGGCCCTTGCGGAGTAGGGAAGACACATCTGGCTGTGGCCATCATCCAAGAGCTCATCCAGAAGAAAAAAGTTCCCTGTCTTTTCTATGATTTCAGGGAATTGATCCGCGACATTCAGAGTACTTTCACTCCTGAGTCTTCTTTATCTGAATCAGATGTGCTAGCTCCTGTCTTCGAAAAGGAAGTTCTGGTTCTCGATGAACTTGGCGCAAAAAGGACAACAGCCTGGGTTGAAGAGACGATCTTTTACACGATCAATAACCGCTATAACAATAAAAAACTGACCGTTTTTACTTCCAACTACCTGGACAGTGAAGAAAGCGAGGATTACAAGGAGAATTATTTTAAAAAAGGGGATGACTCACTTGTCAACAGAATTGGATTCCGCTTGAGGTCGAGAATTTATGAGATGTGCAAGATAGTCGAGATGGGGGGAGATGACTATCGCCGGAAACTCAAACAGGCCGGCTACCGCTTTTAACCTGCCTTTATCTTCTCCGAATCCTCTCTGAGAAGAGCCTGTTCCTAGTTTTTCATTAAAAATTAACCTGATCTTTATTATCTCTTAACAATCTTACTTTAATCTAGAAATGAAAAAAATGAGAAAAGAAGGATTCCATGAGAAAGGAGATAAAAAAATATGGATAATTTAAAGAAAAGAACATGGCTCTTCTTTTTAGGATTGGCGATATCCTTATTCCTCATTCCATTTCTCGAGGCTCAGCAGACTTTCAAAACGACCATCTATTTTGATTACACCTCGGACCTTTCGAGTAATGGCTACCTGACAGGAGCTCAGGCCAGAAAAGATCTGAACAATCAGTTTCTCTTTCGAAGGGCTTATTTCACTTATGAGAACAAAATCAATGACAACCTCAAATTCAGATTCCGCTACGATGCAGATACAGTAAACAGCATTGATAAGAACAGTAAAGCGGACGACAAATTCAGGCCTTTTGTCAAGCACATCTTTCTGGATTGGACTGGCCCTTTCTCCAATTCCAGCTTGAAAGTTGGGATGATCGAGACCATAACTTTTAGCAACATTGCAGAGAAAAAATGGGGCTATAGAAGTGTGGCCAAAACTCTGCTGGATGGCTACAAGGATGTAACCGGAAAAGAGATTGATGCTACTAGTGCCGACCTAGGGGCGAGTCTCATTGGGACTCTGTCTAAAGAAATTCGCTATGGTTTTATGGTCAGCAATGGCTCTGCTTACTCTCATCCAGAGAAAGATAAGTATAAAAAATTCATGGCTCAGCTCCATCTGGTTCCTCTGGCCGGATTGTCTCTGGTTGGGTATGTGGATTATGAAAAACAAAAAGCAAAGGCTGAAGCTTGGACTTATAAGGCGGATGCCTATTATGAAATGATTCAGGGCTTGATTCTGGGAGGAGAGATTTTCAGCTATGACAATGACCTGAATCTGACTTCGGAGAAAAAGCAGTACAAGAGTTCTGGACTTTCTGTTTTTGGAACCTACACGATTATCCCAAATAAGCTGAATCTGTTTGCTCGATTTGACCGTTATGAACCGAGCACAAGAGTTGATAAAGATGAGATGAGCCTGATCATTGCCGGGGTGGATTGGACTCCTCTTCACTCCACTTTCAAGCTTCAACCAAATATCTGGTATTACACCTATTCCGACTCGGCCAAGAGAGACGACATTGTCTTTAATCTGACTTTTTTTCTTGAATTCTGAAAATAAAAAATGGAGGTATTGAAAATGAATTTTAAAAAAATTGCAATAGCAGCTATTCTCTGCTTAGGTCTTGTTTTCGTTCCTGGCCCTTCATCGGCCAAGAGCAAAATGATTCAGATCAAAGGCTCAGACACAATGGTCAATCTTGTCCAGATTCTAGCTGAAGAGTACATGGGTAAACACCCTGAGGTTCCTCTGGCAGTACTAGGTGGTGGTTCAGGCACTGGGCTCTCAGCCCTCATCAACGGTACCTGCGATATTGCCGACCATTCCCGAGAATGGAATAAAAAAGAAATTGATATGGCCTGGGAGAAAGGCGTGAAACCTCGTTTCTTCATTATTGCTGTCGATGGCTTGAGTATTATCGTCAATGAGAAAAACCCAGTCACAAGGCTGACTATTGAGCAAGTTGGAGCTATTTACCGAGGAGAAATAAAGAACTGGAAAGCGGTCAGTGGGCCAGACGTGCCCATCTCTCTCTATGGAAGACAGTCAAACTCCGGAACCTATGTTTTCCTCCAGGAGCACGTTCTCGGCAATAAGAACTATTCTCCATATATGAAAGAAATGAATGGCAATGCCCAGATCATCGAGGGAGTACTTCAGGATGAGGCTGGCATTGGTTATGTAGGCGTTGGATATGTAGTGGAGCGGGAGACAGGAAAAGTGCGGAAAGGGCTAAAGGTTCTGGATATCTCAAAAGATGCGAAATCCGAAGCCTATTCGCCACTAAATAAAGAGTTTGTGGATTCAGGAAAATACCCTATTGCACGAGCTCTCTATCAGTCGACAAACGGTTTGCCTAAGGGTGCGGTCCTGGATTTTATCAAGTTCGAAATTGGACTGGAAGGGCAAAAAATTGTCGAGCGGGAAGGATTCTTCATTATCGGCCCTGATCATATTGCCAAGAACAACAAGAATCTTAAATAGATTAAAAGGGAAAAATCAGAGATAGATTTAGAGATTAAGAATAAGGGCGGGAGAAATTCCGCCTTTATATCTTTTTATTAAAAATAAATTCTGAGCGGCAGGCAGGAATCGTGATTAAGAAAAAAAGAAATTGGATTAGGCTCAGAGAATCAGCCATCCGGGCCTTCTTTTTTTTGAACGGAATTATGGCAATTTTTGTCCTTATCGGCATTTTTGGCTTGCTCCTTTACACCTCTATCCCTGCCTTCAGAGAGGTCAATATTAAAGATTTTTTTGCTGGTAGAAATTGGGATCCAACTTCTCCACTCAAGGCGGAATATGGAATTCTGTCCATGATGGTCAGCACTTTTATGGTCACTGCCTGTGCCCTGGCCATCGCTGTTCCTGTGGGAGTTGGAGTGGCTGCTTACTTATCAGATGTTGCTCACTGGAGAGTAAGAGAGATTGTCAAGCCAGCTATTGAAGTCCTGGCTGGTATCCCATCTGTCGTCATAGGCTTCCTGGGGATTGTGCTTCTTGGGCCTTTAATTTCCAAAATCTTTAATACAAGCTCCGGCCTTAACGCCCTCAATGGCTGCCTGTTGCTGGCCACAATGGCTCTTCCGACCATTATTAGTATTTCAGAAGATTCACTGAATGCTGTCCCCCAGGCCTACAGTGAGGCATCCTTGGCTTTGGGTGCTTCCCGCTGGCAAACTCTTGTCCGGGTCAGAATCCCTGCAGCTCTCTCAGGGATTATCGCTTCTGTCATGCTGGGCATGGGCCGTGCCATTGGCGAGACAATGACAGTGCTCATGGCGACTGGCAATGCCAGGGCTTTTCCCCACGGGCTCTTGGACTCCATCCGGACTATGACTGCCAATATCGCTATTGAGCTTGGAGAAGTTCCTTACTTTACCACCCATTACTACGCTCTTTTTGCCATTGGCCTGGTCTTGTTTCTAATGACCTTTCTTGTCAATCTCATCGCAGACATCATCCTTCATAAGTATCAGGAAAGAGAGCTATGAAAAAAAAGAAAATTATTCAATTCCTTGGATTTCTGGCTCTGCGGGCTTGCCTTTATTTCGTGTTAGCTGTGCTTCTCTTTTTCCTTTATGATATCGGAAGCAAAGGGGGAGGAGCAATTAGCTGGGAATTTCTGACAAAAGCTCCCCGCCGCGGCATGACTCAAGGAGGAATCTTTCCAGCAATTATGGGAACATTTCTGGTCACAATAGTCACTGCTATTTTAGCTGTGCCCCTGGGCATGTTTGCCGCCATCTACTTGAATGAGTATGCCAGGCAGAGCAAGCTGACCCGGATCATTCGCCTCTCGATCAGAAATCTTTCAGGAGTACCGTCGATTGTCTATGGGCTTTTTGGAGTTATTCTGTTCGTCAATATTCTCAAATTCGGCACATCCATTCTTTCAGCTGGTTTGACGCTGGGTCTTCTCACTCTTCCCTGGACTATCACAGCCAGTGAGGAAGCCCTCAAGACTGTTCCCAATTCTTATCGTGAGGGAGCTCTTGCTCTTGGAGCCACCAAATGGCAGTCTATCCGGACCAATGTCCTTCCCTATGCCCTCCCAGGTATACTAACAGGCACAGTACTAGGAATCGCCAGAGCTGCGGGAGAGACTGCTCCGATTATGTTTACAGGTGCGGCCTTTTATCTTCCTTATCTGCCCAAGTCTCTCGGCGACCAGTTCATGGCTCTTCCTTATCATCTCTACATCATGGCCACTCAGCATCACGATATCTCTCTAGTTCGGCCTCTGGCTTATGGCACAGCTCTTGTATTGATTGCTTTGGTCTTGGGAATGAACATGGCGGCAATAATCCTCAGGTTCAGGTTGCGAAGGAGGAAAAGGGGGTGAACTATGAATTCTCGAACGAAGATTGAGACAAAAAACTTAAATTTTTATTATGGGAAGACTCAAGCCTTGAAAAATGTCAACATTCTCTGTCAAGCGAACAAGGTAACTGCCATTATTGGACCTTCTGGGTGTGGAAAAACAACCTTTATTCGAACCCTCAATAGAATGAATGATGTCATTGCAGGATCAAGAGTGGGAGGACAAATTCTTTTGGATGGAGAGGATATTTATTCTCCCCAAGTCGATGTGGTAGAATTAAGAAAAAGAGTGGGAATGGTTTTTCAGAAGCCCAATCCTTTCCCAAAGTCGATTTTTGATAACGTGGCCTACGGCTTGAGAATAAATAGCCTAAGAAGCAGGGCAAAAATAGAGGAGATAGTGGAGAAAAGCCTCAAAGAAGCTGCTCTTTGGGACGAGGTCAAAGATCGAATGAGAGAAAATGCCTTTGTTCTATCAGGCGGCCAGCAGCAGCGTCTGTGCATTGCCCGGGCTCTGGCTGTTGAGCCTGACGTGATCCTCTTCGATGAACCTTGTTCTGCCATAGATCCAATTGCCACAGCCAAGATTGAGGATCTTATTGAAAAGCTTAAAGAAAATTATACAGTCATTATTGTCACCCACAACATGCAACAGGCAGCTCGAGTCTCTGATTATACAGCGTTCATGATGCTTGGCGAGCTTGTTGAATTTGATAAAACTGTAAAAATATTTACTAATCCTGCTCATAAGTTGACCGAGGAATATATCACAGGAAGATTCGGATAAAAGAAGCTTCATCCTTTACTTCTGGAGGT
>Ga0129297_10001350_pt1 | contig 12370 bp, 8 predicted proteins | sample I18A1metaG_FD_94708 | JGI IMG/M metagenome (GOLD analysis project Ga0129297, IMG submission 94708) | Lake sediment bacterial and archeal communities from Gulf of Boni, Indonesia to study Microbial Dark Matter (Phase II) - ​I18A1 metaG | ecosystem: Environmental > Aquatic > Freshwater > Lake >... | reverse complement strand
TCCATGGGTCACTTCGTTGTCCAACTCCCAATACAAAACGTAGGTGACCTCTCTGGCTCGCCTAGTGAGCCTGATGGCAGGTAGGCCCTTCTTCGCGGAGGCGAAGTCACGGGGCCTATGCGTCCTCTTCATGTACGGAACATGCTTCACACCCGGGAATTCTCGATGATGCTTCACGACACGGTCGATCAGATGCTCGAACTCGTCGGCCTTGTCTGGCTTGGGACGCTAAGGTGTTCAGAGGTCTAGCCGACAAACTCGAGAAACTCGACATTGAGGTCATGAAACATCTAGGGGACGAACGAGGGCGCTGGAAACCGCGGCCTCCACCGTCACCGTTCTCTTACAGAGACAAACGAAATGGTATTCCAAACCACAACGCTCGCACCAGCTGACCAAGAAGTCAGACAACTGAGAAGCGGTGCACTCTGTTTTCTGTGACAGATGGAGCCACATTCGAATATTTCACGCCATAAGTGCAATTCAAGAATGAGCCTATTATGGGCTGAGAAGCGAACTTCAACAGCGCAAACACTGGGAACATGGTTGAATCGTGATGATGACTGCGCCACGGACGCTTGCAGCGTCTTCCTAAGTCTTGTTGTGTGCGGACTGCCGACTGTTCATTCTATCTTCTCACGAAGTTATGGGCAGGCTCGTGTTGATTCCGACACCTGCCGAGATATCGGTCGTTCCTCGGGAATGTCGCTCGGAAATCTTAAGTATGTAAAGCTCGGTGCTTGACAAGGACTGCGTCTATCGACAGTCAAATGGCTGATTCATGACATGGAAAACATGAGCGCGGGCAAATGCCTTCTGGAATACGTGAAACGTGAAGGAGCGGACTACGTTTTCGGCATACCAGGAGGGGCCTCAAGAGCACTCTTCGATGAGCTGTACGACTTTGCGGACATTACCCTAATCGTTCCGAAACACGAGCAGGGAGCGGGATTCATGGCGGACGGGTATGCTCGAGCGACCGGGAGGATTGGCTTCTGTACTTCCACCGTCGCTCCGGGCGCAGCAAACCTGGCATCCGGATTGCTGCCCGCCTTCGCGGATTGTACGCCTGTTCTGGCTGTAACTACAAACGAGCCAGCGTCCATTCACGGTAGGTCCTACATTCAAGATTCGAGCGGATGGGAACCTAGAACCTTCGATCTTGTCGGGATGTTGGAGCACGTCACCAAGTGGAGTGTCATGGTCACAATGGCGAGCAGGGTTCCGGATGTTGTGACACGAGCCCTGCGGATCGCTCTGACCGGGCGAAGAGGGCCCGTCCACATCAATGTTCCTTGGGACATAACGAAGCAAGAGATCGCTACTGAGATTTTGCCTTCATATGCCTACATGCCGACGGGAGCATTCAGCGGTGATCCAGAGCAAATCCAGAAAGCTGCTAAGCTCTTGACCGCAAGTTCGAACCCGGCAATACTTTCTGGCGGCGGGACTCTGATTTCCGGCGCGTCAGCGGAGCTGTTCGAACTGGCAGAGTCACTCGCGGCACCTGTAGCGACGACTGTCATGGGTAAGAGCTCTTTTCCTGAAGATCACCCGCTGGCAGCTGGAGTGGTCGGTCTATGGGGGCATGATGTTGCCAACGCTGTCCTGAGGAAAGGAAAAACGGATGTTCTCTTGGCAATCGGCTGCGTTTTCTCTCAGGTGACGACCTCGGGCTACCAGAAAGACTTCGGCGCAGATCGCATAATACATGTGGACATTGATCCGGCCGAAATAGGCAAGAACTACGCGGTTGAGATCGGAATAGCTGGAGACGCAAGAGCTGTCCTGAGAGAACTCATTGCTCGGGTAAAGTCCATCCTGTCAGAGAAGAATCCTTCTGAAGCCGCTGCCTTTGAGCTCGAGAAGAAAGACAGATTGGTAAAGATCGTCCGGACCAAGGGAGAACAGAACTATTTCTCAGAATTAGAATGCTCATCAGATGCTGTGCCGATAAAACCTCAACGGGCTCTGAAAGAGATTAGGGAATTCTTGGACAGGGACGCAATCATACTGGCGGACAGCGGAAACAACTTCGTCTGGTCGGAGAGATACATGAAGGCGTACCTTCCGAGGACATACATGGTCGACGGACTAACACACATGGGATGGAGCGTCAACGCTGCGATTGGAGCGAAACTGGGCGCACCTACGAGACAGGTTCTTGACATATGTGGCAACGGCAGCTTCCAGATGAGCTGCAAAGAGGTCATTACCGCTGCAACCTACGAGATACCAGTCGTCTGGTGCATATTCAACGACGGGTGCTTCGGCGTCATAAAACAGGCTCAGAAATATGGCTGGGGGATGTACCCGCCCGAGAGATATATCGGCGTTGATCTATATGACATGGACTTCGTCAGATTCGCTGAAGCATGTCACGTATTAGGTCGCAGAGTAGAACGCCCCAGCGAGATCAAGGGGGCTCTGAAGGAAGCGTTCTCCTCGGGTAAACCCTCAGTAATAGAGATCCTTACAGATCCAGAGGAAATGCCACCGGGCTCTTTCGTTAGATACAAGCCCGTTGTTGAACGGTATCCAGAACTCCGCTCCAAGAGAATGCCACATGCCACGCTTCCGACACCGGCACTCAAACACTAGTCAGCCATTACGTGCACTCTTCTTTCGTCAGCTATATGCGATTGAACGATGAAGACTGCCGGGAGTTTTTCTGCGGGCGAGCGTGTGAAGAATCTTGCTGCCACATACATTGAACTCCTCACGTGGACGCATCAAACGGATTGCATCCATTCTTCGAAGGATCGGACGCTTCTTCCTTCAGAGTTCAAGAACAGTCAGTGCCACTTGGTTTACGTAGGTGAAACGTCATCGAACTTCCCAGCGGAGGTCCGAAGATGAACGAAGAATTGGCTAGGTCCTTGATGCAGACCATGCTTAGGATTCGGCGATTTGAAGAGGCGGCGATCAAGGCATACAACGACCTCCTGATTCCGGGTGTTGTCCACTCATCTATCGGACAGGAGGCGGTAGCTGCGGGCGTATGCGCGAATCTCAGAAAAACGGACTACATAGTGGGCAACCACAGGTCACACGGGCACAGTATAGCAAAAGGAATGTCACCAGGGAAGCTGATGGCTGAGCTTTTCGGCAAGTCCACTGGATGCTGCGGCGGAATTGGAGGATCGATGCACAGCACAGACTTGGAGAATGGAATACTGTTTTCGACCGGCATAGTAGGCGGAGGAATTCCGATCACTGTCGGTGCAGGGCTCTCAATAAAACTGCAGAGAAGAAGTGACATCGTTGCATGTTTCTTCGGAGATGGCGCTTCGAACACAGGTAGCTTTCACGAATCCTTGAACCTAGCGTCACTGTGGAGCCTGCCCGTCGTGTTCGTTTGCGAGAACAATCAATACGCCCTATCTACGGGTTTCACCGGCTCAACCACGGTTGAGAGTATCGCAGTCAGAGGCACATCATACAACATACCAGCACGAACAGTTGATGGAAATGATGTTTTCCAAGTCTATGAGGCGATGAAAGACGCAGCCAGCCACGCCAGGCAGAAAGGTCCGGCATTCCTGGAGTGCAAGACCTATCGCTGGTTTGGCCACCACATGTTGGACAGCGGGACAGAATACAGAAGCACAGAAGAGGTAGATCAATGGAGAAACAAATGTCCTCTGACCCGGTTCAAGAGTCAACTGCTTGCCGAAGGTTTGCTTACTGAAGACGATTTTGCAGACATGGACGAGCGCGTTCGGAAGGAAATGGATTCTTGCATGCAGTTCGCAAGCGAGAGCTCTGACCCATCTCCAGACTCCCTGCTCACATTTGTTTACGCCGCAGAGTCATTAGACTACACCGAACCAGAAGAACCTTCACGCAGTCTGACACTCGGAGAGGCGATACGAGAAGCCTTGAGAGAAGAAATGTTGCGAGACGAATGCGTCCTTCTCCTAGGAGAAGACATCGGGCGGTTTGGCGGAATCTTCAAGGTCACAAAGGGCCTAGTGGAGGAGTTCGGGCCGGAGAGAGTCAGAGACACACCAATCTCAGAAAGCGCGATCTTAGGTGCGGCGCTGGGAGCGGCCATGACAGGACTGAGACCCGTTGCCGAAATCATGTACATGGATTTTCTCAACCTTTGCATGGATCAGCTCGTGAACCACATTCCCAAGGTGCATTTCATGACGGCTGGCCAGCTGAAGGCGCCAGTCGTAGTCAGAACCCAGAGTAGCCTAGGAAGGTTTATGGGAGCTCAGCATTCTCAGCTCTTTGCTTCCTGGTTCCTCAACGTCCCTGGCATGAAGGTAGCAGTTCCTTCGACTCCGTTCGACGCCAAAGGCCTATTGAAGACTGCAATTCGAGGGGAAAATCCGGTCCTGTTTATCGAGATGGGGAATCTTTATGCAAAGAAGGGGATGACTCCAGCGAGCGAATACCTGATCCCTTTTGGAAAAGCTGCAGTCAGAAGAGAAGGCCGAGATGTGACGATAGTCGCCATGCTCGCTATGGTTCACAAAGCCATGGAGGCTGCAGAGAATTTGGCCAATGAGGGGATAGACGTTGAAGTACTTGATGTCAGGACAATCGTGCCGCTTGATCGAGAATCCCTGCTCAGATCCGTGAGAAAAACCGGAAGACTCCTGATAGCAGAGGAAAGTCCAATGACAGGTGGTGTTGGGGCAGAGATCGCTGCCTTGGTCTGCAGAGAGGCGTTCGACTACCTAGACTCTCCGATAGAGAGAGTTGCCGCAAGCGATGCACCAGTTCCGTTTTCCCCGACGCTCTTGGGCAACTATCTGCCTTCACAGAACGATCTTCTGAAGAGGATCAGGGAGCTCGCACGATAGCAGAGAATGGTTTCGGATCAGGGGTCGATCAACAGTTGACATTGGTCCATGGGCCCGCGGAATCTCGTTGCCAGGCATCTGCACTGATATGCGCGCCCATGTCGGTGTGCAGGAACCTTTGGACAAGGGTGGTTTGCTGCAAAGCGACAGTAAGGCGCTAGGAGAGACTCTAAGCAACTCATGACGGAGCTTTCAACAGGCTAGCCGATCCCGTCCAATTATCGGGCGGTGCGTTTCAGGTAGCACTTTACGCTGTATCTGCGTACTTTTCTCAATTCCTGAGGAGACCAGTCCTGCTAGGTTCGACGATCTTGGTGGACTTCTCTCTCTTTGCGAAGCATCTGGTCGTAGGCCGTCCGTATTCTCTTTGCGATTGGCCCAGGTCTCCCTTCACCAATTCTTCTGGAATCCACCTCTACGATCGAGACAACACCCTTGAGAGTGGAGGTAAGGAACACTTCGTCCGCTGTGTAGATGTCGTAAGGCGTGAGGGTTTTCTCAGCTATTTGAATCCCTTCGATCCGGGCAATGTCAATGACTGCCTGTCTCGTAATCCCTTCCAGTATGCCGATGTAGCCTGGCGGTGTCTCAACTTGGCTTTCTCTTGCGATGAAGATGTTGGCGCCGCTGCACTCGGTCACGAAGCCATTCATGTCTAAAGATATAGCGACATCTACGCCAGCTGTTTCAGCCTCTAGGTCTACCATTATGTGGTTGAGGTAGTTGTTGTGCTTGACCCTTGGCTCGACTCCGCAGCCGGGAGGTATGCTTCTCGCACAGGCTATGATTGCTCTTAGACCCTTCTCCTCTCTGTCTGATTTGGTCATGGCTCCCAAGGATTGCCGATCCACTTGTATGACAAGTACTGTAGGAGGAGTCTTGATGGTTCTGCGGAATCCCATGCCGGCGCCAATGCCCGCAGTGATGACTATTCTAACAAGCGACTCTTTGTAAGCGTTAAGTCTCACGACTTCTGCGACAGCTTTCTTCAATTCATCTCTCGTCGCCGGTATCGCAATGTGTATGGCCTTTGCGGATCTATAGAGTCTATCCAAATGCTGATCCATCCTGAAGATGAATTCTTCGTGCGTCCTCAGCGTTTCGTAGATTCCATCACCGTAGAGCAAGCCGTGATCAAACGGTGAGATTCTAGCTTGGGACTCTGGCAGAAATTGTCCGTTGATATAGACGATTGTTTCTTTTGTCAATGGACCTCAGTCTCCATTCATATGAGTCAGCTTATCGGATCTCCACATGTTTGGCCAGCTCGTCTGCAACGTCTGACAGGCCGAGTTCATCAAGTGTCCTTCTTCTCGGTATGCCGGTTCCTTTGTCCCATCCTCTTAGATCATAATAGTCGTCGAGCATTTGCTCATAGTTTGTTACGGCGATTCCCTTTGTTGTCCCAGTCGCGTGCGGCTGCTTTAGGCCAGGAGGAATCATGTCGTCACTTCGCCTCATTCCTTCACGTATGTTGAAGCATCTGTGCAGATTGTTGACCCGTTCACCCAGCTTCAGCAGTTCCTTGTCGCTGATCTCCCACCCGGTCGCTGCAGAGAGCAGCCTTGCATACAAATCCAGCGTATGGCCAGCAAACTGCGGAAACTTGCAGGTTCCGAGGATGTCCGGACCCACTCCGAAGTCTTGGAGCAGTCTGGCCATGAATGCTTTGTCCCTGTTCTCTGCTGATCTATCCTTGACGACGGGCAGTCCATAGGGTCTGAGGCCGCAGTCATAGCCCCACCCCTCGCACGCAGATGACTCCTGTGGGTGTATGTGGCACATTCCCCTATTTGCAGTGCCGTATTGAATCGCCAGACTCTTTCCCGACCTTGGATCATGCATAGGCATCTCAAGGCCCTTGACTTGCAGGGCGATATCCAATGCGCCCTTCCCGATCCTTCTTGCGGCGCCTCTAGTTCCTTCAGCCAGAACATCTCCAAAGCCTTCTCGCTTGGCGATCTTCTCGATCATGGTCAACAGCGCCTCTGCGTTTCCCCAGGCGAGTTCTATTCCGTCTGTGTCCTCCTTGATTATCAGACCTTTCTCGTAGCACAGCATCGCATAGCCGATCATGTGACCGGTGGATATGGTATCAAGGCCATGCATGTTGCACAGATAGTTCGCTCTGATCAGCGCGTTAGTGTCCTCGACCAGACAGAACGCGGTCATGGATCCTGCTGTCTCGTATTCCGGGCCCCCGTGAGGTGGGGTCCGCCATTTTCCCTTTGACTCAGAGTACCGTCCGCAGCCCAGAACACAGGCCCAGCAGGCTCGGTTCTTTACGTAGTTGGTGTTCAAGTAGGCGTCATGGAATTCGTCGGCCTTGTCCCAGGTTCCAGTCCATCCGTACTTGGTTGGTAGGTCTCCGAGGTGACTTGCTGTCGAAAAGCTACCTATCGTCCCTGAAAGGAATCCCGCACTTTCAGGGTGCCTCACTATATCCCTTTCAGCGGCCTTGACAACCTTGATGAACTCATCGGGATTGGCCACAGCTATGTCGCCGTGACCATTGACGGCTATGGCTTTCAGGTTCTTCGAGCCCATAACCGCCCCGCCTCCACATCGTCCAGCAGCTCTGTCAAGATCATTCATGATGCACGCGAACCTAACCTTCTTCTCTCCGGCGATACCTATGCTGGCTACGCTGCACCCGGGTTCTTTGATCTCTCCCTTTATGATCGTCTCAGTCTGAGAGACTGTCTTTCCCCAGACGGCATCGGCGGGCTCCATCTCGATCGCTCCATCAAGAATCGTCAAATAGACGGGCTTCTTGGACTTCCCTTCAAGAATCAGTATGTCGTATCCTGCATGCTTCAGAAAAGCTCCCCATCGTCCGCCTGAGCGGCTTTCTCCCCAAACGCCTGTTAGGGGTGACTTGAAACACGCGTCATACGAACCGGAATTGGGTGCTAACGTACCCGTCAGAGGGCCGGTCGCCATTATCAGTTTGTTGTCGGCGCCAAGAGGGTCGATTCCGGGCCTAAGTTCATCCCAGAGTACCTTCGCAGCGTATCCGACACCTCCACCAAATCTCTTCGCAATCTTCTCGTCCATGTGTTCCTTCTTGACCTTTCCGTTTGAGAGATCTATCCTAGCGATTCTTCCAACGAATCCAAAGGCCGTCCTTCTCACCCTCCGCGCATTTGCTTCCGACCCAAAACAAGAGCTGGCTCAAGTCTTCTGTAGTACGAGCCATTCTCTGGTCTTTCATAGCCCAACGCATTGTACGGGCAACCCTTGACACATGCTGGATCGCCGTTGCACAGATCGCATTTGAGAGCTACGACTTTCGTTGGATCCATCGTGATCACGCCGATCGGACAGACCAGTTGACACTGGCCACAGCCATTGCATCTCTCCTCGTCGACCACGACAGCGCCTGTACGTCTGTTTCTACTGATCGCCTCAATCGGACAACTCTGAATGCATAAACCACACTGCCAGCACACGACGGCAGAATCAACGTACGGTTCATGTCGAACTACGTGGATTCGCGCTTTTGCCGGATTGTTCACCTTCTCATGAGCAAACGAGCAGTGTAGGCTGCATCTCCCACATCCCGTACAACGTCCGGGGTACACGACCAGCATTTTCGGATATCTGACCATGACACGCCTAGCTCGTTCTGGGCTGCGAGATCTCGAAGGCTTGCCGAGTGCTCGGGTTTTTCTAGACAATTCATTCAACCTCCAACATAGCTCAGGAAGATGTCGGGCGGCGTCGTAGGATTTGCACGGCCAATGCACCGTTACGACCGGGAATGAGAACCTTGACTCCCTGTCAAGCTGTGTGCGTCTCACGGTTTCTGCGCATCATCCACGACCTGTCTGAGCCCACGAATAGTTTCTTTGTCATAGGGCGGTGGCTGATGCTCTTCCAGCATTTTCCTGGCCTTGTCTCTAGCGCGCTTCACAATATCTGTGCTCCCCATTTTAGCCCACATTGTTCGAGAATCGCGTTCTATGATACTTGGAATGAAGTATTCCTTTCTGAAGTACTCGCGCGTGTGTTTCTCAGGGAGGAAGTAGCCCCCCGGGCCAATACGCGCTATGATATCACTGGCCAAGGTCTCAGCATTTACCTCTATACCACGCATTACCCTACGCATCATGCCTATGATTTCGTTGTCGATGACAAGCTGTTCAAGGCTCATGGTCAGGTGACCTTCTATCTCTCCGCAACCAGATATTATGTCTGCGCCAGCGAGAAGCGGTATGACAGCATTAAGTGATCTTTCGAATCCAGACTGCTGATCAAGCACTTTCGAATCAGTGTTCAAACCATGACAGTCCACGGGCAACCCAATATGATGCCCGATCTGAGCCAAAGCCGCAGATGCCAAGCCTACTTCAATCGCTCCCAACGTACCCACACCCGATTTCGGATTCATTGGGGTTACCCGAGACCCATACACAATGGAAAGCCCCGGCTGAACGATCTGTGCCATCAGAATACCAGTCATCATCTCGGCATGCGACAACATTAGAGAACCAGCAAGTGTCGCTGGCGTTGTCCCTCCTGGCACAGCCATGGAGACCATGTTTATCGGAATCCAGTTCTCTGCACATCCCATCAAGAGCTTGGTAGCCTCTTCTGATAGCTGTAGTGGGCTAGTTGGTGCGACGAACACGCTTAAACGAGGCCTATCCCTGCGGTCCACCTCATCCTTTGACAACAGCTTCGAGAATCTGACAAGAGAATCGAGGCTTCTTGACGTGAACGGGACCGTTGTCACATGCTTTTCGGTGTTCTCGAGGAGCAACTCCGTTGCATGGATGTCTCTCGTCTCGGGAGGCGCATCACTGGGAAGTATCATGCATCCAGTGTAGTCAATCTCGTCTAGCGCGTCAAGAACTCTTGCAGAGTCTTCCAGATCTTTCTTGGTAGCCTCTCTCCAGATGCCGGTTTCCTTGTCGATGAAGTATGTTGGCCCAGCTGGAACTCGGAAGGAAGCCTTCCCATGTCCCACGCGTACATCGTGTTGAGTTGTTGTGCCGCCGAGAATGAACTCCTTAGGAGCTTTGTTGATTCCGTCCTCAATGAGCTGCGGCGGCAGTCTGGCTATCCTCCTGTCGAAATCTACGTCCGCACCAGCACGCTTCAGTAGTTTCAGTCCGTTGGTGTCATGAACCGCGATTCCAACGCGCTTGAGTAGATCCATCGAGGCAAGATGAATTTCATGGACTTCTTCGTCCGTGAGAACTTGAAACCCGGACTTCATGTTCATGGCCTAACGCCCGCCAACAAGCCTTGTGGCTTTCTGCGCACCGTCAACCGCGTCAGCACCGTATGCATCAGCTCCTATCTCCTTTGCGTAGTTGTCCGTGACGACGGCGCCGCCCACCATGACCTTGACCTCATCTCGAAGCCCGTCCTGTTTCAACGCTTGTATCACGGTCTTCATCTCAGGCATCGAAGTTGTTAGTAGCACCGACATCCCCAGTATCTCGGGGCGCAACTCCTTCACTTTCTCAATGAATACGGTGGAAGGGACATCGACGCCCACGTCGGTCACCTCGAATCCCGATGCCTCGAGCATCGATGTCACAACCTGTTTGCCCAAGTCATGAATGTCGCCTCTAACGGTTCCAATGAGGACCTTCCCAGCGGACTTCTTGCCCCCTTTTGGAATTAGGGGCCTCAGCACGTCCAATCCAGCTTTCATGGCACTGGCTCCGGCAATCAACTCCGTCAGGAAAAAGTCGCCTTTCTCGTATCGCTCTCCGACCACTCTGAGCCCCTTCGCGAGTCCTTCCTCAATAACGTCCATCGGCTGAATCCCCTCCTGAAGCGCCTGTCTGGTGGATGCAATAACGTTCTCTGGCTCGAACGATAGAACGGAATCCGCCAGTCTCTGTAATGTCTTTTCCTTCTCTGTCAAGCGGGCACACGACTCTTGTCAAGCAAGGGACTTTACATACTTAAGATTTCCCGGCGGTTTTCCGTTCGATAATCACCAGAACGCCCAGTTGGACGTGAAGCCGACTATGCCATCTCAGGATTCTGCGGAAGATACGATCCTGCCAGCACGCGTTTTGAGATCTCTTGCATCAAGTCGGAGATCCATGGCAATTACAGGGGCTCGACAAGGTGACGCCCGATCTTCTTTTGGCCGCGGCAATGCGATCCAACTTGCCATAGCTAACGAATCCAACAGGTGCTGATCCCTCGCTTGAGGGCATGAAAATCGAACTCTGCGCGATCGGGCATCCTAAAATCAGGTAGACATATTGCGTTCTGCCTGATCGCATTTCTCCAAGATTAATGGCTTGGTATTCCGCGCCTATTCTACTCGTACTTCTCCCCGGACTCTTGAGAAGACCACAGTGGAAAGCTTCGATGGGAAAAGGTCCCTCTCCTGCGCTGTCAGTGAGACCCCGAGGTCTTGCGCAGTCTTCAGAATCATCGTCTTGCATTGTCGCTTGTCTGGGCATATCTTGCATCGTCCCAAGTTATGCCGGTACCACACCCGCAATCCCATTTCTGGGTCAAGCGTGATTGCGGTGTCGATTTCAAAGTGCCTACTCCGGCCAAACAAAATCCCCTTCGTCGTGTCCACATACTCGGGTTCGACTGCGTTAAGCTTCGCAGCGTCGTATAGAGCGGCGGAGACTTTCTCCGGAATGGTTTGGACTAGCTGGTTGACCGCTTGACGGCTTATCTTCAGTCTTCTCCCTATCTCGCTCTGTGAGAGCCCTCTCCGGAGCATGTCCCACACGCCTAGCTGGCGAACAGTCAGGTACGCGCTGTGTAAGTTGGTCAATTCCCAACCAACGTTGATTGTCGTTTGCCGCCGATTTCTCATTCCTTCCCTTGAGTGACCGTATAAGTGCTGCGGTCCGCTCCGGACCGGCCGGACCCTCGGCTCACCGTACCTCCGTCAAACGCTGTACTCTTTACCCACAGCTCACGTCCGAGTCTGTAGGGGCAACAGATCGCAAGTGTTATATCTCGTCCGTCAACCTTTCTTCTTGACGTGTAAAGCTGGCCCATTGACGCAAAGTCTAACTGGAGGGTTGAGAACCCGATATGTTAAGCGACAGCGTCGGAGCGAGCTGGCTGTGTCGGAGTTTTGCAGAATGAGTCCAAAACAAGTATTCGTAAGAGAGGCGACCGGATTGGTCAGAGAGGTCGACCTCAAGGGTGCGACGATATTCAACGCGTTGTTTTGCGGTTTCCCTCAAGCGGCGTCGGCAACGATTCTTGTATTGGTACCGTTCATGTTTCCGGCAGCAGACTTTGTGCTGGCGTTCGTTCTCCTTGCCGCTGGTCTTACCTTCAATTGTCTATTGTATGCAATGATGACAGCGGCGATGCCAAGGTCAGGCGGAGAATATGTTTTCCTCAGTCGGATTCTCGGTCCATCCATTGGGTTCGCAGTGAACTTCGCGTGGGTATTCGTCAACATAACGTGGTTTGGGTGGAACATCTCAATAAACACGGCAGTGATATCCAGCATCTTTACAGCACTGGCTCCCGCAACAGGTAATCCAGCAATGGCTGCTCTTGCTTCCGCCGTTCTGACGCCTACAGCTCGCGTCGCGGTGGGC
>Ga0129297_10001349_pt1 | contig 12371 bp, 11 predicted proteins | sample I18A1metaG_FD_94708 | JGI IMG/M metagenome (GOLD analysis project Ga0129297, IMG submission 94708) | Lake sediment bacterial and archeal communities from Gulf of Boni, Indonesia to study Microbial Dark Matter (Phase II) - ​I18A1 metaG | ecosystem: Environmental > Aquatic > Freshwater > Lake >... | reverse complement strand
TCATTCTCGTGAACCTCGGCTACATTTCCGAAAAGCAGCTGGTTAACTACCTGGCATTGCAGGCCGAAAAAGTCGTAAAATCCGAATAGCCGGGCCGCGCATAAAGAACAGGTACTGCGACAATAAAAAAAACCACCGGGTTAATGGTGGTTTTTTTAGTTTCAAATACTGTCCCGCCTAGACTTCCACTTCGTCCAGCCAGTTGAACTTGTCCTCGATCTCGCCGGTACGGATTTTGGAAAGATGATTGTAAAGCTTCGTGATTACGGGCCCGGCGTCGTCGCCGCTCCCGTAGGTATAATCCCTGTCCCGGTAATGAATCAGGTTTACCGGCGTGATGACCGCCGCGGTTCCCACCGCGCCCACCTCGTCGAATTCCGGCAGTTCCGCTACATCAATTGGCCTGCGCTCAACCGTCATGCCCATGTCCGCCGCGAGCTGCGAAAGGCTTTTATTGGTCACGCTGGGAAGTATGGACTCCGAGTGCGGAGTAACGTACGTGTTCCCCTTTATTCCAATGAAATTCGAGGTGCTGAACTCGTCAAGGTACCGCTTTTCCTTGGGATCGAGATAGAGCACGATGGGATAGCCCTTCTTCTTCCCGTAGATTTCGCCGCGAAGTCCCGCCGCGTAATTGCCCCCTACCTTGCAGTCCCCGACGCCGAGGGGAGCCGCGCGATCGAATTCCTCGACCACCATCGCCTTCACCGCCTTGAACCCGCCCTTGTAATAGGGACCGACGGGAGTGGCCATGACCAGGAACAGGTATTCATCGGCGGGACCCAGGCCGATGCGAGCCCCCATTCCCAGGATGAGCGGTCTCACATAAAGGCTCGCGCCTGTGCCGAACGGCGGCACGAACTTCGCGTTCGCCCTGACGACCCGGTGAACGGCGTCGCGAAACATGTCCGGGGGTACGATGGGCGTAAAAATACGCTCGCAGCTTTTCTGCAAACGCTTCTGGTTTTCATCGAGCCTGAAGGCGACGATGCGGCCGTCGTGCGTCTCGAATACCTTGAGCCCCTCGAAGGCCTCCTGCCCGTAATGAAGGCAGGGCGCCGCCATGTGCATGGTGATGCTCTCGTCGGCGACCAGGTCGCCCCTGGACCATGCGCCGTTTTCATAATAGTACCTGACATTAAAATCCGTTTTCACGTAGCCGAACGGCAGTTCCGACCACTGGAGCGGGGCTTTTTCGATTTTCTGCGCTTTGCTCATCATTCATGCCACTTCCATGCAAATAAAATTGAAAAACGTTTCCATTATAATGATTTTCCGGATCTTGTCAACAACAAACACTTTCACCCTGCAGGTCAAAATCAAAATTACGCTTGAAATATTCAACCGCGCAGTTTTAATAATCCGGTATCCTTTGTTTACTGTCATCTCACAAATTACTCACGCAAACCGGAGGTTGTATGGCAGGCCCTATCGAGATAAATAAGTTCGACGCGCACGACAGAAAGATGATAAAAGAGTTTATCATGATTCCCTGGACGCTCAAAATCTATGAAAACGATCCATGCTGGATTCCGCCCATCATTCACGAGCAGAAGAAGTTCTTTCATCCCGAAAAAGGATACTTCTTTGAAATCGGGGAAGCCGCATTCTTCATCGCCTACAGGGACGGGAAGCCCGTGGGCAGGATCACCGGCCACGTCAACAGCCTTTACGAAAAGAAATACGACACCAATACCGGTTTTTTCGGCCATTTCGAATCGATCAACGACAAGGCGGTCGCGCAGGCGCTCTTTGACGCCGCGGCCGAATGGCTCAGAGGAAAGAAGAAAACCGTCATGCAGGGACCGCAGAGCTTTTCGATCTATGACGCTGTCGGTTTCGAGGTTCACGGGGGGAACGTGGTTCCGGTGATCGGCCTGTTCCACCTGGCGGACTACTACAAGGACCTCGCCGTGACGTGCGGTTTCGAAAAGACCATCGACTGGTCCTGCTACCTCGTGAAAAAGATCGAGGATTACAAGCCGTATCTCAAGGCCGTGCGGGACGAGTACCTGAAGAGCCAGACCGACCTTGAATATTCCATTTTCAGCAAGAAGGATTTCCCCAGGCGGCGCAAGGACGTCCTCGAGATTTTCAACACGGCGTGGGACGGCAACTGGGGCCACCTCGACCTTACGCAGAAGCAGTTCGACATGCTCATAGACGAACTGATCCAGATCGTCGTTCCCGAGCTCGTGATCTTCGCAGAGGACAAGAAGACGAAGAAGACGATCGGGTTCATCATATCCATCCCGGACGTGAACCATATTTTCCGCATCCTTAACGGGCGCCTCTATCCCTGGAGGATCATCCGCGCGCTCCTGGCCGCGAAAAAGACCAAGAAGCTTCGCACCATCATAATGGGAGTGCTTCCCTCGTATCGCGGGCGCAAGATCGATGACGTGTTCTACCTGCGCACGATCGAGGACGGGATAGGGCTTGGCTTCGAGGCCTCCGATTGCTCGCTGATCGTGGAAACCAATTACAAGATGATCGGCGCGCTCAAGCCGCTCAAGGCCGAGAATTACAAGACATACCGCATCTACCAGAAAAAGATCTGACCCGGCAGGTCAGTGCGAATACGACAAAACGCCCCGAGCGGGGCGCTTTGTCGTATCTGGGCGCAATTTCATTTTGAATCCGGGAGAGATTCGAAGAGCGCCGGTTCGCCCTCCTCCGCCGGCAGGCACTCGCGCGGGGAAGAACCCCAGAAGATGAAGCGGTGCACCAGCTGCGGCGTGTACCGTACCACGATCATCGCCAGGATCAATCCCACGATTACATCGACGACATAGTGATAGCGAAGGTACACGGTGGACAAGGTCATGAGCGTCGCCCAGACGGCGGCGGTCTTGAAGTAGGGCTTGTAGAACTTGTACGCGAGAAATAGCGTCACGACGGAATGCATCGTGTGACCGCTCGGGCAGCAATCCCTCGTGATCCCTTCCCAGTTGTCCAGCGTGGTGCGCACGAAGTCGAACAGGAAAACCCCCTCCAGGGACATGGTCTGCAGCTGGTTCAGGGTGAAACGGGGTCCGATCGCCGGGGTAATGTAATATCCCAGGTAGCACACGTACAGACTGAAATAAATCGTCGAGGCGGCGATGTGGAACTGGATCTTCTTGTCTTTCAGGTACAACACGACTATCAGCAAGGCGGGGAGAAAGTAAAACGTCGCATAACTCACCTGGAATATTTCGGTGACGACCGGGCAGGTAATGCTTTCGGCCAGGACCGTTGGATCGTTCCCGAGAAAGAGGAAACGGTCCAGGTGCACGAGCACGTCGTCGATATCATTCGGATTGACGAGAGGAACAAGGTGGTGATGCTCAAAGAACACGATTACACCGATCACGAGCGGGTAAAAATCGCGGAAGGTTTCGAACCAGGAGCCCTGGATGTACCGGAAATGCAGCACGGGGACGGCGAGAAGCATTCCCATGAAGACGCAATTCATGGAAAAAATAACCGGTGCATTCTGAACGCCCGCCCGGACAAGAATAAGCGCGTTCAGCACCACGAGGATTCCCATGGTAAGAAGCTCCTCGAGATGAAACCGCCGGTCGTAATCGATCTTTCCTTTTATATGCATACCCTATTGTCTGCCGTTCGGTAGGTTTACGGAAGCTGGACGCGTCATTGCCATGCCCATCATCAAACTATGACGCTTCGTCGGAAAAATCAAGTGCAAATATGTACTCTTATGTTATTTTTGATCATCATATGCGAACAGGGCCTTCACAAGAGGCATGAGTTCATTATAATTTATAGTTGCAATCCTGTGTTTCTGTTTACAATATTCAGTCAATTGTCGATGATTAATAATAAGGCAGTCTGATCATTAACTTAAACGGGGCATTAGACCATGAAATTGCACCATGTATGCCGCACTGCACTTGCGATTTTCTTCCTCGCAGGAACCTCTCTTGACGCAGGTCCGTCGGATTCGATCGACCGTCCGTTTACTGCCATCGAGAAAAGCGATTCGGGCTATGATTCTCCCCTGCACCCTTCGGAATTCAGGAACTTTCCCCGCGCGACCTACCGCGCCCTGAAAAACGATTATGAGTTCCTCATGGGAGAGCGGTTCTACGGTGCGGTCCATCCCGACAGGTTCGTGGATCTTCCCGCCTACTTTTTTGGTCCCCATGAAGCCCGTTCGCGCGTGATTCTCGCGTACACTAAAAACCAGAAGTATCCCATCTATCTTATCATCGGCGCGGGGATTTCGGAAAGCGCGGCGGAGGCCCTGGGCATGCACGGGCTCATGCACGTGGTGTACACGCCCGTAGGCGTGTTCAACGAGTTCCCGGTCGTGCGCGTACTCAATGAATACCATGCCGGCGCCGCTCCCCGTTCCGGAGAAAAGACATCGACCTTCACGACGGTCCTCCCGGAGATCATGAAGTATTATCCCCTGAAACCCGGCATGAAATGGACCGTTAAAATCGGCAGCAGCGTCAGGATCATCGATTATGAAATCGGCGAAGTGGAAAGCCAGTGGGCGCGCGGCGTAAAGCGCGAGACCGTTCCGAACAATCCGTCGCTCGGAAAACAGATCGGGCTCACCATTCAATACGACGAAAACTCCATAAAGTCGATTGAGGAATTCACCGACGCATCGGGCGCATCAGTGAAAAAGAGGGAGACGATCCTCCAGGGGCCGCTCAAGGCGGGCACCCGGTGGGAGATCGTCGTCGACCAGGAAAAACGCCTGCGTGAAATCGTGGGAATCAACGATACCGTCAACGCAAACGGAAAGGACTATCGGGACGTGATCGTGGTCCGGGAAGAGACCCTGGGCGCCGACACGGGAATCAATTTTTACGCCATCACCTACCTCTTCTATGCGAAGGACACCGGGTTCATAGGCTGCAAGGTGGATTCGGCGGACTCCAAGGACAAGCTCCGCACCTACACCAGGATAGACGAGTGGTACATGCTGCGCTCCGAGTGAGGGAGCGCAGCCCTTACCTATTGCCCGAACCAGGATTGTAACATTCATGCCCATGCGGGCGCCTTATAATGCTTGACGGGCGCTCACGCGCCCGTTACCGATACAACAAACTTTTATTGGGGAATTGCACGTGGAACTGAAACGACAGCTTGGCGTATTCACCGGCATCCTGATCATCGTTGCCGACATGATCGGGACCGGCATATTCATGAACACCGGCGCGATACTCGGAATTACCGGCAATGCCATGATCGTGCTGGGACTGTGGGTGCTTGGCGGCATCGCGGCGATAGCGGGCTCCCTCTGCTACGCCGAGCTTGCAACGATGTGGCCCGACGTGGGCGGCGAATACACGTATTTAAAGAAGACCTTCGGGTTCCTGCCGGCATTTCTCACGGGATGGGTATCCCTCTTCGCGGGCTTTTCGGCGCCGGTGGCAGCGACCGCGCTGCTGCTCGTGCAATACCTGGGGAAATTCGTGCATGGCTCGGCCGAAACGGGAATGCTCCTGACGCCGTGGAACCAGAAAATCGCGGCTATCGCAATCATCCTGTTTTTCACCGCTCTTCATATCGTGGGCGTCAAGCGGGGAAGCTTCTTCCAGAACTTCCTGACCGTGCTGAAGATCGCACTCGTCGTTTCCATCATCGCGTTCGGCCTGGGCATGGCGGAATGGGACCGCGCCGACAGGCTCATAGCCGAATACCCCGCGAAGGACGGAAGCATGACCTTCAGCCTTCCCATGATGGGGCTCGGCTTTCTGCTGGTGATGTTCGCGTTCTCCGGATGGAACGGCGCCACCTATATCGCGGGCGAGATCAAGTCTCCCGAGCGCAACCTTCCCCGCATACTCCTGGGCGGGACGCTCATCACCCTGGTCCTCTACCTGCTCCTGAACGTGGTCTTCCTCATCTCTTCACCGGGGCGCGAGATCATGGGGAAAGAAGCCATAGGCGCAATCGCCACGCAGAACCTGTTCGGGGAAACGGCAAGCGCATATTTTTCGCTGGGCATCGCGGTCGTCCTCCTCTCCGCGGTGTCCGTGCAGACCATGATAGGTCCGCGCGTCTACTACGCGATGGCGAAGGACAACATGATGTTCAAATCGCTCTCCAGGCTCCACCCCCGCTACGAGACGCCCTGGATCGCCATCCTCATCCAGAGCGCGCTCGCGATATTTTTCGTGATCGCCGGCACCGCCACGACGCTGGGCTACTACATGGGATTCGCGCTCAACATTTTCCCGGTGCTCGCGGTTATAGGCCTCATGTACATGCGCTTCAAGGAGCCCGGGCTCGCGCGTCCCTTCAGGGTCCCGCTCTACCCGCTCACCCCCATAATCTACATACTCCTGATCGTCACCATGATGGCAGCAGCGCTCGTCAACTGGACGACTACCTCGCTCTTCGCGATCGGGATAGTCGTCGCGGGCATACCCGTCTTCTACCTGTGGCGGTGGGTTGTTGAGCGCAAGAAAGCAAACGGCTGAATCCGGCAAGGCGGAAAGGCCGGGGGGCCGACTGTTGTCCGGTCGGACCCTGACGCGTAAACGTCCCTGCGGCTTCCACGCACCATTTCAGTTGAATAGATTGTCGACGATAAAAAGGCCCGCCAACCGGCGGGCTTTCTTCGTGAGCCTACTTGATCGAGTTGAAGAACTCGAGCGCCCTGGGAACCTCGGAGGACCAGTATTCGAAATCATGCCCGGAATTTTCCGGCGCATGCAGCTCCACCCTCACCTCCGGCCGCTTCTCCCTGAGCGCGTCGTGGAAATTCTGCGTCTGCGAGAAGGGCACCACCGCGTCCTTCTTCCCGTGCCCCAGGTAGAGGGGCATGGTCCAGGACAGGACGCTCGACTGGGGATTGTCGACCTCGGACCAGCGCTTTTTGTTCGCCGCGTACGTGCCATACACCGCGGTCATCAGGTTGTCGAAGGGCATTGCCGTCTGGTCGAAGTCGCCCGAAAGGGAGGCCCCTCCCTTGAAGAGGCCGGGCATCGCAAGGTGCAGAATCGCGACACCCCTTCCCCCCGTGGACAGGCCCAGGAGAAAGTTCCTGCCTCCGGGAAGCAGGAGCCCGTATTTCTGTAGGGAGGGAACGAGCACTTCCTTTATCCATTTTGCGCCGGGCGTGGGCCCCCACTTCAGATTTGTTTCCGGAAAGTACTCAGACTCGTAGAGCGTCTTTTTCATTTCAGGGAAGACCAGCCTGAATCCCAAGTTCCTGGCCTGGCTCACCAGCTGCGTTTTCTTCTGCCATTCGGTGCGCGCAAAATCCCAGCCGGGAAGCACGAGCACGTCGCCGCCCTGGGCGCCCTTGTCGGGGGAGACGTAGATATCCACGGGTACTGGCTCGTCGGACATGGAGCCTCCCTCGGTCCTCGATGGAAGCTGGATGGTATTAAGGCCCTCTTTGAGGAGCAGGTAGTCGTTCTTCTTGAAGTCCTTCTCCCCGCACGAGCTTCCGGACACCACGGCCAGGAAAACCATCACCGCGGGGACCAGGAGCGAAGCCCTTGATATGGCGTGCTTATTTATTTCCACTTGCCTCTTTCTTCTCCACGCGCTCCGCGAACATGAGATTGGCCTCGTTGGCGCCAAAGTTATACCCGTAGCTGAAGGGAAGGAGCCCCGTCGACTTCTCCGCGAAGAGCCTCTTGAGCTCCGGCTGGAACCTGTTCTGGAACAGCGGGATGGGCATGTTGTACACCCCGTGATAGGAAAACTTCCATTCCTTCTGCGGGAAGAAGCGCATCGCCACGCCGGAGTCGTCCTGTAAAATCTGGTCGCTCTGCGCGAGCGTGAAGTCGCGGATCCTGTTGAAATGGGTATCGTAATGCATCAGGTAGGACGCCGACTTGACTATGGTGGTGAAGCGCGCATAGCGGGACAGGTACGCGAAGAAATTGGGCTTCTTTTCAATGGCGGAATCCTCGATGTCCACCTCGAAGTAGCGCACCCGCTTGATGGGAGCGTCCTTGCCCTTGCGGAAGAGCATTTCGGCCCCCGGAATAATCATGGCCTTGGGGGTCTTGGACACGTCCGTCGTGACCTGGCCCAGGTCGTCTATGTAGACTTTCTTCACGTCCAGGATCTCGTAGTCGGAGCGGGCGAGGAAATACATCATGACGCTGATGATGCTCGTGAACGCGCTGGTGCTGATCTCCTTCTGCATGTGAAGGGTCTGGAAGAAGTTCACGTTCAGGATGCTGTTCAGCGCCGCGGCAAGTCCGTTCAAGCCCGCGAGGAGCTTGTCGGTCGCCACCCCCTGCGGCTGGGGTATGTTCCCCGTGGCCTCGAGCCCGAACATGATGTAATCGTCGCCGTCGGGGAAGAACACGATCGCGTTCAGCACGTCGGGACCGGCGAAGGGATAGTAGATCGTGCTGTTGTACGGTCCGGGAAGGAACTTTTTCCTCCAGGCCTCGATCTTCCTGATATTGGATTCCTGCAGCCTGGACCAGCTTGCGTCCATCTGCTTCTTGAATGCCTGGTATTCCGCGGTCTTGGAAAACTTGTACAGGCCCGATTGCGCGGTCAGGTCCTTCCCCGCGATGAAAAGCGCGGTCTCGGTGACGGTCGGATCGATCGTGACCTCGCTCGCCTGGACGGCCCCGGAGCCTGCGCGTTTCACGCTTTCGGCGGGGTTCGAGCTGCAGTGCGTGAGCGCCGCCGCCAGGACAAGAAGTGCGCCCAGGGCGAACACGCGTGAACGCCGGGAGATGAAGCTCGCGACCAAAATACGGATACTCATTGCTGTTTTTTCTCCTTCATGGTATGAGTGCGGTTGTGCGTGCGGCATGCTAGAGGGGCCCCGGTACCCGCACCACGTATTCCGCCCGGACCGCGGCGGGAAGGGACCCATGCGCGATAGTATCAGCCCGATACGAATGCAATTTGTCAAGGAATATTTGACCCTGGCGCCTGCCGGCGCGTCAGAAGAGGCTTCCCTGCCCGTCATCGTCCGGTCCGGAGGCCGCTTTCGCATCGTCCTTGAGGCTTACGAGCCGTTCCAGCGACGGTTCCGGCGCCTCGCGGTGGGCGGGCGTGTCCTGTCCGCCCTCCAGCCTCTGCATGACCATCTTGATGTCTTCCCACACGTCCTTCTTGAGGGGGCTTTTCATGTCGCCGTTGCGCAGCACGTAGGCGGGATGGTACGTGGGCATGACGGGGATGTCCCCGTAAGCGCACCAGGTCCCGCGCAGCTTCGTTATTCCCTGCTTCGTCTGGAGCAGGTACTGCGTCGATGGATTGCCCAGGGTTACGATCACCCGCGGCCGGATGATCCCGATCTGCTTCTTTAAAAAGGGCCCGCAGGCGGCCTTTTCATCGTCATCGGGCGGACGGTCCCGCTGGAAGGCCATGTCCACCGTAGGCCTGCACTTGACGACGTTGGCGATGTACACGTCCTCGCGGCGCAGCTTCATTCCCTTTTCGATGATCGCGGTGAGAAGCTGCCCCGCCCTTCCCACGAACGGGCGCGCCTGGAGGTCCTCTTCACGACCGGGCCCCTCCCCTATGAACATGACGCGCGCCGCCGGGTTCCCCTCGCCAAAGACGATGGTCGTCCTCGTGGCGCACAGCTTGCACCTCGTGCATTCGCCTATCTCCCCGCGCAATTCCAGGAGAAGCCTGTCGCTCTCTTCGCTCATAGCCTGTTTTTAACCTTTCGCGTGAGCGCGGCCGTGGCGGCCTGCGCGGCCGCCGCGCCCTTCTCCATGATCGCGCCCGCGCGCTTGAAGTCCAGCGTGGGAACGTCCACGACATCGGGCTCGATGAGCACGGTGGGCGGATGGTAGGCGATCATCGAGCGCGTGTTCACCAGCTCCATGATGTCGATGGACTGCGCGAGAACCTCGAATATGTTCGGGAGCCCCGCGTCGCGCCTCTTCTCCGTGCCGCCGATCCACTGATCCACGGACTTGAGCCATTTCCACCCGCTCGCCTTCTCGGCGAGGAGTCCCGACAGGTCCGCCTGTTTCTTCGCGGGCACGATGTCCCCCGAATTGAGCTCGGGATAACCGGCCCTGCGCGGCTTTCTCTTTAAAAGGCCTTCCTTGAGCGAGGGATGCAGGTTCACGGCCACCACCAGGCTCGCCCCCATACCCTTCACTATGTCTATGGGAAGAGGATTCGCCACGCCGCCGTCAACCAGCACGGTGTCGTTGAAGCTCACCGGTTCGAATACGCCCGGGATGGAGATGCTCGCGCGCACCGCGTCGACGATGCTCCCGCTCCTGAACACCACCGGGGTGCCGGTGAACAGGTCGGTTGCGGCGATGCCCAGCGGAATGGGAAGGTCCTCGATCTTCATGCCGCGGGGAATGTAGAGCGCGAGGTATTCCTTTAGGCGACGGCCCTCGATGAGTCCCGAGCGCGGAAATACCGGGTCGAAATAGGTCAGGAGCTCCCTGGTCGTGATGCGGCGAAGGTCTTCCTTGAGCCTGGTCATGCCGCCGGCCGCGTAAATCGCCCCCACCATGGCCCCTATGCTCGAACCGGCGATGCAGTCCACGGGTATGCCCAGGGACTCAAGGTGATCGATCACGGCGATGTGCGCGATTCCCTTGGCCCCGCCGCTGCCGAGCGCCAGCCCCACGCGGTGCGGCTTCACGATGCCGAGGAGTCGAAGCAGGTTTTTCATACAGGGTATTTTAATCCCCGCTGCGCATGGTGGAATTGCGTCCTTGCCGTGAAAGCGCCGGGACCTGATCCCATTCAGTATTGACGGTCACGGCCCCGCGTCAATAACAATTCGGGCCCGCGCGCCGGACGCATCTTGAGGGCGGAAGGAGAAGTATCTCGCCGGCACCCTGTGTGCCCCTGGCCCCACCGGTTATTTCAGGCCGGGAGGAGTTCAACGCCGGATGATCCGGACCAGTTTGAAATTCAGGCCCGTTTCTCCATCATGAAAAGTTTATTGTTGCCGAAATCCATGAACAGTCCCCGGCGGGTTTTGGTCACGAGGGACAGCCTTCCTATCACATCTTGGGCGGAGCGGGCGCTCACAAGGGTACATCTTTTACTGAAGATTTCCAGCATGCCCCACGCTCCCGGCAGAGAGAGTATTGATTATTACGGGGAAGGCGCCGGTACGTTCCAGCCCTTCCCCCCTCGCGTGTTCTTCAGATTCTGAACCGAGGCTACTGCCTGAATATCTGCTTGATCTGCGCGAGCACGTCGGCGGGAAGCAGGATGAACTTTGAGTTCTGCGATTCCCCGAGCTTCGTGATGCCCTTGACGTACTCCTGGCCCAGCAGGTAAATGAGCGGGTCGCCCCCGGAGCTCTTGAGCGATTCGGCGACGTTCTTGATCGCGTTCGCCTCGGCCTGGGCCAGCCGCTCGCGCGCCTCGGCGTCGCGCTCAGCCGATTCCTTGCGTGCCTCGGCCTCCAGGATCTGCGCGCGCTTGAAGCCCTCGGCCTTCTTTTCCTGCGCTTCCTTCTGCGCCTCGGCCTCAAGCACCGTCGCGCGTCGCTCGCGCTCCGCCTTCATCTGCAGGCCCATGGCGTGAAGCAGGTCTTCTGGGGGCTGTATGTCCTTGATCTCAACGCGCGTGATCTTGACGCCCCACGCGTCCGTCGCCTCGTCGAGCGTGACCAGGAGCTCGGTGTTGATCTTCTCGCGCGATGAAAGCGAGTGGTCCAGCGTCATCTTGCCCATGATGCTCCTGAGCGTGGTGAGGGCGAGGTTCGAGATCGCCCACTGGAGGTCCTGTATGCCGTAATACGCCTTGTAGGGGTCCAGGATCTTGTAGAAGACGACGCCGTCCACCTTCACCGCGGCGTTGTCCTCCGTGATGATTCCCTGCGCGGGAAGGTCCATGACGCTCTCGCGGATGTCGAGCTTCGCGGCGATGCGAGAGAAGACCGGGTTGATCAGATTGAGCCCGGGATTGAGCGTGTTCGCGAACTTTCCGAACCGCTCCACGATCCAGTTCTCCGCCTGAGGAACGATCCTCACGCCCTTGAAGATGAGGATGACGACGAATACGCCGACTGCGATTATCAGGTACGCCATGGGGGCCTCCTTGCAGATTTTATTGCGGTGCTCACGCACCGGTTTATTTCTTTTTCACGACGAGCCTGATTCCCCGGGCCTCGAGCACGGTGATTTCCTCGCCTTCCGGGAGATCGGACTCCGATTCGGCGGCCCATTTCCTTAACCCGTGGAAATTGCCGTAAAGCTCGACTTCGCCGGGGATGGAGGGGCCGATTCGCTTCGTCACCCTTCCCGCAAGCCCCGTGAGAGTGGGGTCCCGGCTGTCGCTGCCTTCGTCCCCGCCAAAACGCTTCTTGAGCGCGAAGTGCCAGAGCGCGAGGAATCCCGCCGATGAAACCATGAAACAGAGCCATTGCCATTCGGCTCCGGGAAGGATCCCCAGAAGCACCAGGAGCGCCGTGATAAGACCTCCCG
>Ga0129297_10001345_pt1 | contig 12379 bp, 10 predicted proteins | sample I18A1metaG_FD_94708 | JGI IMG/M metagenome (GOLD analysis project Ga0129297, IMG submission 94708) | Lake sediment bacterial and archeal communities from Gulf of Boni, Indonesia to study Microbial Dark Matter (Phase II) - ​I18A1 metaG | ecosystem: Environmental > Aquatic > Freshwater > Lake >... | reverse complement strand
CCGACGTCAGCGTCGTCTTCCCATGGTCCACATGTCCAATCGTCCCAATGTTTAAATGGGGCTTCGTCCGGTCAAACTTCGCCTTTGCCATTCCTTACCTCCTTACGGCAAATTTCAGGCAGCGTTTATTCTCACAGCCCACGACCAGATTCGAACTGGTGACCCCATCCTTACCAAGGATGTGCTCTACCAACTGAGCTACGTGGGCATGCAAACCCTCGCTCAAGCGGGAAACGGGATTCGAACCCGCGACCACCGGCTTGGAAGGCCGACGCTCTACCACTGAGCTATTCCCGCTCATGTGGGCAGGGAAGGATTCGAACCTCCGAAGCGTTTCCGCAGCGGGTTTACAGCCCGCCCCATTTGGCCACTTTGGTACCTGCCCATAATTCAGGTCGATCACCCGTTTCCCAGTCGGTCGAGGCCGCTCTTCCGTGGGATCATTCCCGAGCAAAAGCCAGCGAAGGGATTCGAACCCCCGACCCGCTGATTACAAATCAGCCGCTCTACCAACTGAGCTACGCTGGCGCAGGTTCCGTTACAGGGGCGCGTGTCCCTGCGCCGAATGCTGTACGAGAAAAGAGAAAGACTTATTGATAAATAAATATACTTTCTCTTTGCCAGCTCAAATAAATTTCGTTATTTTTGTGTGAAAAAGCAGAAATTATATTTCTACGTTAGATATATTAAAATATCTTTCTTTTCTTGTCAAGAGAGAAATGGAATTTTTAGGCTCCTCCCCTCTCTCTCGACACCACTCTGGCGCGCTTCAGTTTATCCCCCAAGGACCGATAGAATTCAACCGAAAAAACCAAATATTTTGCCTTCTGGACATCACTGAGGTTTTGTTCCAGAAAATCCTCAAATTCTTGCTCTTTTTCGACCAAGCTCCTTCTCAGCTCCTTGACCGCTTTAATTTTCGGCCCGATTCCTTCTTTTTTGACCTCCGGCCCGGCCAGAAGATCCTTGACCTCGCGGATCTCGCTGTTCAGCCTCTTCATGAGCTCCATCTTCTCTTTCTCAACCCGGTAGTACGCCGGATAGATCTTCGCTGTTTGCTCTTCGGTCAATGCCAGCACCTCGGTCATACGGAGCAGCCGGAGCCTGTTGATATTTTCGCGAAGTCTTTCTCGGCCGATCATCCTCTCGCCCGGCATCTGGGCAAACACCAGAGAGCCCAGAAAAACGAATCCCATCAAAAACCCAACGCATCTCTTTGTCCTCATAATTATCCTCCTATGATTTAATCTCCTTCGTTGTTTCTTGTTCTACGAACTCAAGTTCTTCATCGCTCAGGCTTTCCCAAATGAACGGGCCGGCGAAAATGGCCCAGCGCTCTTCCAGCCCGGCGAAGTCAAATTCCTCTCCCAGAGAGCTGATAATAAGGCTGGTGAATTTGTCTTCGAGTTTGACATCTTCCCCGATCTCCTGGCCGAGACGATCCAGGCAGGCCTCAAAAGAAAAAACATCATTTTCGAGGGGGCGCCCCTGGTTCCGCAAGAAGATTAAGCCGAGCGCCGCAGCCAATAGCACTGCTGCTCCTGACCAGGCCCATCTCCAGCCCAGCCGGCGAAGAATCCCCTGCTCTGCCTCCGGTTTCAGGGACCGGAGCTTCTGATCAAGGCGTGCCGAAAAGCCCTCCCAATAATGAGACGACAGTTTGATTTCCTCCGGCCGCGAGGCCTCAACCTGAATCCGGCTGAGACGATCATGATAGGCCCGGCAATCCGGGCATTGGGCTAAGTGCCCCTCCAGAATTTTTCTTCTCTTTTCGGAGACAGACCCGTCGAGAGCATCGGATATCCAGCGCTCATATTTTGGGCACTTCATTGGACACCTCGTTGAAATAAAATCTCAGCCTGGCCTGGATCATTTTCCTGGCTTTGTGCATCCGCCAGGAAACTGTTTTTCCCGAACACCGCAAGATACGCGCGGCCTCGGCGTGGGTCATTCCCTGGAAAACGACCATGATAAAGGAAGACTTATACGGCTCCGGAAGAGAGGCGACCGCCTCATCGAGTCTGGCCCGAAGTTCATTCACCATAGCTTCAGAATCAGGAGCAGGAGAAAAAGGCCGACCATTCCCGAGGACGTTCTCTTTATATTCTTCCATCATCATTTCACTTTTTTTCTTCTTTAGGAAATTCAGGCATTGGTTTACCGCAATCCGGAAGATCCAAGTATAAAAGCTGGACCGTTGATTGAAATGCTTGAGCGCTTTAAACCCCTGGAGGAATGTTTCCTGAGCCAAGTCATCCGTGTCGTGGTGGCTTCGGGTGAAACGGAAGATGGTTTGATAGATCCTCTCACGATACCTCCGGACGAGCTCAGCATAAGCTTCGAGGTTGCCTTTTTTTGCCCATTCCACGAGCTTCTCATCAGTCGCATCGCTCATCAGTACGTTCATCGTATTAGACATCTATTATACAAAATCCTTTGCTCCTCCCATATTCATTGACAAGCCAGGATGTCCTTGCTATGATTTGACCTCTTTCCGAGGACAAGCGCCATGATCAACCGCTACACTCTTCCAGAAATGGGCGCCATCTGGTCGGAAGAAAACAAGTACCGCAAATGGCTGGATGTTGAGCTAGCTGTCTGCGATGCCTGGGCTGAGCTCGACCGAATTCCCGCCGCCGCCCTCAAGAGGATTAAGAAAAAAGCGGCCTGCCCGGCGAGCCGGGTTGAAGAGATCGAAAAAGTCGTCAAACACGATGTCATCGCTTTTCTCGAAGCTGTGGGAGAATACGTGGGCGAAGACCTTCGCTTTGTCCATATGGGCTTGACATCCTACGATATCGTTGACACGGCCCTGTCGCTTCTGATCAAAGAGTCCTTGGAAAAGATCCGCAAGGACGTCGGGAGACTCAAGAACGTTATCAGGGAGCAAGCACTTCGGTACAAAAAAACAGTCATGATCGGAAGAACCCACGGTGTTCATGCTGAGCCGATCATGTTTGGGGTCAAGCTTCTGGTCTGGTACGAAGAAATAAAGCGCCACGAGGAGCGGCTCAAAAGGGCTCAGGACGTCATCAGCTACGGCAGGATTTCTGGCTCGGTCGGAACATATGTCCATCTTGACCCCAAGGTGGAAGAACTCGCTCTTCAAAAAGTCGGCCTCCGGCCGGCCAGAGTGTCAACCCAGGTTCTTCAGCGCGACAGGCATGCCGAAGTGATTTCCGCATTGGCCCTCCTCGGAGCCAGTCTGGACAAGTTCGCTCAAGAAATTCGTCATCTTCAAAGGACTGAAATCCTAGAGGTCGAGGAGCCATTTGCCAAGGGCCAGAAAGGCTCCTCCTCCATGCCGCACAAAAAAAATCCAGTCCGGGCAGAGCGGATCTCCGGCCTCTCGCGTCTCCTCCGGGGCAATCTCCAGGTGGCCCTGGAAAATATCCCGCTCTGGCACGAAAGGGATATTTCCCACTCCTCGGCTGAACGAATCATCTTCCCAGACTCGTTCATCCTGGCGGACTATCTGCTGGCCGAAACCACAGCCATCATCAAGAACTGGGTTATTCATGAAAAACGGATGAAAGAGAACATCGCCCTCACCAGGGGGCTCATCTTCTCGCAAAAGATTCTCCTCGCCCTGACGGAAAAAAAAGTGCCGCGGCCTCGCGCTTATGAACTCGTCCAGCGGAACTCGCTGCGCGCCCGGACAGAAAACCTCGGGTTCAAAGACCTCCTTCTCAAAGATAAGGACATCATGGCCATACTCTCTCCCAAAGAAGTCGAAGCCTGTTTCTCCCTGGAGAGTTACCTCGAAAAAACCGACTATATTTTCGAAAGGGTTCTCGGGAATGAAAGTCAGGATCCTCGTCTCCTTCAAAGAAAGCGTCCTTGACCCGCAAGGACAGACTGTGAAAAACGCCCTGCACACGCTCGGCTACCATGTTATCAAAGAAGTCAGGCAGGGTAAGGTCTTCGAGATCGAGCTGAAAGATATCTCCGAGATAGAAGCGGAAAAAGTTGTCCCGGAAATCGCAGCTAAGGTCCTGGCCAACCCGATCATCGAGAAATTTTCCTGGCAGGTCCTTAAAGAAGAAAAGTGAGTTCGCTGAATTGAGATTTGGCGTCGTCATTTTCCCCGGTTCGAACTGCGATTATGACACCTTTTTTGTCCTCAAGGAGGTGCTCCGACAAGACACGACGTTTCTCTGGCACAAGGATCACTTCCTGAAAAATGTCGACTGTGTAGTTCTCCCGGGAGGCTTTTCTTACGGAGATTATCTGAGGTCGGGCGCGATCGCTAAGTTTTCTCCCCTGATGCGGGAAGTCGGGGAGTTCGCCGCCAAGGGCGGGATCGTGCTCGGCATCTGCAACGGTTTCCAGGTCCTGCTCGAACTGGGCCTACTTCCGGGGGCGATGTTGAGGAACAAAAACCTCAAGTTTCTCTGTGAATTCGTCCATGTGCGAGTCGAAAATGCCCAAACACGCTTTACCCATAAAGCCAGGCCCCGACAAGTCCTGAGGATTCCGATTGCGCATTTTGACGGAAATTATTTCGCCCCTCCCGAGCTGCTGAGGAAGATCGAGAAGAACAACCAAGTCATGCTCCGCTACGTCGATGAAAAAGGCGAGGCGACGGAGGAAGCCAATATCAACGGTTCTGCGGCCAGCATTGCGGGGTTGATCAATAAAGGAGGCAACGTCATGGGGCTGATGCCTCATCCGGAAAGGGCTTCGGAGGCGCTTCTGGGAAGCACAGACGGCCGAGTGATATTTGCATCCATCATTGAGAAGTTCAAGCATGATTGACCGCAAGACCATTGCCGACCACAACCTGACTTTGGAGGAATACAAAAGGATTGTCGAGCTCATTGGCCGGGAGCCGACTTTGACCGAGCTGGGCATTTTCTCCCTGATGTGGTCGGAACACTGCAGCTACAAAAGCTCCAGAGTCCATCTGAAAAAATTGCCCACAACCGGGAAAAACGTCATCCAGGGCCCGGGAGAAAATGCAGGCGTCCTGGACATCGGCGCGGGGACGGCTGTCGTTTTCAAGATCGAATCCCATAACCACCCTTCCTATATCGAGCCCTTTCAGGGGGCGGCCACTGGCATTGGAGGCATACTCCGCGACATCTTCACCATGGGGGCACGGCCAATCGCTCTTCTCGATTCTTTGCGGTTCGGGCCGCTCGAAACTCCGAAGAACCGGGCCATCATGGACGGAGTGGTCGCGGGCATTTCATCCTACGGAAACTCCATGGGAATCCCCACAGTGGGCGGCGAGATCTATTTTCATGACTGCTATTCCAGGAATCCCCTGGTCAATGTTTTTGCTTTAGGGTTGGTGGAAAAAGATAAAATCTTCTACGCCAAGGCCGAGGGCACGGGAAATCCAGTTTTGTACGTTGGCTCAAAGACTGGAAGGGACGGGATTCATGGAGCCACCATGGCCTCGGCTGAATTCGGCACGGAAACAGAACAAAAAAGGCCCAACGTGCAGGTGGGAGACCCGTTTAAAGAAAAATTGCTCCTGGAGGCATGCCTTGAGGTTATGGAGAGAGCCCTGATCGTCGGCATCCAAGATATGGGCGCTGCCGGATTGACCTGCTCCACATCGGAGATGGCGGCGAAGTCAGGAACAGGTATTTCAATCAACCTTGATTTAGTTCCACAAAGAGAAGAAGGCATGACCCCCTACGAGATCATGCTCTCCGAATCGCAGGAAAGGATGTTACTCGTCGCCAAAAAGGAGAACCTGGCCGAGGTCCAGAGAATCTTTGCCAAATGGGACCTGGACGCCGTCCAGATTGGAGAGGTCACCGCAAGCGGGAGGCTGAGGGTGAGTTTCCGCGGAGAAACCGCTGTGGACGTCCCGGTAGATGCCATCGTCAACCTGTGCCCCATTTATCGGAGGCCAACTCGAAAGCCGGCCCATCTCAAAGCGGTCAAAAAGTTCGAGCTGCCGCCCGTTCCTTTGGACTGGAATGATATTCTGTTGCGGCTGATTGCTTCTCCAACCATCGCCGATAAAGAATGGGTTTACAGGCAATATGACCACCAGGTTCAGATCAACACGGTCCTCCTGCCGGGCGCCGACGCGGCCGTGTTACGGATCAAAGGGCAGAGGAAAGGCCTGGCCATGACGCTGGACGGCAATTCGCTATATGCCTATCTCAACCCGCGGACGGGCGGGATGATCGCTGTGGCCGAGGCCTGCCGGAATCTGGCCTGTGTTGGGGCGAGGCCCATCGGCGTAACCAACTGCTTGAATTTTGGCAATCCCGAGAAACCTGAGGTCATGTGGCAGTTCAAGAAAGTGGTGGAAGGGATGGCCGAAGCCTGCTGTTTCTTTTCCATCCCTGTCACGGGCGGGAACGTCAGTTTCTACAACGATACTGAGGGGATATCCATTTATCCGACACCTGTGCTCGGGGTTGTCGGCCTAATCGATGATATCAACTCGGCCGTGAGCCCGCGGTTCAAGGAGGCCGGCGATGTCATCGTTCTTCTAGGCGAGAACAAAGAGGAGCTGGGCGGGTCAGAATACCTCAAGGCCGCCTTTGACCTGGAAAAAGGCCCTCCACCCGGGATCGACCTCGAGACCGAAAAGAGAGTCCACGAGCTCTGCCTCGAAGCCATTTCTCGAGGTCTCATCCGGTCAGCTCACGATATCTCCGAGGGCGGGCTGGCAGTAGCTCTCGCAGAATGCTCGTTTGGGAGCAGGGCAAAGACCGGCTCGATCATCGACCTAAATGATGAGATCCGGCCGGACGCGCTTGTCTTCGGTGAAAGTCAGTCCCGCATCGTCGTCAGTGTCAGGAAAGCGGACCTTTCGGTCTTGCTCAAGCTGGCTGCTCAAAAAGGAGTTCAAGCCAAAGCGATCGGAAAAACCGCCGGCCGCGAAATCATCATCCGTCATGCGGGCCGCGAAATCATCCGTCTTCCCGTGGAAATTCTGTATGAGACATGGAAAAAATCCATCCCTCAAGTTTTTTCAATCCTCTAGGTAAAGGTTTGGCGGAGGTCAGGAATGAACAAGGCTCGCGCGCTTATAGGCGCGGCGTTTCTGCTGCTCTCCTCCCTTTCTTTGTCTGCGGGGGTTGAGCTCAGGCTGGCTTCCGGGCTCCGGCAGATGAAACTCGGCCAAGTCAACCTTGCCCTAGCCGGATGGGAAGAAAAAGTGCACCAGGAAGCATCCTTATTTCCGGACTGGAGCCTTGAGGGAGGGCCGATACCCGAGCTCCGTTTTGGGTTTACCTTTGAAGGGGAGTTGACTTTTTTTCTGAGCTCGAGACTGGCCCTGGGAGTCAATGCCGGATATGTCTATAGCAGGCTTGATGAGCAGGATACGCTCCTTTCTCTCACTCAAGAGTCCGCGACCAGCCAGGTAGCCAGGCCGACGAAAATCAGCGCCTATCCGGTCACGCTCCTGGGCTATGTTTTCTTCCCTCTCGGCCCCAAATTCCATTTCTATCTCAAGGGAGGCGCCGGGATCATCCAATGCAAGTATGTTTCCCGAGAGGCAGTGAAACTGCCGATTGAGACCGAGTTCCTTTATCCGGTTCTTGACTTGGCCGAGGCCAGAGGCTCGACCTATCTTGGAGGCATCGGGTTTGATTATAAATTTGATGCCTTTCTGGGCTTCTTCATCGAGGCCACCGTGCAATCCGCCAAAGTTAATGGGTTTTCTGGAGAAGACGAATCCGGAGAAAAAGGAGACCTCTATTCCTTCGAGGAATATCTACCAGAGCTCGATTTCTGGCAGGCCAAGATAAAGATCCTGGCTCAAGCGCCAGAAGGAGCAAGTGTTCGCTCAGTCCGGAAAGCAATGATTGATTTCAGCGGATTTTCGGTTAAAATAGGGGTGCTGTTGAAGTTTTAAGCAGTGGGAGAGAAGGCTAGGCCATGGCAGAGGAAGTCTTTATCAGCCCCAAAAAAAGAGGCCGGATCGCCGTTTTTCTGTCCGGACGCGGGTCCAATTTCAGAGCAATCCACGATGCTATCCAAGCCGGGAAGATCAACGCCGACATCGTCCTTGTCTTCAGCAATGTGGACGGAGCGGCCGGTCTTCTCACTGCCCAGGAACGCGGCCTGGAGACTCTCTACCTCAACCCGAAGCTCTTTGCCGGCCGCGAAGACTTCGACAAGGAGATTATCAAAGAGCTCAGAAAGAGAGAGGCAGACCTTGTCTGCCTGGCTGGATACATGAAAATACTGACTCCTCTTTTTTGCCGCGAATTCAGACACCGAATCATGAATATTCACCCCGCTCTGCTGCCATCGTTTCCCGGGCTGCATGTCCAGCAGAAAGCCATCGACTGGGGGGTGCGCTACTCCGGCGCGACCGTTCACTTTGTCTTCGAGGAAGTCGATATGGGGCCGATCATTTTGCAGGCGGTCGTGCCGGTGCTCCAGGACGACACTGAGGAGACCCTGGCTGCCCGCATCCTCGTGGAGGAGCACAAGATTTATCCTGAGTCCGTTCGCCTTTACTTTGAAGGCCGACTGGAGGTGCGCGGCCGGAGAGTGTTCATAAGAAAGCCATGAACAAAAGCGTCGAAGAACAGTTTGACTATATCAAGAAAGGTTGCGTCGAGATCATCCAGGAGGATGAACTCCGGGCCAAAATCGCCCGATCGATCCGCGAAAAAAAGCCGCTGCGGGTGAAAGTCGGTTTTGACCCCACGGCGCCGGATATCCACCTCGGCCATACGGTCCTCCTCCGGAAAATGAAGCACTTCGAGGATCTCGGCCACGAAGTCATTTTTCTGATCGGCGATTTCACCGGGATCATCGGCGATCCCTCGGGACGGTCGGCCACACGTCCGGCCATGACCCACGAGGAAATTCTCCGGAACGCCGAGACGTATAAGAGCCAGATCTTCAAAATTCTGGACCCTCAAAAAACAATCATCGACTTCAACTCGCGCTGGCTGGGCAAGCTCAGCAGCTTTGACATCATTCATCTGGCGGCGAAGTATACCGTGGCCCGGCTGCTCGAGCGGGACGATTTTTCCGAGCGCCTCAAGGCCCGCCAGCCCATCTCGGTGCATGAGATCCTGTATCCCTTGATGCAGGCGTACGACTCAGTCGCCCTCAAGGCGGACGTCGAGATGGGAGGCACTGACCAGAAATTCAATTTGCTGGTTGGCCGCGATATTCAGCAAGAATTCAACCAGGAGCCTCAGATCGTTATCACCACGCCTTTGCTTGAAGGAACAGACGGGGTTAAGAAGATGAGCAAGTCGGAGGGGAATTATATCGGCATCACCGAGTCGCCGAAAGAAATCTACGGTAGTATCATGGAAATCTCCGACCCACTTATGTTTCGCTACTATGAGCTGCTGACAGACGAACCCCTCGCTCAAATAGAATCGTGGAGAAAAGAGGCGGCCGAACACAAAATCAACCCCAGGGACCTGAAAGCTCGGCTGGCGAAAATTGTGACCACCGATTTTTGGGGCCCGGCCAAGGCCGAGGAAGCCGCCGAGCAATTCGACCGCGTCCACAAGCACAAGAAAGATCCTACAATTCTTGAGGTAACGTCGGTCAAGCATACAATTAGCTCTGATCAAATTGAATTGGTCCAAATGAAGCCTCTTATAGATATTATGATGGATATGAAAATTTTCAAGTCGCGCGGAGAAGCGAAAAGGGTTATCCAACAAGGAGGCGTATATCTTGACGGCCGGAGAATAGAGGACATTAGTTACCAAATCAACGTTACTGAAAAAAAAGAGCATATTCTTAAGATAGGAAAGAGAAAATTTTTTAAGTTTATTGTCAATCAACAAGAAGGCACTAAGGTCTGAGTGAATAGCGTCTTTTCTTCTCGTTGCTCTGATTTGACTCCACCTTAGAAAAGGACGTTCTACAAGCTCAGAATCAAGGATTGAGCCGGACGGTCATATTCTTCAATGACATCAATCGCCGTCGACGATCGCTGGAACACTGTTTTGCCGCGCCAGCTCATTCAGTAAAAATGGGTTTTCGGGGAAAACCGGCGATCTCCACTGCACTTTTTTCCCCTTTTTAAGCCTATGTTCCTGTTGCAATAACACATCCTCTGCCTGTATGCTATAGGCGAAAAAAGCGTTATGGAATCTCAGCCGAGAAGCCTGAACAAGATAGGCAGAAATAAATCCTTTCCCGTCTTCCCAGAGCTGAGCAGGCGAAATTTTTTCCTCCTCGTGATCATCGCCTGGGCCTTTTTTCCAGGTAACCTCTACCCTGCCGATGACAATATCTCTTACGGCCTAAATGTTTATCTTTTCTCCGAGTTCATGATCGCATCTCTTCCCGGAGGGCAGTTTTACCCGACATTCTTGGAAAATCTTGTTCCTGATTCGACGTGTCTCCTGGAAGAATCGAACGGCTTCTCTTTGATCGACACGCCCCGGGTTTATTATGAGGGAGATTCGTTCATTCATTTCAATTGGTTCTATGATGGGTTGGCCATCAACTCGGCCCTCAACAACGGCTCGCCGGGTGTCCTTTTGCCGCTTTCGGCGGTCAGCCGATACGAGCTTCAAGGGGAAACACCTCTGAACAAAGACCCGGGGCTGAATTTTCTCTCGGCTCCAGACGGTCAGAGCTTCTCGGAAGTCTCTTTCTCAACGGTCTTTCCTAACCTCGGGGGTTATGTGCCCTGGTCGACATTTATGCTCCAGCCCCATGCCTCCACTCCAGAAAGAAACAGTCTGCTCTATACGCCCAGGAGGAAAATTCGCTCCAATTATGTCTTCGACTATCTCGGGTTCAAAAAATTCCGCTCGTCGGCGCTGTCTTTTTCTCTGACTTACTTTGATATCGCCAGGCAATTCAACGACTTCAATGTCTTTAACACGGTTTTTGAAGAAAACGGAAGTCTGCTTCTTCTCCTGGCCAAATACGAAAAAGAACTCAAAGATGGCTCTCTAACAATAATTGGAATTTATAACAAGATCGAAAGAGATCATTTTCTGGCCGAAATCGGAAGATATCCTCAGGAAACGCAGAAGAAAGAGAGGCAATCCTTCTTTTCGGCGCTTAAGTTCGTCAAGAAGCGCCTTTCCCTGGCGTTATCCTGGCTCCATGAAATTGAAGACCTCTCCCCTCAGAGTTTAAATTTCAGCAAAGACCTGAAGGACAATGACGGTGAGGGGATATTCCCCTTTGAAAAAACGGGAACTTTCTCAGCCGACGCCCTCAGGCTGGGCCTTGATTTGCCGGTCTCCTTGAGCAACGGGAGAACAGGCCTAGATCTTTTTGCCGATTTGAAGTCGACTTGGCTCAAAGGGTCGGAAACAGCCTCCGAGTTCAATTCCATAACCTTCGATGGTTCGGCCTATCGCATGATCCTCTGGCAGAAGGATCAGGATTACCGGAATTCAAACTTGAACCTGAGATTAGGGGCAACGGTCAACTCCCGTCTGACTGACAATCTCACTGTCTTCGGCAAATTCTTCCTCCAATATTCCGCCCTTCGGTTCCAGGACGAGGCGAACAATCTCGGTTTCTTGAACCTGGCTTACGACCTGGGATTTGTTCTCTTCAAGACTCCGCAAGTTCTTTTTTCTTTTGGCCGGACGCCCTACGAATTGGAAGAAAACCTCAACTTTTTCTTAGAAACCCAAAGGCCCTGGGGGACTGTCTTCAACTGGGATGACCTCAACCATGACCTTGAGTACCAGCGCGGCGAGGAAAAAAACACCATCGGATACACCGGAAACCGGTTTCATTCTGTTGACCAAGAAATCAAAGCCCCGGCCAAACAAAGATGTCTTCTCACCCTGACAATGCCCCTTTCCAAAAAATTCAACCTCACGGTCAAGGGCCTCTATAAAAAAATCGTCAACAATTTTTGGGTGAAATTCGGGCAGGAGTACGGCTTTTATGAACAAATCGGCGGCTCTTATCTTTACTTTTTTAGCCAACCCTATCAAGATTATGTTCTCTCTAACTCGTCCTTTGAAAAGGAGCCTTTTTACGCCCAGCTCCTTCTTCAGGTCTCGAGCCGCGAAAATACAAGATGGTTTTTCTCATTTTCCTTTCTCGCTCACATCGGGATGGGGACAACGGTCTTTGGAAGCGGGCCGGGGACAAACGATATTGGGGTCCTGAACGAGACGCAGGCTGATCCCAATGCCTGGATCAATGGCTTCGGCCGGGTGGATGGAGACAGGGCCTACGTCGGGAAGCTATTTTTCGGGTTTTATCTGGCAAAAAATTTGTTCGTGGCCGCGAATGTCAAATACAGAGACGGTGCTCCCTTTGCTTTTATTGACCCAGTCTATCGCTATGGCCAGTGGGTATTCAGCTATAGGACAATCAAGGCGGAAAATCAGAAGGGCCAGAAAGGAGGCCCGAGGGAAGATTATCTCTCAGATATCAGCGTCCATCTCCGTTATCGATTTAAATTATGGGGTTCAGAGGCAGAGCTTGACCT
>Ga0129297_10001344_pt1 | contig 12381 bp, 14 predicted proteins | sample I18A1metaG_FD_94708 | JGI IMG/M metagenome (GOLD analysis project Ga0129297, IMG submission 94708) | Lake sediment bacterial and archeal communities from Gulf of Boni, Indonesia to study Microbial Dark Matter (Phase II) - ​I18A1 metaG | ecosystem: Environmental > Aquatic > Freshwater > Lake >... | reverse complement strand
GTATTTGAGTGGCTGTAAAAGCCACCACTTGATAATGGGGTCGCTGCCTGAAGAAGGTGTTGAAATTGTGGAAATCTCTTCCCCCAGCCCCGAGGATGATCACCCGAATGGGGTCACCCTCGGAACGACGGATGTTTAACTTGCTCTTCTTATCTCTTAACTTCATAAAATAGTCCAAGGGAGGGGGAGGAAAAGTTTCTCATAAAGGTTGAAGGCATAACGGTCTGTCATACCAGCCAAAAAGTCACAGACAGATCGTTCCAAGGAATCATAGAGAGACTCTTTTTCGATCAATGTTAAAAAATAATCTTGGTGGTCCATAAGGTATTGATAAAGTTCCTTCAAAATCTTGGCTGCCTTGTGAAAATCAGCATGGACAGTCTCGTTCTCGTAGACCCGATCCCAAAGAAATTCCCTGAGATCCCAAATGGCTACAAGGACATCTTGTCTAATGGAAAGCTTTTCGCCACCTGACCGGAGTGTCTCTGAGATGATGCTATTGACCATCGTATTGATCCGTTTGGAATGGGTATCACCCAAACATCTCAGACAATCATTGGGAATGTGGTTTTGGGAAATGACTCCCCCTCGCATTGCATCATCGATATCATGGTTGATATAGGCAATGATATCGGCAATCCGAACGACCTGACCTTCAAGGGTTGAAGCCATTTCAGACAGATCCTCACAGAGAATCTCTCCTTTCCCTTTGGTGTGCTTTAAAATGCCGTCCCTCACCTCGAGGGTAAGATTTAACCCTTTTCCATCCCTCTCCAAAAGATCAACCACCCTCAAGCTCTGATCTGCATGGTTAAATCCGCCAGGGACAATCTCATCGAGGGTTTCCTCACCCGCATGTCCAAATGGAGTATGCCCCAGATCGTGGCCTAACGAGATGGCTTCTGTCAGATCCTCATTGAGGCGCAATGCTTTGGAGACGGTTCGGGCAATCTGAGAAACCTCGAGGGTATGAGTCAGTCGGGTTCGGTAATGGTCGCCTGCCGGAACAAGAAAGACTTGGGTTTTATGCTTTAGCCTTCTAAAAGATTTTGAATGGATGATTCGATCACGATCGTGTTGGAAGGCGGGTCTGAGCGGGCATTCCTCTTCAAAGAATCGACGGCCTTTTGTCTTTGAGCTCAAAGTGGCGAAAGGAGAAAGGACTAACTCCTCTCGCTCCTCTAACTCCTCCCGTATTGTCTTAGCCAATTGACAAGGTTCCTTTCTATCGACTATGCTAATTAATAGATAACCTATCATAAATGAAGGACTTTATCAAATTTGAGATTAATGCCTATGGGTGGGAGTACCCCACCTACGCTTAAGCCTCGGCGGCAAGGTTCGAACTGTGAAAATTATGAGAGGTCAGGGCGAGGGTCAGGAAGCCAGTTTAGGCTTGGTTTAGAGGTTAAGGCTAATTTTTTTAACTCTAACCCCTTGACCAAACTGGCATCTTTGCCCTTACCTTGACCTTAACCAAAAACATTTAGTTTCTAACAAAAATGAACGTTGAAAAATTAAAAAAGAATATTCTTGAAGATCCGATTCTTTCTATTCTGTCGAGCCTGGCGAAAGAGAAGAACATCCCCATCTTTTTGGTGGGAGGGTATATCCGAGATCTATTCCTTGGCATGCATCGGAAGGACTACGATTTTGCCTTGCCGAAAGAAGCCTCTTCGTTCATTCCAATGATTGAGGAGGTCCTCCATCTCCGTTTTTTCAAGATTGGAAAAGAGGAGATTAACACCATCACCTATAGAATGGTCAATAAAGAGATGTCTATTGACCTTACTCTTTTCCAGGAAAAAACAATCGAGGAGGATCTTCAAAGGAGGGACTTCACCATCAATGCCACTTCTTTCTCCCTCCGAGATGAAACCTTCCATTTTGTTGAAGGAGCCTTGGAGGATATTGGAAATAGGGTGATTCGGACTGTCTCAAACCATTCCATCGATCAGGACCCATTGAGGATGCTTCGGGCTATCCGCTACCTTTGCACGCTCAATGGCTTTAGCATGGATATGGCATTGAAGGATGAGATCTCTTTAAAAAAAGAGAAGATTGGGAAACTACCTGGTGAGCGGATCAAGATGGAACTTGATCAGATCCTTCTCTCCCCTCGACCAGAAGTTGGAATGCGACCCCTTTATGAATGGGGTCTGCTTTTCATTCTCATGCCGGAGTTAAAGGGATTGGAAAATCTTGGTCAAAACGAACACCACCACCTCGATGTGCTTTCCCACACCCTTCTTATGATTGAAAAAATATCGTGGGCTTCTGAATGGATCGCTCAAAAGGGAAGGAATATATCTCTTTCTCAAGAGGACTGGCTCTCTTTATATTATGCAGTCCTCTTCCATGACATTGGAAAGCAGGATACCTATTCAAGAGATGAGAAAGGAAGAGTTCATTTCTACCATCATGAAGCTTTCTCCTGCCAGAGGGCAGAAAACATAATGGAAAGGCTACGGTTCTCCAACACGATGAGGAATAAAATCCTCCGCCTCATTAAGCACCATATGAGAATCCTCAACCTTTCACCCGATACAAAGGAGACAGCACACAAACGATTGGTCAATCAGATGGGAGAAGAGGCGTCTCTGCTCGTCGTCCTCAGCCTCGCTGATAAGGAAGCAAGCCGCGGGATCTTATCCATTCAGATCGATGAAGTGGTGGAAGGCCACTCTCTTCGAATCCTCGACCTATTGAAAGAGAAAGAGATCGTCCATCCGCCCCCTTTAATCACTGGCCACGATGTGATGGCCTTAGGCTATTCCCCAGGGCCGAAGGTTGGCCAAATCCTGAAATTCATTCGTGAGAAACAGGTTGATGGTGAAGTTAAGAATCGAGAAGAAGCATTGGAGATTCTGAAAAAAGGTTTGGGTTAAGCTGAAAATGGCCCATAGGTTAAAGTTACGAACCCAGCCCTGTTCCATAATTAGGTTCGGGGCCAGTTTGCCTGCTTGCGGTAAGCAGGGGGGCAGGTTGACTTTTAGTTTCTAAACAATCACTTACATGTGCCTATTTTTTAGGCAAAATGGGGGAGGAAGCCAATATCAAGACCAAACGAACAAAATTCCACAACGAATCAACATCTATTGTGGATTTATAACAAATAAGTTATCGATAGAAGAAGCTTTTTTCATTATTCTTGATGAGAAATCACATTTGAAATTATTGGAAGGAAGGCATTATGAAATCGGTGACGATGGCCTCTGGCGTCAAAGATTAGGGTTGCAACTTAAAGTAACATGCGGAAAAATAGAAGACTTTTTGATGATTGGCCTCAAAAGTATGACAGATGGTTCACAACTCCTATCGGCGCCCTTGTTAAAAAGTATGAGGAAGATCTCATCTTAGATCTGTTGAGGCCTCTTCCTGGAGAGATGATACTCGATGCTGGTTGTGGTACTGGTGTGTTCACCCTCGACGTCCTCTCCTTTGGTGCACATGTCATTGGGCTTGATATATCTCTGCCCATGCTCGCCAGGGCAGCCCAGAAGGCCAAGGGATATCCCTTTCAGATGGTCTTGGCCGATATGTCAAATCTCCCCTTTCAAAAAGACTCCTTTGACAAGGTAGTATCGGTCACCGCCCTTGAATTCGTTGAGGGTGCAGAAGGCGCTGTAAAAGAGTTATTCCGTGTGGCAAAAAAAGGAGGATCCATTGTGGTCGCAACTCTGAACAGCCTCAGCCCATGGGCATCACGGAGAAGGGATGAGGCAAAGAAGGGGCACAGCTTATTTGAAAGGGCAATCTTTAGGTCCCCTGATGAATTGAGATCCCTTGCCCCCGTAGAAGGTATAATCAGAACAGCGATCCATTTCCAAAAGGAAGATAAACCCGATTCTGTTCCTGAGGTAGAGCTTGAGGGACGAAGGAAAGGGTTAAATACCGGTGCATTCTTAGCAGCGCGCTGGGAAAAACCTTGAGGGTTGGAAATTTGAATAAGCCAGAAAAATGGAAAAGCGCCCGCTCCCTCTTCTCTTTTAGCGTCTTTCATTTTCTTGATGATGGCTTCACAGACTCCATCTATCTTCTTCTTCCATTCATCGCCGCTGAGTTGAACCTCTCTTTCAGTGAAGTGGGCTTGCTCAAAGGGGTTTTTTCAGGTTCGATGAGTCTCCTTCAGTTTCCACTCAGTCTCTTAGGGGAGAAGATTGGGGAGCTTACGGTGATTGCAGTAGGAACTTTTGGTCTGGCCGGCGGATTCCTGCTTTTGAGTAAAGTATATACTTTCCAGGCAATTTTTCTTTCCCTCGTCCTGGCAAAGGGAACAGCTGCGGGTCAGCATGGCTTAAGTTCCTCCTCCCTCTCCAGGGTCTTTGAAGTTTCGAGGCGCCGGGCAGCCATGGGGACCTATAATTTTTCAGGCGATATGGGAAAAGTTTGTTTACCTTTTCTATTGACTGTGATGATCGGACTTTGGGGCTGGAGACAGGCGATCTTCACCCTCTCTATTGGAGGGATTGCAGCAGGGGCCATTCTCTGGACTTTGGCTGGGCTGAAGGACCACCCTCTGTTGACCCAATCCAAGGAAAGTTTGAACGTGGAAAGGAGTGGTCTTGGGATTCGTCTCACGAGAAGCTTTTCAGCCCTCCTGGCCATTGGAATCATCGACATCTCGACTCGCACCGCTTTGCTCACGTTCCTCCCTTTTCTCCTATTACGAAAAGGAATTCCAGTCGCCCAGGTTGGCTTTGCTCTCACCCTTCTTTTTGCGGGCGGAGCGGTGGGAAAGTTCGTCTGTGGGATTCTTGCTGAATGGTTTGGAGTCGTCCCTATGGTAGTGGGTACAGAGGTCTTGACAGCTACGGGAATTCTGTCCTTAATCTTATCTCCACCTTCAATGATCTGGATCATTCTTCCATTGGTGGGAATTGTTCTAAACGGTACCTCCTCTGTGCTTTATGCAACGGTTGCAGAAATCATTGCACCTACAGCACGTTCACGCGGATATGGCCTATACTATGCAATCACTTTGGGTTGTGGTGCCATATCCCCAATGGTCTATGGTTTACTTACCGACTTCCTGGGTATCTCTTTCACAATCATCAGCACAGCCTTGATGGTTTTATTGACCATTCCATTGAGCCGATACTTATGAAGCTCCCCGCCCACAGGGCGGGGCTTCCCGGAAAGGAAATCTCATTTATATTGTGCCCCTTGACCCCGCCTACAAGGCGGGGCTTGCGGGGCACTTGCCGGTCAAAACCCGAGGCGGCTTAATTTAAGAGAAAATTAGAGACTGACTCTCCTTTGTTTATTCCTCCAACACGTCTTCACTTTCAAAGTCGGAAATGCTGAGACCACCTTCCTCTTCAAACCTCTTGATCCAACTTTTAATGAGATCCTTACCATAGGCCCTTTCCCATGCCTCCACAATAATTGCAACAGGAATATCTGCATAGATTCCATGAAATTCCACATATTCCATAAATTTCTTATTTTCCAAATTATAGGCCTGGAAAAGGGAATCTTCACGACCATTAAATTCAAGAGGCGGCACTTTATGTCTTTTGCAAAGTTCGCTGTTGAAGGCCGGAGTTCCTTTCACCCATTTCCCATTCAAATAAAATTCTACAAAGCCGTGATACACAAAGAGATTACTCCCTAAAAATTCGATGAGCTGTTTCGTGGCGAGATGATTACGGACGTCAGCAAAACCGACTCGCGAAGGGATATTACAAGCCCTTCCCAGAGCACAAAGAAGAGAGGCCTTTGGCACGCAGAAGCTCCTACCGCGTCTTAATACATTGCTCGCACGATAATGCTCAGGGAGATGAAAAGGAGAATAGGGATCGTATCGAATGTCGTCACGCACAGCAAGGTAGAGTTTTGTTGCGATTTCTATAAGGTCTGCACTTCCTCTTACAATCCTTGCGGCATAATCCTGAATACTCTTATGATCGCTGTCGATAATTTCAGTTGGGGCCAAATAAAGTAAATTACCTTGCTCCAATGCTTCCTCCTTCTTACAAAAATATTTCATCTTTCTTTAATAGTCTACTAAATTTTTGCAGCTCTCAAGACCTCAAAATATCATTTTTAATAAGGAGGCGCTTATGTTATATTATAATTGTTATTTTACCTTAGTGGAAAACCTCATGTTGGACAAAACCATATCCAGTTCCCAATTGACCAAGAGAGAGTTTTTGAAGTTTTGCGGGGCGAATCTCTGCGTCTTTTCTATCGGATATCTCTTTGGTTTTCCAGAGAGTTCGCAGGGACAAATTATTAAGAAAGGTTTCGTCAAGACAAAGCTTTCTCCTTATTTCACATCCCTTGGCGGAGGAGAAATCCAATGTGAACTCTGTCCTACAAAATGCCATGTCCCGAAAGGGAAAAGGGGTCTTTGCAGAGTGCGTGAGAATCGAGAGGGAAAATATTACAGCCTTGTCTATGGAAATCCTTGCGCAGTTCATTTAGATCCGATCGAAAAGAAACCGTTCTTCCATGTTCTTCCTGCAACAACCTCTTTTTCGATAGCAACAGTGGGATGCAACTTCCAATGCAAGTTCTGCCAGAACTGGGAGATCTCCCAAGCCTCCCCGGAAGAGGTATATAACATCGATTTTCCACCCGAATTGGTCGTGCAAAAGGCAAAGGAGGCAAAGGCCCATTCTATTGCTTACACATACGTGGAACCTACTATCTTTTATGAATATATGTGGGATACCGGACAGCTTGTAAGGAAAGCAGGCCTTCTGAACGTCTACCACTCCAATGGCTACATCAATCCAGAGCCGCTCCGAAATTTGTGCAAGGTTTTAGACGCAGCCAATATCGATTTGAAGGGCTTTACAGAGAAGTTTTATCAGGAACTTTGCAGTGGAGAATTGGCTCCAGTGCTCGACACCCTGAAGATCTTGAAAAAGGAAAAAGTCCACCTTGAGATTACGAACCTCGTGATACCTACGAAGAATGATGAGATGACAGTGGTAAAGGAGATGTGCCTCTGGGTAAAGAAAGAGTTGGGTCCAGATACCCCTATCCATTTCTCTCGTTTTTATCCGTTATACAAGCTTAAGGGCCTTCCCCCTACACCGGTTTCAACCTTAGAGAAAGCTCGATCAGTGGCTTTATCTTCGGGCCTTGAATATGTTTACATTGGAAATATCCCTGGCCACGAAGGTGAAAACACCTTCTGCCCAAAATGTAAGAAGTTGTTAATTCAGCGGACGGGCTATATGGTCGGAGAGGTTCGTCTGAAAGGTGGCAAGTGCGGTTATTGCGGAAAACCAATCCCTGGTATATGGGCATGATGAGGTTATCGGGTCATTGGGCAATTAGGTGACGGAGAATTTGAAAACGGAACCGTCAGATGTCAGAATTTAGCCTCCCTTGCGGAACTTGTAGATGTGTCTTGTTGCCACCGATTGGGGGTCGAGATTCGTTAAGCCATATTTTTCAGCCCAATCGATTGCCTCCAAAAATTCCTGCGCAGTAATTCCTCGTGAGATCTCCGGATAGTCAAAAGCCTTATATTCCACCCGATATTGGGCCATGATGTTCACGTAGGTTGATTTGGGAAGGTTCTCAGCAACCCACCTGACGAATTTCTCTGTCCCCGCCACCCGATTTGGCATGACCAAGTGTCGAATGAGCAGTCCACGGAGAGCGATTCCCCTATGATCGATCTTAAGCTCACCGACCTGCCGGTTCATTTCGATGATCGCTCTTTTTGCCACCTCAGGATAATCTGAGGCCGCAGCTGAATATTTCGCTGCCTTATCGCCATCCATATATTTCATATCTGGCTTATAAATGTCCACAATACCATCCAGGATCTTCAATATCTCTAAGCGTTCGTAACCGCTGGTATTGTAAAACAAAGGCATGCGAAGTCCTTTATAAAAAGCAATCCGCGTAGCGTTGAGGATGTTGGGCATGACGTGAGTGGGAGTGACAAGGTTAATGTTATGACAGCCAATCTTCTGGAGCTGGATCATCATTCCGGCCAGGTCTTCATCTTGAATTTCCTTCCCTCTTCCCTCATGGGCAATGGGCCAGTTCTGACAGAAGACACATCGGAGATTGCAGTTGGAGAAGAAGATCGTGCCAGACCCACTATTGCCCACTATGGATCTCTCCTCGCCAAAATGGGGGTGAGCGCTGAAAACGACGGGCCTTAGTGGAGCCCTGCAGAAGCCTTTTTCGCCCTTTCTCCGATTCACACCGCACTTTCGGGGACAGAGCTGGCAATGCTCGAAGTTGGCGTAGGCTTGCTCTATCCTTTGAGCCAGTTTACCCTCTTCCTCTAATTTTTGATAACCCGGCCGCCATTGTTCTTCCTTTTCCGGTTTGGCATAAGGAGAAATAGGAGTGAGAAGCAGTGAGCTCCCCATTAGAAGTGAATTTTTAATAAAATCCCGGCGACTGATCTTCATAGCCGTATTTTATCACTTTAGATGGAATGAGTCAAAGAATAAAACAAGCATGCTTTAAAGACTCAAGAAGGTAATTACATGGGGCAAAAAAATTCTTTATGGATTTTTTTGGGGCCTTACTTTCTCTTTTGGTGGTGGTTGAACTCCAGACTCCGCTACCTTTTCAATCCTGCCGTTTACTACGTGTAAATATAATTCTCTTTTGGGACCATCGTTTGCTTTCCATAATTCATAACTACCATCAGTAGAACCAAACTTTTTAACAAACTGACATTTGGGGCAGGAAGCCTTACACTCTTCAATAGACATGCCTACACCTATTGTGCCTTGCTCAATCTTCAGCCTATTTTCGGGAGAGGCCAACTTATAAGCTATCGTTTCATGTTTATTCACTTTTGGTGAAGAGCACCCAGCAACTAATAAGGCATTCATAATAATTAATAAAAGAATCTTTACCATGGCTCCCCCTTGTTTTGAATAAACTGTGAAGGAAATCAAAAGCAAACCAAACGCCACCACGATAAATAGTAGCCTTTTCATCTGTGTTCTCTCCTTTCATGATTATAATCGATATGCCTAATATAAATATAGGACTTTGATGTTAATAAGACAATCCCGTTTCACTGTAATAGGGGAAGTAATGAAATGATATAACCTATTGAAAAGTAATAACTTTTTATAAGAAATGAAACGCAGGTCAGAAATGGCTCTGCCCTTCCTTTTTCTCAAAAATCAAAGGCTTCTCTGGGATCGGAAAATCCATATATAGGACCCTTTCAAAAATGGGTGGCGCCAAATTCAATCTCTTCTGACATTGAATTTTCTTGTTTAGTAATTATATTTAGGTAAGGTAGTCTTCAAAGAGTAGTGATACTTATTTGTTTGAAGTGAAACCAGATTCTTACTAACATTCATTAACGAGAATGTAAAGGAGGAGAGAAATGATTCCACAAATCAAGAAGATCCTTTATGCAAGCGATCTCAGTAAAAACTCTTCTTATGCGTTCCTATATGCTACTGATATGGCAAGAAGGAATGATGCAAGAATTATCATCGTACATGCCATTGAACCCATCCCTCCGTATGCAGAAATTTATGCGGCCATGACGGATGAGATGAAACGGAAACAGGAAGAGGAGATTGTTGAAGAGATCAAAAAGCACCTACAGGAATTTTGCAAAAAAGCGGAGGCCCAGATGGGCCCTCCATGCGTTGAACTTGTATCCAAGATTCTCATTCCTCGTGGTCATCCCCCTGATGAAATCCTGAACGCAGCAAACAAAGAAGGTTGCGATGTGATCGTCCTTGGAACCCACGGAAAGGGACTCTTGGCCCATACTTTTCTGGGGAGTGTCTCCAGTGCGGTATTACATCGAACCCGAAAACCAGTTTTTATCATACCGCTGCCATCTGAAAAAACTGATATTGAATGGAATGGAATCTGATCGAATTGTATTCAATTTCTGAAGACCCAGGCAGAGTCAGAAATGGCCCTGCCTTTTTTGTGCACAATTCAGCCAGTCTCAATCCATTTTTGCCTCTGATATTTTGTTGACAAAATCCACTTATGGGTGTAGGATTTTTAGAAATTTATAAATTGAAGTCTAATTATTGTTATGGCAGAAAGGAAACGGGGTTAGACTTCTTCCTTTACTCTTTAGAATTATCTTTAAGAAAATGGTAGGGGACATGAGTCCAGGACAAAGATTCGATCCTATAGACATTAACTATTTAGCTTCGAGAAACGGAGGGGAAAGATGAAGATTGAGGTTAGCCAGGTTAAAAGTGGAATCCGTTTCGCTATGAAACGGGAAAACGGGAGAGTTTTGTTCGCCAGGTTTGTGCCATTCAACCATAAGGAAAAGGAGCGGAGAGTGGTGTTTGAAATCTCGGTGAAGGAGGAGAAAAGGAAGGATTTAGAATAATCACAATTCGGGTTTTCATTTATTTCTGTCAACTCCTGCTTCAAACCAATTAAGACTATATGCATAGCCTTCATTTCACCTTATCCGCATAGTTAATGAGAGGTTATCCATAAAGTCTCACACGGGAAATTTCACGCGATTGTGTAAATTTCACTTCGTAATCGTTTACGCTTAGGTATTCTCCTCCCTCCACCCAACCCGTGCAACTTCTCTTACTCCCGTCTAATTTATTGATTTAAAAAAGGTAATAGAGCATTGCCACTCACTTTCTTATTGACACGCAGTCCTCATATTACCTATAATGAATTTATTGGGTAAGCCCTCATGTGATTGTGCTATTATCACATACGGCTGAATAATATAAATCAATACACTAAAGTCTTTATGCCGCATATCTGGCCCATCGGTGGAGGAAAGGGAGGAACCGGTAAGAGTTTTCTCACTGGCAATATCGGGATTCTATTAGCCAGGCAGGGGTTCAAAACCCTTCTTATCGATGCCGACCTTGGCGCACCCAATCTCCACACTATCATCGGCCTGTCTTATCCGCCTATAAGCCTCTCTGATTTTCTCAATAAGAAAGTTACAACACTTCAGGAAACGGTTCTCGAAATGCCGATCCATAATCTTTTTCTGATTAGCGGAGCCAGAAATAAGCTGGACATTGCCAATCTCGCTCACGAACAGAAGATGAAAATGCTGCGTGCTATATCAAGACTTGATTATGACTATATCCTGCTTGATCTTGGCACAGGCACATCTTTTAATACCATCGATTTTTTCACCCTATCGGACTCTGGAATTTTTATTTGAACTCCAGAACCCACATCGATCGAAAATACCTATCGGCTAATTCGCTCCGTTTATGTTCGCAAGATCCGCCAGGTGCTCAAAATCGGTCGTTTCAGAACCCTGGCTGATGAAGCGGAAGCACGGAACCCTGATGCCATCATCCACAATCCCGAATACCTTCTAGATACTCTGAAAGACATCGATCCCGAGGAAGGCAGGATGATTGAAAGGATTTTGAAGGCTTTCCAATTCAAGCTGGTTCTTAATCAGGTTAGAAGACAAGATAATCCGAAGATCGGGGTTCTGATCTGTAAGATTATAGAGAAACACCTCGGCCTGAAAATTCAATTCATGGGCAATGTAAGTTTTGATGAACGCGTCCACGAGGCGGTGTGCAGGAAAGAGTCCTTTATCGATAAATATCGCTACTCCCAGGCAACTCTGGATCTTGAAGGAATCATCAAAGGAATCATGGGCATGACAGATGAGCAAGCCGTGGCTTTGTAAGACCCGGCCTTCAATTAAACGGGTTTAAACACTGCGTCATAGTCATCGTATGAAGAGACTTGAGGACCTGAACTTCTATGACCTTTTGGAAGTTGCATTCGATGCCTCACCTTTCGAGATCCATCATGCATATCAAGAGATGTATCAACTGTATGCTGAGGATTCTTTAGCAAGCTATTCTTTTTTTTCCAGAAAAGAACGAGAGGAAATCCTTGCGAAACTGGATGAGGCTTATTCCACCCTGATAGATGAAAAGAAAAGATCCCACTATGATCAATTACTCATTGAAGGAGGTATCCTTGAAGAGGGGATGCAATATCAGAGGGACCAGAAAACGTTGAGTCTCATGTATAATTCTAAACGTTCCAACACCGATACGGCGTTAAGAATAAGAAACAAATTAAAAGCTGTTGTGTCTTCAAACTCCGTTATTCAGGAAATTCTCACCCATGATGTCTTGTCCGGGAAGGACTTGAAAAAGATCAGGGATGAGTTGGGGGTATCTCTTGAGATGATCGCAGAAATGGTGAAGGCCCGGATTGTTTTCTTACGTGCTATCGAGGATGACCAGTTTGAAAAAACGCCTTCCAGAATGTTTCTGAAAAGTTTCTTGAGGGCTTATGCCCAATGCATAGGGTTAGATGCGAACATCGTGGCAAGTCGTTATCTAAAAAGAATCGAAGAATGAAAAGAATTAAAAAATGAAATACAAGCAGATATCGGAAGAAGAACTTTTCGACGAACTGGATACTATGTATCGGCGCGTT
>Ga0129297_10001342_pt1 | contig 12382 bp, 13 predicted proteins | sample I18A1metaG_FD_94708 | JGI IMG/M metagenome (GOLD analysis project Ga0129297, IMG submission 94708) | Lake sediment bacterial and archeal communities from Gulf of Boni, Indonesia to study Microbial Dark Matter (Phase II) - ​I18A1 metaG | ecosystem: Environmental > Aquatic > Freshwater > Lake >... | reverse complement strand
GTGCTGAAGACCAGAAGCGCGATACTAGTAATGCCGAGTCCAATCGTGCTGAGACCACGCTGGCCATACCTGTCGGAGAGCCGGCCAGCGATTGGCCCAATCACGATTAATGTGAAATCCATGGGTATCAGGGCTAGTCCCGTTTGCAGAGGGCTGTAGCCTTTGACCAGCTCGAAGTAAAGCGTCAACTCGAAGGCTAGCGCTGCGAACGCTAGGCCATTCAGCAAGTTCGTAAGGTTGCCTGCAGTGAAGAGCCTGATTCTGAAGAGGCCCAGGTCCAAGACTGGGTGCTCTACTCGAGTCTCGTGAGCCATGAACAGAGCAAAGAGCAATGCGCTTGCCAGCAGGAGAGATTTGGTCAATAACGAACGTAGGTCCCCAAGCGTTAGGGCGAGAAGTATTACAGTCAGCGCAGTGGAAAAGAGAAGTGCACCCGAATAATCGAACTTTTCTTTCTCGGGCTTCGCGTAGAGCTCTCTGAGCCTCCTATGAGACCAAATGGTACCGAAAATTCCAACCGGAACATTGATCCAGAAGATTGAACGCCACCCGAAAAGGCCGATCATGATTCCACTAAGCGTGTAACCGACGATTGTGCCAGCGTTTATCGCCATCTGATTGATGCCTATGGCCGTTCCGAGCTCTGCGGTGGGGAATGCGTCAACAACTATCGCCATGCTGTTGACAAACAGTAAGGCTGCGCCCAGACCTTGGATGAGCCTCGACGAAAGCAAAATCTCAGCGCTTGGTGAGAGGCCACAAAGCGCGGAACCGACTGTGAACACAGCGAAACCTGCATTGTAGAGCCTAACCCGACCCATGATGTCTGCTATTCGTCCGATGGTGACCAGCAGAATTGTGATCATCAGACGGTAGCCTGTAATTATCCAGATTCCTAGGAAGAGCGACGTGTTCAAGTTTTCAATTATGACTGGTAGGCCGACAACGACTATGCTGGCATCTAGAGTGGACATGAAGATTCCCACCGTTGTGACTGTTAGTACTGTCCACTTGTATTCCAAGCCCATTTCGACCTCTGTCGTTGAGCCAGCTTCGTCGGGCCACCGGTCCTTGAAACGCCCCATCTTGGCATTCTAATAAAATCTAATCCCGTTATCCTGCTACGATTTCACGATACATACTTCCAGCTTTATCTTCTGAGACCTAGTAGCTGTTGAGGCGTGGTTCCATTGGACAAGCGATTGCTGCAATTGGTTAACAGAATCAAGGACAGAAAACTTCGAAAGAAGGTCTACGAGCTGCTTGACAATCCTTCGACGAGGATTGGTGGCAAAACCTTTTCCGGCCTTCCGGTCGAAGAATCCCCTGCGAGCATCAGACATCACCACAACTATCCCGGTGGTTTTATCGAGCATACCTTGGCACTTTCTGAACTATGCCTCAGTCTTACTCGCATTGTCCAGAAAATCTACAAATGTCACGTTGATGCTGACCTAGTGACGTGCGGAGTCTTGCTTCATGACATCTTCAAACCAGCAACCTACGCAGTGAAAGACGGAGGGAGTTACGGCCGCTCAAGCTTAGCCGAACGCGTTGACCACCTGACACTTGCAACTGCCGAATTGATTCGAAGAGGTTTCCCTCTGGACGCTGTTCACGTCGTGTGCGCAAGCCACGGCCAACAGTTTGGACCCATTGGACCGATGACAATTGAGGCACTTATCTGCCACATAGGAGACTATGCCGAGGCTAAACTCAACGGCGATATTCTCAGCGCGGCACGCTTCATGATTCGAGAAGTGACCGGAGGACAAGAGCCGGCCGCGCTTAGTGGAAGAGATGCTTTCGGCATTGTCAGGGCGAAGACAGACAAGGGTTGGAACGGCGTCAAAGAATTCCTGGAAAAGGCTGGAATAGAACGGTAGGACCCTCTCCAACTTCTCGGTGCCGTCGATGAACAACGGCCTATGGCGTGAGGTCATTCAAGCCATAGAAGCTGCAATACCTGAATACGACAGGGTAAACGAGAAGATTTCCTTTGGCCGCGCCATGAGAGCGCGTGAGTATGCTGCAGACCGGCTAAAACTGAAAGGGGGCATGATCGTTCTCGACGCTGGTATTGGTCCTGGGACTATGTCCAACGTCTTGCTCTCGAGATCATCTATGCTGAACGTGGTGGGGTTGGATGCCTCCACCAGGCTGTTAGAGTCAGCCCGCGAACGTTTCACGCGTTTGGGCAAAGGTAAGGTTCAGCTTATACGAGGAGCCTTCGAAACCTTGCCCCTCAGAGACGGGTCTTTCGATAGAATAGTTAGCGCGTATGCATTCCGCGACTCACGAAACAAGACCGTTGCAATTCAGGAGGTTCACAGAGTCATCAAGGACAAAGGCACCTTTGCAATCGTGGATTTGGGCAAGCCAGATTCCCGACTGAAACGCGCGTTAGTGACAACTTATGTTGGCTACCTAATGCCTGCCGTCGCCAGGCTATCAATGTCGAATGCAATTCATGGCAACCCTTGGCGGATGATATTCCCAACCTACAAGCTGCTCGAGAAAAACAGCAAGCTTGTTGCTTCTCTCGCAAGCAGGTTTGCCGAGGTCGCGATCAAAGAAACCTCTTTGGGTGGGTTGGTGATTGTCTTTGCTAGGAAAGCTTGAGCGGAGTCGCACTATTCCCCTGAAACAAAATCTGAGATTCTCTTGATGGCTTCTACGATTCGTTCTTCAGGCTCACTGACGAATGTCATCCTGACGTGCCCTATTCCCTTCTCTCCGAAGAACCTGCCAGGGATTACTGCAACTCCTTTCTTCTTCAGGAGCTTTGACGCGAACTGTTCCTCATCTAGCTTGAGTGTGCACAGATCGGCACGCATGTCAACGAAGAAGTAGAATGCACCTTGAGGCTTGGCTGTGTTGGCATCGGGCAGGTAACGTTCCAGCATTTTGCTCATAGCATTGCGCCTCTTCACTGAAATCGGCAATACTGTGTCCCTGATGTAGGATTCTTTCATGTTTGCGTTGAGGAATTTCACTAGGGAAAACTGGCCTAAGCTTTCCGGTGCAAGCGTAGTATACTGTTGCATCTTTTCCATCGAATCGATAATCTCAGCAGGAACAAGGGTGTAGCCCATCCGCAAGCCCGGTATCCCAGCTTCTTTCGAGAAACTGCAGACGGTAATCGTCCGTTCTTTGGCCCCTGCGAACCGCGCTATCCAAACATGTGGGTCCTCGTAGACGATGTGCTTGTAGATGTCGTCGCTTACGATCCAGAAATCGTAATCTTCCGCTAAGTCTACGAGGGTTTTCACGAACTCCTCCTTCAGGATTCTACCTGTGGGGTTGTCTGGGAAGAGAACCATCATAGCCTTCGTTTTCTTTGACACAATTTTCTTCAGTCCTTCGGTGCTCGGTTGGTATCCATCTTCAACAGAAACAGGCAGCCACCTTGGCATCCCCCCTGCCATTGTGATTAGCTCAGGGTACCCTAGGTAGGTTGGATCTGTTATGACGACCTCGTCGCCCACCTCAATGAGGGACGTTGCTATGCCAAAGATGACTTCCGTAGCACCCGATGTCACGATTATCTCAGAGCGCGGATCATAATCTAATCGGCCATACTTTCTTGCGTCTTTCGCTATCGCCTCTCGAAGCGCAGGAATTCCACGGGTTCCGGTACAGCCGCAAATTCGGAGCGGGTTGATCCTTAGCAGATGAGAGAACTCGTCGAGAAGTCCTTGAGGCGGAGGAATACTCGGCGCCCCTCCGCCAAGGGAGATGACGTCTCTACGTTCGCGAGCTTCATCAAGCAGGGCCGCAACCTTGCGGATGGGCGACATGTGAATACTATTTACTGCGTCAACTTGTGGGTGATTTTTGTGGCTCCACCCATGTAGGGTTGGAGAGCGGTCGGGACGCCGATTCCTCCATCTTTCATCTGGTGGTTCTCCATTATTGCGATCAGTGTTCGCTCGCTTGCTACTAGTGTGCTATTCAAGGTGTGTACCCACTTCGTAGGCTCGTCCGGTCTGTCCCTGTACCTAACCTTCGACCGAACAGCTTGGTAAGCTGTGCAGTTGCTGCACGAAACTATCTCTCTGTACTTGCCCTGGCCCGGCAACCAAGCTTCCAAGTCGTACTTCTTTGCTGCAACAGTCCCTAAGTCTCCAGAGCAAACGTTGACGACGCGATACGGAATCTGCAGGAGCTGGCAGAACTCCTCCGCATTTGCCAACAGCAAATCGTGTTCTTTCCACGAATCCTCAGGCCTACAGAAAACAAATTGCTCAACCTTCTCGAACTGGTGGACGCGAAAGATCCCCTTTGTGTCCCGGCCGTGGGCCCCAGCTTCTTTTCTGAAGCAAGGGCTTACCCCACCATAGTGGAGCGGAAGCTGCTTGCCGTCGAGTATTTCGTCCATGTGTTGAGCAAGCAGTGCGTGTTCCGATGTTGCCAAGAGGTAGAGGTCTTCGCCTTCGATTTTGTAAATCACATCTTCGAAATCCGATAGGGCCACAGCTCCTCCAACTGCCTCCCTCCTCAACAGGTAGGGGGGCTGGATTAGCTTGAACATCTTCTTCTCAACAAAGTCCAACGCGAACTTGATAATCGCATAGTTCAGTTTGACAAGGTCGCCTTTGAGGTAGTAGAATCTGGAACCGGCCACTTTTGCGGCCCTTTCTAGGTCGACCAAGCCGAGATTGTTGGCGAGGTCAATGTGGTCCTTTGGTTCGAAATCAAATTTCGGCGGTTCGCCCCATCTTTTCACTTCTACATTGTCGTTCTCGTCCTTTCCCCATGGAACGCTTTCGTGCATAATGTTTGGCAGTTGTAGAAGTGTGTCCGTGATCCTTCTCTCAAGCTCCTCAACTTCCTTCTCCAGCTTCTTTATTTGGTCGGGAATTTCCTCCGCCTGCTTGACTAGTTCGGCGGCGTCTTCGCCTTTTCTTCGCAGTTTGGCTATTTCCTCAGTTAGTTTGTTCCTTTTGCTACGCAAGTTGTTGGCTTCTGTTTGAAGCCTTCGCCAATTCTGATCATTCCGAAGTAATTCATCCACCGATGACACCTTCTCTAAGGCGCCCCGGCGTTTCAGGTCTTCCTTGACGACCTTCGAGTTTTCACGAACGAATTTTATGTCAAGCAAGCCTTAGCACCCTAACTTTGCTGAATTGAACGCCAAATCTAGCGCAGGCTCGTATTTGTGTAAGAGGGTGCAACTTGAAGGGTTGATTCAATCGGAAGTGCAGAGTTGAGCGAAAAAGTGGGCTCAATATGATTGGCGATCCATCAATACTCACTTAGCAGGTCAACCACACCAGACCGCCTAATGATTTTCATTGAAGGGTGTGGCTCGATCAGCCTCACCTTTGCTTGCTCATTTAGTGCCCGTAACAATGATGACAACTGAAACAAGAATCAGTGAATAGCCAAACATCTGCACCAACGTTGGAACCTCGGCGAAGAGAACCATCGCAAATAGAGAAGCAATGATTGGTTCCAATAGAGGGAAAAGGTTCGCTGTTACTGTCTTAATCGATCCTAAAGGCGTAGTTGTAGAGCGAATGGCCAACCGCCGTCGGCACCACTGCTAAGCCAAGAATCGCGAGTAGGTTCTGGGCATCGTACAGCCTAAATGGGCTCTCGCCGAGAGTCATCGCAAGAACCAAGATAACGCCCGCAGACACTGTGTACACGTACGACGTGTAGCAGGCCGTTGCGAGGCCGCTTGTTCTCAGGTACCTGCCCACCAAGGAATAGAGCGCAATGAAGAGAGCTGCAAGTAGAGCGGATAAGTCCGCGAAACCGAACTGCTTGAAATTCATTCCTGCATTTGCCACAAGAACTACGCCGAGGACCGCGACAACAACGCTGACCCCTTCCCGCGATGTTGTACGCTCCTTGATTAGCAAAGGCGACAAGACGGCTAGCATCACGGGGTCGTGTTGACCAGAAAGGTGGCATTTGCTACGGTCGTCTCCTTGACAGAAAGAATGAATGTTGCGAAGTGAAGGCCTAACACTAGGCCTGAAATTGACACCAGCTGCAGATCCCGTGTGGGCAGACTTTTCAGATTTCTTTGTGACACGGCTAGAAAGATCATGGCGAGTGCTGCTACTGCCAGGCGGAAGAAGGCTAATGATAGGGCGGAGGCCTGTGTTGCGTACCTGATGAAGACGGCGCTAGATCCGAAGGAGATTGAGGCGATTAGCAATGCGCTCATAGCCTTAGACAAAGACAAGTATTAGACCACTACCCGTTTGACAGACGCCACCCGACAACTGTTTTTTCGATCTGCAAGACCCTACGGATGAACCGCTCTAGACTAAGCGGTTCTATAGAAACCGATGCTTTCCCGTCCACAATTTGTTCCGCGAGCAGTTTTCCACAGACGAGGTGGCCTGTGAAAGCTGAAACTTCTAGACAGAACTTGATTCCGTTGGCCCAGAGCGCTGCTCCCAGCGATTCATTCTCGTATGCTTCGAGATCCAAATTTCCACAGCATATTCGAACTTTTCTCCGCAATCGAACTTCAGATAGGGATGATGCCGTATCCTCAGCTCTTCGCGCAAAGGAGGCACCCATTCTGGCTCATGGAATTGGCGGTTCTAGCTAACTGATGGATATTTATGGTTCTGCACGATGTGTCAGTCTGGCGCTTCATCAACTTATGGAAATCTCGGCGGGCATGACTTGAACCACCAAACTAAGGGCGCATTGCTCGTAATGAGCGCCGGGCTCCTTTGGGGAACTCTGGGGATCTTTTCTAAGCTCACTTACGCTGAGACTTCAGTTGGTCCGATTTCGCTCGCCTGGTTCCGCCTTGTTTTCGCAATACCCATCTTGGCTGTTTTCACGCTGTTCAAGAAGTACGAAGTCTCACTCACCCGTCGCGAGGTTCTGTTGTTCATTGCCTTTGGATTTTGTAGCCTGACAGTGTTCGAAGCGCTGTACTTCACGACGATAGCGTACACGAATGTGCAGCACGCCGTCGCGCTACTATACACTGGCCCAGGTTTCGTTGCAATTCTGTCAAGAGCAATCTTGAAGGAGCGGATGAGTCGCGCAAAGGTAACTGCTGTAATACTGTCCATGCTGGGGGCGTTTCTGATCCTTGGTTTGGCCAGGGGAGAGCCCCTCTTCACGTCCAAGAATCAACTCGGTGATTGGCTAGCGATCGGTTCAGGAATGGCCTATTCGACCTGGTACATTTTCGGAAAAGTACTTGGCACGAATCGTGAACCAGCCGTAACATCCTTGGTCGCATTATCTTTTGGTGCCGTACCGCTCTTTGCCGTTATGTTCGCCATGGAAGGCTTCCATCTTCCCGAGGATACGCTCGCATGGTCTCTTGTTGCAGGAGTTGGGTTCCTGCCCACGGCGCTCGCGTATCTTCTCTATCTAGGCGGACTCAAACTCATCGAAGCTACGAAGGCAAGTGTATTTGCAATAATGGAACCTGTTTCAGCCGCGACCTTCGCTTTTCTATTGTTTCATGAAACGTTCACACCAGACGCTCTACTGGGATTTGTCATGATAATCGCAAGCATCCTCTTGATGTCGAAGACGAACGCTTAGCGATATTGGCATGCTAGGGTCGATAATATCCTTGACTAGCTTCAATCGATGAGCAAATGAAGAGGCGACGTGACACGCCGAGACAACTTCGGGCATGGTACCTTTACGTCGTCCCCATCAACGCAGCCTACGGAGGCATTTGGACACTCTTACCACTCTACCTGCTCGACCTAGGCGGTACGGTAATTGACGTTGGCTATGCAAGCGCGTCATTCAACCTTGCTGTCATCCCAGGATCTTTGATTTGGGGTTACGTAGCTGATCGATATCCGAAACGTCGCTCCCTGATTCATGCTGCAACTTTGGCCATTGCTACAATTTTCGTGGCAAAATTCCTCACGTCTTCCATCCCCACGCTAATTCTTTTGTATGGAATCTACGGGTTCGTGAACACAGCCTACACACCCACTACGCAACTACTCATCATGGAACTTACGCCAAAACGCGACTGGGCGTCCGAATTTGCCAGAATGAGCAGCGCTTCGAGCCTTGGGTTTGTCCTCGGTGTAGCACCGGGCATCATCTGGACCCAGTATCTTCCACTGAACACCTACCTGATCTACTGCGTGATTATGCAACTCTTGGCGCTCGGGCTAGCAAAAATGATAGAGGAACCCGACAGGATTCTTGAACGTGAAGCACTAGTATTTTCACCAGAGGCTTTCGCGTCACGAATAAAGGACCTTCCACTAATCTTCCTGAAGATGCCTACAGTCAATGATTTCAAACGTTTCTACAGGATGGTTAGGCTTAGTCTAGCTCAAACCTTGCCGTTACTTTTCATCGGCATGACACTCTTCTTCAGCGGCGCCTCCCTGTTTTTTACTTCGTTCACTCCGTTTCTTAAAATCAGAATGGTTCAGGATTTTGAGGTGTTCATTGTCTATCTTCTGCTATTCACATCAAACACAGTCTCGTTCTTCTATGCAGGAAGGATTTCAGCTCACGTCGGCGAAGCCAAAGTGGCAATCGCCTCAATGCTGGTGAGAAGTTTGACGCTTTTCTCAGCAGTTGCACTTACGATGATTTCCGGGGTAACCGAACTCATTATGGCCAGCGTTGTGACACTGGCGGTGGTTGGGGCCTCTTTCACTCTAGCAAACACAGCGAGTTCTATTATCATATACCACAACCTACAGCCCGGCAAGCAGGGCGAGATGCTTGGAATTTATAGCGCATTGACTGGCACAGGACTGCTCTTAGGAGCATTTGCTTCAGGTTTCATTTCCTTTCACTTAGGCTACGCAACCACATTCGCCATGGCAGGTATTGTGGTCTTGCTGGCGATTGTGATCTTTAGGCGTGCAATCTCATTGATGTAGCATGGATCATAACACAACGCTTCAGAACAGCTTTCGCATGTTGGAAAGTGTTCACGTCTTCACGCAGCAGTTGGGGTTGTCGAAGAATTCGCGGCTGAATCGAATCATGCTCTTGTCTGACGTCACAATGGCGTAGGCTCCCTCTGTATCGAAATGCGAGACAGTGACCAGTTTCTCTGAATCGCTTATCAGCAGGTTACAGTCGCAATCCATCTCTCGGAGGTCTCCAAAAGAGCTCATGTTCTCGGCCTCAGTCAAGTTTCGGGTAGCTCCAATTCCGACCCTAATTCTGTGCTTTTTGGCCTTCAGCAGACCCTCTGAGACTCCTCTCCAGAGTTCTTCGTTCGAAATTAGGACTACGATCTCCTTTCGACATTGTTCGATCATTGTTAGCATTCGCTCCACTATGTTTCGACGCCCCTTCAGTATGTAGGCCAGTTCGACCTGCGCTGGCTCGGCTCGAGCCTCTGTTAATGGTTCTGCCTGTTTGCGAAAGATTTCCACTAAGCGTAGGCGGCGCCTGTGTTCTTCCTGTTGTGCACGAAGAAGGTTCGATTCCAGCTGTTCGAATGGTACGGGCCTATAGAGAGTCGGTGTCCCATGCTGTGATTCGACTAGTTTGGCCCGGTCCAACTCCTCTAGCGCATAATAGATCTTCGAGTCCGGTATGCCAGTGACGTTGCATATACCACCAGCTGATTGTGGAGCATTTGCTAGCAAGGCGACTAGGGTTCTTGACGCATAGCTCGATAGCCCCAAGCCTCTGAGGGTGGAAGAGAGGTTCTCCATTACCCTCCCGTCTACCTCTGCAGCTCGCGCCAGCGTTTGCAAATTTCTACCACTTACTAGTAGTAGAGTTCAGAAAGAGTTTATATCCCTTTCTACTTACCAAAGTTAGTAGATCGAAATGAGTGTTGTGAAATCTCTCTCCCAGCTGCGTAGCCTGCTCGCAGGCAATGACTCAGGCCTATCCGAATACTTTGAATCGGAAAACGTGTGCAAGACAGAGTGGACACCAATAATAATATCACCTGGCCCGCTCGTAGGCCCGATGATTCTGCGAGAGTACTGCGTCCGGAAGTAAGTGATCAGCGATGCAAGACGAAGCTACGATACGCAAGGCGGTCAGACAACATTACGCCGAGATCGCTACGGGGCACAGAAGCGGTGAACTGTGTTGTGGTCCTGGACTCATCTCTCTAGACCCAGCTATCTCAGAGGCTGGGAAGCTATACGCGGGATGCGGTTCTCCAGTCGAAACGGCTGAAATAAAAGAAGGGGAAGTCGTCCTTGACCTTGGGTGCGGCGGGGGCTTTGACGTATTCAAGGCAGGAAGGATTGTGGGTCCAGCGGGACGTGTAATAGGCATCGACGCCACACCTGAGATGGTCTGGAGCGCCAGAGACACAGCCAAGAAGCACAATGCCACGAATGTGGAATTTAGGCTGGCCGAGATAGAACACATTCCAATTGATTCAGATTCCGTGGACGCGGTTCTCAGCAACTGCGTCATCAACCTGACCCCTGACAAAGGCGCTGTTTTTCGAGAGGCATTCCGGGTTTTGAAACCCGACGGCAGAATCGTGATCGCTGACATCCTGGCAATCCAAAGTTCCGAATTATCCAAACACGATTTGGAGGAGTGGGCAGCCTGCGTTGCGGGCGCCATCCCGGAGCAGGAATACACTGCGCTCATGAAGAAAGCAGGCTTCACGGATATTCGCGTTAGAAGCAGCCCTCTTGGAGACGAAATGCACTCCTGTTGCAGTAGCACAACATATAGCGCCACACTTACTGCAAAGAAACCTGTTCATCGATAGGTCGCGCGGCCGAACATAATTCACCAGCTAACTCACTTTCCGCACATTTCTTTCACAATGCAGCTTAATTGCTCCACACCCCTAGTTTTGCAGGGGGTATTTGCTACGTTCAAACAGATCGTTCTGCTGAGAAAGAAACAAACCATGTCAGATGAGGAGTTTGCCGAATATTGGTTGGAAACGCACGCGCCCATCGCTAAGAAGATGCCCGGGCTAAGAAGGTATGTCATCAACATCGTTAAGCGACCTCCGAATAGAGAGCCCGATTATCACGGCATCGTTGAAATGTGGTTCGACGACAAGGACAGCATGAAACAGGCTTTCGCCTCGCCTGAAGGGGTGGCAACTCAGAAAGACGCGGAAGCTTTCGCGAGCGAAATACGGACATTGTTCATCGAGGAACATAACATCATCTAGGAGACCGAATGGTAACGTCTCGATTGTACTCGCTGAACAAGTCATATGCGGAGGGCGTAGGCGTGGTTAGGGTGTCCGCAAGTCAAGCCAAATGGATTAGAGACCTCGCCCGACGAATGCCGTACTACAAGCATCTAGGCATGACTCTAACGCGGCTCTCCTTGGGCGGTTCCGAAATGAAGATGAAAGTACGGCGGGAGCTGACACAGGATGCAGGATTCGCGCACGGAGGGAGCATAGCCTCAATTGTTGATTCGGTCGTAGGCCTAGCATTGTGCACGATGTTGAAGCCACAAGAGTCGATCACGACAATCGAATTGAAAGTGAACTTCGTAGCACCAGCAAAGCTAGGCTGGGTGAGAGGACGAGGAAGGATCTTACACAAGGGTAGAACGGTTGCAGTCGGAGAAGCAGAAGTGATTGACGAAACAGGGAAGCTAATCGCAAAGGGCCTAGTTACCTACATAGTCATCGGCAAGCGGAACACACGTGCTCAACCTCAGACCCTACGAAAACAAGGCACCTTTTGATTATTGCGTTGGGTTTATGGAAACGCTTGGACCGGCCTCTATTCCTCGCCGCTCAGCGGAGCATCCAATTAGAGCCGGCGGGATACGATGTCCGATAGGGTCTCGATGAACTTGGGACTGGTGTTGAGCGATTCTGCTCTTTTCAGGTTCATACCTCTCGCCTCGGCGGCTGACTGGGCTTCGATGTCAATATCGTAGAGTATCTCAAGATGGTCAGCCACAAAACCGATTGGAACAACCAGCACATTCCCACCACGTTCCCGGCCACTGAATTCCTCAAGAAATTCCAAGATGTCTGGTCCCAACCATTTCTCGTTAGTGTGGCCTGCGCTCTGGTATGCGAACGACCAGCGACCCAGGCGCAAAAGGCTGGCCACCGACTGGCACGATGCTTGGAGCTGTTGGGGATAGGGATCATTCTTTTCCAGAATACTCTCGGGAAGGCTATGGGCAGTAAACAATATTTGGACATTGCCTCGGGTTGATTGTGGAAACCGTTGCAGCGCCCGTTGGATTTTTTCTCCAATGGCTGCATGGAAGCCACTGTGGTCATGCCAGCTCCCTATGAAGTCAACCTGAAGGATAGGCGTAGAGGCCAAAGCCTGGTCGAACGCTTGCTTGTAACCGTCTGTGCTGATGTGCGAGTAGTGTGGTGCGAGAACAAGGCCGATCAGCCTACGGCAGCCATTCTGCGCGATCTGTGGGACGACTTCTCTGATGTAGGGTTGCCAGTGTTTCATTGCGACATAGACTTGAG
>Ga0129297_10001340_pt1 | contig 12396 bp, 10 predicted proteins | sample I18A1metaG_FD_94708 | JGI IMG/M metagenome (GOLD analysis project Ga0129297, IMG submission 94708) | Lake sediment bacterial and archeal communities from Gulf of Boni, Indonesia to study Microbial Dark Matter (Phase II) - ​I18A1 metaG | ecosystem: Environmental > Aquatic > Freshwater > Lake >... | reverse complement strand
GGGCATGTGTGATGCCTGCGGCGCTGAAGTGGGCGATGAGGAGCTGTATAGGTGCGGTGAGTGTGGAAAGGCATACTGCGAGAAATGCGCTGTAGCCGTCGGAGTGATTAAGACGCTTGGTGTATGCTCAGACTGCGAAGAGGTTTATGAAGCTGAAGAAGACTGCTGGGGCTGGAAGCGATAGATCAATTCGGCATGCAATACGCTCAAGCTGGATATTGGATGATCCGGTCATACCAAAAAGAAAAGTGCGCTCCCTACGCGCCACAAGCGCATTTTGTAAATCTAGTGGTCGGAATTACAAAGCCATCTTCGCGTATATATTCTCTCTTGACAACGTATCCAAGACCATAGCATTTAGAGCATCTTGTGTCTTTTCTTATCACCGCGCTCATAACCTTAGAATCCACCTTCACATCTCTAATTCTATCAAAATTTTTGAGGAGTTCCTCTCCAATCTCGGAAATCGAAGCGAAACCATGCTCTTCGAGCAGCTTGGAAAGAGAGGCCCCATTGCCTTTCTGGAACAGAGCGCTTGCATCCTTATGCAGCTGAACCAGCTGTCTGGCTCTTCGGTAGACATCATCTACGCTAGCTTCGTCTGACAAACTTACTTCACCGTTCAACACAGTTATTCCCAGAGAGCTTCTCTGAAATACTGAGCCAGTGCTTTTATCATCTTCATGCTTGTCGATTGAGCGAGATAGTGGCCTTCATCGATAGTTTTGCTCCAAAAGCGGTCGTTGATCTCCGTGCCAAGTCTTTCACTGGTCTTCTTGAACATTTGTTTCAGTACTGCCTTCATGTTGTCCTTGTCGATGGCTCCTGCTTCCTCGCATTTGTCATAAACCTCGGGGAATACCATATGTAAGGCGTAGGTGCCCGTTGTCTTTTGGATAGTATAATCTTCAGGATTCTCAAAAGCGATGGGAAAGATTTCTTTGAGAGCTGCCCAGTAGTCTCCGAGTAGTGTAGCCAGTTTGTCAAGATCTTTCTGAAGCGTGTGTTTCTCTTTGAGTATGTAATGAATCGAATCCGACAACGGCCTCTGCCTGATCACTTCTCCACGCTGTTTCCTAGGTTCGTCTGGAAGCTGAATTCTTTCGTGCCAAGGTGAATTCTTATCCTTCATTAGCCTGTCTACAACCGCAACAGCGACGGCTCCCAACGCATCTCTTTCACCTTCTCTAGCCATGACCTCTGGTAGATTGATCCTAGACACCATTCTGAAAATATGCCTCTGGGCAAGATCGGTCGGGACGGACTTTGCTCGAGAGTTCACTATGTGAAACTGCATCATCTCATCATATGTGTCCTTTAATGTAAAGAGAGAAACAATTATGGGGAAGTTCCCTAGGTCTGAATTGTTCTCAATAGCTGCCTTTAGCCCCTCGACTCTGTGTTGCCCATCTATGATCCAAAGAGGTAGGGAGCTGTCGGGTATACTCACTTCGCACAGTTCTCTTTTTCCATCCATTTTCTTGATCATCTTCACGTTAATGTTGCCTCGTACATTGGCCAAAACTGACGTGGGAAACGTCCCTATATCTTTGATCAGGTAACTTTGGATTTCTCTTAGTCGAGACTCATTGAGTGGTCTCTGGTAGCCAGACTGATCGTCTCGATTCCACCAAGCGACTTGATAGTTACTCAAAAGATCTGAGGCCTTAATCGCAGAAACGTAGATATCGTAATCTTTCTGCCTTATTTTGATCGCATCCAAACTCAATGTCATATTTACCACCTGCCGAATTGAACCACAGGGCTTTGTCCAACCTGTTTTCTTGAACGAACTAGGGGCACGGTTCGGAGCCCACCTTCACTCCCCCTCTAAAGCGGCGCAGTTCCGGCCTTTAAATATTTTGGCCCGTGTTTTTTTTGGCCTTTTTCGTACCACTAAACGACCTCAGTTGGATTCTGTTTTGTATCGTCCCCGGAAAGTTTTCTTAGTTCATTAACGTGCGTTTTCGTTATTTCGTCATGAGGATCGAATTCTTGAACTGTAAGTGCATATTCTTCGGCTGTTTTTCCATCCGGTCCTCTACTTGAAATCTTCTTGGCTCTTTTAGCTAGCTTCTTATAGAGTTCTATGCCTGTCAATCCTCTCGTATCGTTATACTTATCTGGGTTGTTGCCCATCGTCCAAAAGTGTATTTTGCCGTTTATCCCGCTTTCATTCTCTGCAACTTTTTCGCTTGAGGGTACCTCTCTTTTTCTAAGGGTCTCCAGATCGGATTCTTGGGTTCTGGGATCTAACTTCAAGAATATGCCTTTGACTTTTCCTCCAAGTTGCAGACTGCACGTAGGTGCCCCACATCTTCTAGTTGAGATCCATGTCCAATCTCTATGCCAACCTTGAAGCTCGCCAATCCTTTCCTCAATAGGCTTAATGTTAGATCTGCCCCAGATCAATGATCCATATCCAAAGATCCAAACCTCTGTATGGCCCATAAACTGGGTTCCTCACAATCTTTCTAGAGGTGCGTCGAGTTCTTTTTGGGATCAAAGAAAATCGTCAGACCGTAAGAATTGGATTGGCGTTCTACGTGCTATTATTTGCCACCTTTTTGAAGATTGTGATATTTGCATAAAACTTGAGCGTTCTCCGGAAGGGTAAGTCCACCTTTGATATGAGCGACTATATGATCGGCATTGTAATTGCTCCAAGAGACTCTGGCTTCTTCTTCCGGCTTTCCTTCTTCCACACACATTTGGCACAGTCCCTTATCCCTCCTGTATATCGCTATTCTTTGAACCTCGTCGAAGTTCCGTTGGGTGTCTTTCAACAGTAAGTTTAGGTATTTACCGAAGAATGTGCCTCTTATGATCATGTCTCGCATTTCAATATTCTCTTTCGTTTGTCGCCTGTTATCCGTGAAGATATGCATGTCTTTGTCTTCGAGATCGTACGTCATCCATCTTTGGAAGAAAGACCTGACGAATTCTTTGAAGATTTCGTATTGGTCTCTGCCGAACACATAGTATGCGTCTAAGTGTCGTAAAAGCAAATAAAAGGATATAACGAAGTATTCTGTTTTCAGTTCTTGTACGCCACTCGTTTCATCTATCATCGGGTCGTCCTTGAAGATCTCGTAGAACTTGTTCAGCACTCTGAGACATTGTTTTGCCTCAGCCTTGTTCTCAAATGAGGAGTCACCGATAACTGTAACAGGATATTTTTCAAATAATTCTTCAATTTTATCTTGACGTAGATCAGTTGGACCACCAGCGAATTCAAGTAGCAAGAATCTGCTCAGCAACAGTAGATGCTGCATTCGGTCATTTCTCATACCGAGCACTTTACCGAAGAAAGGATGTCTATATGGGTTTTCACTCACAAATTCGTAGTTGTCAAAATCGTAGGATGTATCATCCGCATATTTAGTTACAAAATTTCTAGGACCGCTATTAACCCTGGCATGTTGAATCTCCATGAATCTTAAAGGTTCACCTAACTGTAATCTCCAAAAGATGTCAGAAGCTTTCCGTAAGTGCTCAGCATCAGATTTCCCTTCAATATTCTTGATTATATCCGCTTCAAGATAGAGCTTGTCGAACCATTTCCTTTCTTCCACATCTAACTGATCGTATGTTCTTCCAACTAACAAGCTACCTCTAGGCATTGATTCTAGCGTCTTTGGAAGTTCTAGCTCATTGTCGTAGAATAGCTGTATCGTTGTTATCCTTTGTTGGCCATCAATAACTTCATGCCTTATCTTTTCCTCACTTAGTCTTACCTCACGCAGCACAAGTGGCGGAATGTAATACCCTCTACATATGCTGTCGAGAAAACTTTGCCTTTTCTGAGGAGACCAAATATTCGCCTTTCTTTGATATGCGGGGCGAAGGATAAATCGCTCTCTGTAACGATGAAACTCTTCGATAGCGATTTTATCAGTTTCGTAATAATAGTCTTTTTTTGGAGAAAACATTTTGCCCCCTCAAATGACCTTAGGCAAATACCGGAAATTAAGTTTTGGGACCAAAGGCGATTAGGAATATGTTTTCCTCTTAAATACCTGTCATCTTGAATTATTCAAGACAAATGCCAATAGTTTCAAGGCAATATGGCTATTGGGGTTTCTCGCGTTAGTAGTCTCTTCTTCGTGTACTCATACAGAGCCGCGTCTTTCGTGATGCAGAAAATGGAGTATTCCGGCTTTTCAGTAGCTTCTGTTTCCCTGACTCGCAGAAGATGCACGTTCTTAGTCTTCATCAAATCCCCGAACAAACTCGAGCTCGTGCCCGGGAAAACCGAAATGACAACTAAGCTACAAAGTTCCAGCAACTGATCGAAGTCAAAACCCGCCAAGAAATCCTTTTCCAAATCGTAGCGAAGCCCTGGCAGGACCTTGAGCCTAGGGTCTGGGGCATCGCCACTGAGAAGAGACCGCTCCAATGCGTATAAGTCGGCGAACCTAATCAAATCGTGATAAGCTAGGCATACAGCGTTCTGATCGTAGTCTATTTTCTCCGCGACCTTAGCTGACACCCCTTGAAGATCCTCGGCTGTCTCAAATCTGTAAAAGCCATACCTAGCGTAAATGTCCAAGACACGGTTTATGTAGCATACATCAACCTTTTGATCGAACTCGCGTTTTTTTGCCAGATCGCCAAGCAACCTAATCGAATCTTTTAGATCTTGAATTAACCTGTAAACATGGGTAACATATCCCAAGGCCAGATCGCTAGACGCGTAGCGCACAAACTCCAGTCCGGTTTTCTCTTCCTCATACAAATCGTTCAGTATAGCCCGGCACATTGAATAGCTGTGAAGCAGATTCTTGTTTTTAGCTTCTCTAATGAAATCATCGACGACTTTGGCGAGCAAAAGACCCGATCCCGTACCCAAGTCCAAAATTAGCAACAAATCCCGGGCCGGAGGCATCGCTTCCACGTAAGCGGTTAATATAGCTGCTAGCTCTGATCGGAGCAGTCGTGGAACGAATCCTTTTCTTGCCTCCTTTATTCTGGCAAAGATTTTGTGAGAGGCTTCAATTAAGTCATGGTACTTTTTTGTTTCCGCGAAACTTGTCCTATAGCTCATACCTGGGACGTAAGCAGGCCGACGGTCGAGTGTTCTGTACGCATGAAAGAGAATACACTCAGACCCAACCCTTTGTACTAACATTGGCGGAACAAAGATTCGATCTTTTCTTTCTTTGTCTCTCATAACCTCATCGTTTAAAGCCAGCGCAAGTCTCTGAGGGGAAAAGTCAAGAGAAAAAAGAAGCTTACTCTCATGCTCTGTCGTGATTTCCTGTTGTACCCCGACAATGTCCAAGTTAGCGATCAATAACATAAGATCTATGAACGTACTATGATCTGTTAAGAGGCCTTCCACATAACTTCCTTTGATGTGAGACAGAAGTCGAAGATACGAGTCGATATACAGGTTAGCCGCACAAGAAAGCCTGCCTACGTTTTCATCGATAATGTCCAAGACGGTCATTATTTCTTTCTTGACTTCCATTTGCTTCGTTCTTTTTTCAGTTATTCCGAAGACAGAAGCATGTTGTCTCACTATTGGCCGAAGATCGCCCAATAGTCTCGCTCTACACGTCAGCATGTCTTCCACGTCTGGCGTGAAGGAACAATCTCTAATGCATGAATTGAGCTTGGTCTGTAGCAGAGAACCAAGTTCCTCTTTTGTTATGAGCTTACAGTCAATGTTTCCTTTTTCGTCTAGCCGGCCCTCAGTGCAAATACTAGCTCCTTTTGCAGAAATCAAGTGGTATTCCAGATCAGGGATGCGAGAAATTTTAAGATTGTAGAAGTTTGATCGCCTCCCGTTCCCATGGTCGAAGCGCAAACAAATATCCTTCGAGGTAGTTGAACCTGACTTCTATGGCGTTTCCTGGCGCATCTATTGTGAGAGACCTGTCTTTGAATCCTTTTGATTTTTCATATTTGGCAATCATGTGATTCCAAACACTCGGACAGAATTTGCTTGAAGCGTTTTTTCCTCGGACGCTATCCCAAATCCCAAAACTAAGAAAGTTAGGAAGAGCTGAACGACGTGAATAGTCTAGGATGGATACGCTTTCTGGCAAAACCACATATGTGCGCCTTCCTCTTTCATCGCGTGAAATCTCATATTCTTCGAGAAGCGCCGTTGCGTTCGTGATTCCGAGTCTCTTGGACATAGCTGGATCTATTGCCAGTTGGACAAGGATACCTCTTACTAGGTTCTCCAGCTGCTTTGCAAGTGTCCTGCGATATCGGTAGAAATTGGATCTTGGCAGGAACACTATGTGAACCCTCCTACTAGACTCGAAGAATTCCTCACCCACTTTTCCAAGATCTTGCTGTGGGATGACAAGACGTAGTGATCGCTCGAGTCCCAGGCAAGACGCAGCCTCGCTAAGATCCTTGCCTTTCAAACCTATAAATGACGTCAAGAATTCTGCAATGTTTTCCAACGAAAGCCTAGTTACAAAACTTGGGTGGGTTTTTGCGCTGTATAACCAGGCCGAGCTGAGGAAAGATTCAAGCTTTTCTTTATGGCCCATTAATCTAGGACTTAGAATTGTACTCAGGAAGCCATTCAAATTCTTATTCTGAAATAGCCAACATGCTATGTCCAAAAGATTAAATGTTCTTGCTCTTCTATGGCTAACAAATCGTTCCGGGTTTATGTCAAGCCGGTTTTCAACTATCTTCATCGTATTTAGAATCGAGGCAAATTCGCCCGCACGAGACCTTGGAACATCGATGATAACGGGCTCGTTAAGAGCGCGGGAGTCTATTGCTTCCCTGTAAACTTCATTTGCCTTTATGAACTTTATTTCTATTCCCTCATTTGTTAGAAGCAATTCCGCAACTTTATGGAGTATCTCTGATCTAAAGCCAACAAATGCGTATCTGATTTGTTCTGGCGTTTTATCCATATCCATAATGAATCTGTATAATATATTCGCCTGAACCTGTTCGCTCAAACCAGGATAGCCTCACCATCAGGTTGTATCCTGATAATTCCGGCATACTCTAACCTTCTTACGAAGCCATCGTACCCTGATTCCGCCAGAAATCGCCTCGGTCTAACCCTGAATTCCGATCCAATTGCTTCAATGTCGCTTGGATCTACAAAGACACAGAATTCTTCTCTTAAAACTAATCGAAGGTCCAGTAGAGTCGCCTCTGGGTGTTTAAGAGATGTATATCTCGACACGGCTCTCAGAATGGATAACGGTAACTTGCAGAACCTGTAGCCATACTCCGTGTGGGCTATTCCTAACCTATCTAGAACACTCAGAACTACGTCGGGGCCTCTTTTCGCGAAATTCTCGACGTCTTGATTATCGACAGAAAGTTTGCGTTTATTTGCGAATTGCAGAAAAAGCTCCCGACGAAGAGCGTAGTGAAACCTCTGATACTCTGAGATTGCCATGCTCGAAAGTCCCATGGGACTGTCAGGGGAGGGAAACCCGTACAATCTGGGCGAATCTTCTGCGTTTATTAGGCAAAAGTTCCTCATTGCAGGAAATTTGACTGTAAGGTCAAAATCTTCTCCTCGTCCAATGCTAGTAACACGAAGTTTGTCTTGCTGGCCACGCGATATTTCAAGAGATCGGCTTAACGCCTTCAGTCTGTCAGCAATGGCCTTCGCAATCACAAGCCTTACAAATGTGAAATATGGGTTCGGCAAGTCTACACAGGCTTGAATGAGATCTCTCGTTTCTCTAACAAGATTGTACTTCTCGTTGAAGATCGTGTGACCTAGCGTTGCTTTTACTTCCCATTCTGCGTACCGTTCGTCTGGCCGAGGAATAATCGCTATCCTAGCAGTCTTCTCCAAATTTCGTGCGTTATCACGCAATTCTTGCAAAGGCCTACCAAACGCCCGTTCAAGTTCGTCTCTCAAAGGTTCGAGCTTTGGATCACTCGAAATTTGGACCAACACGTGAGCAGGCGAGAACTCTCGCAACTCCAAGGTGAAAGTTCCACTCTCTTTTCCCTTTGAATCGTACAAGCCGATCGCCGTCGGCCTCAGCTCTGAAGTTTTCTTTGTCTTCAGCCAAATTGACCTCTCTTGAAATGCTATCATTTCACTCATTCAATCACCCCGTCAACAATGGTTACATTTTTTTGCATTATCAAACTGTCATGCATTTCTTTGGAGAAGAAATCCACTAGGAACTGAAAGCAAACCTCATCCAATTGCGACAAAACGCTTTCGATCTTGGCAAGCGTATGAGGATACGACGATAAGTCGACGTGAAATCCTCTGCAAAGATCCAAAAAGCATTGAAAGACATCAAGGTCGACGTCAAAGCTGGGCAACTTCTGCTCAGCTTCATATTTCAGTTTCAAAGTCGATGCTCTAGAACGGCTAGTTTCAAATTCTATAGGCTCTACATCAAGCGGAACCAGTCCAACAAATCTCTCTACAGCTTCTTCGTTCGTGAAATATACGTTGCGCCGCTTTCTTTTGCCTTTAATGTGAAAAGTATAAACACGCCATCGATCAATGTTCGTCTTCGATTTCTGGAAGTCCTTGTCCAGGTACAGAAAAAAGTGCCTAAAGGCTTCATTCATAACCCGTCTGCAAGTGGAGTCTGAAAGAAACGAGGAATAAACGCCATCGTAAATCATCCTCCTTGCATCACTATCGTTAGTAGACCTGAAGTAATGGTGACTACGCGCCGTGAGCCGATCATCATCAGTTTGCAACTGATTTTGTCGAATGAGTTCATCCATCTCACGAGATCTAGTCGCGCCGACTCCAGTTTCACGGATTTCGTACATGCTAGGCATGTAGTTTGACGGCAGTGACGACTTCAATATGCTCGAAAAAATTACTTTCTCCGCCTCATATAATCTCTCAGATTTTGAATTTTGCAATCTCAAGTTGTCAATTACATATGCCCAAAACGTTACTAGGGTTCGAGGGGTAAGATAGACGTCGCGGTGTTTGAGCCTTATTGCACAAAGTAAATCGTGAAGCCTTCTTGGAAATACAGCTTCCCCGAATAAGTCTACCAGCACCTTAATCGCAATGCCCACCTTTCTGCACAGATCGGCAGTCTCGCAAGTGGCTGATTTTTGACTATAATAAGCATCGAAACGGCGCTTCAAAAAACGTAGAAAGGCTATGGAAAATTCTCTGAACAACTGCTCGCTTCTATTGGAGATTGGATTGCCTCCATATTCCTTCACCCATTCCCCATCTTTGGGGATAGTCGAGATTCGCACTTCACTCCCTGAAATTCGCGTCAGTTGTTTTGCAATCTCATCTAGAGCTCGCTTCTCTTTTCTTAGTACTCCTATATTCCCGGCGAGCAAAATCGAGTCATTCTTTGCAACTTTTGAAGCGACTTCATAGACGAGCCTTTTAAGGCCTCTATCTGTTGCACGAGTAGAGTAGTAAATGTCGATGGTAGGAACAACCCAGACCACATGGTCAGACGATTTTCTCAGAGAGTCCAGCTGCAAGAATTTGAATCTAGATCGAACTGCTCTCCATAAGCGGTCGTTTGCAATCCCGCTTTGAAGCTTCTCTCTATACAGAGTTTTTAGCAGCTGGCTTTTTCCTACGCCGGGAATTCCCATTATCACGACTATGAAGGGCCTTTTGGCGTCCATTCCTTCCAGAATTTCCAAGAACTCTTTATCCTTATCGTGAACGACAAAAACTTCTTCAGAGAATGGGTTATTTGATTCTGCTACTTGACCTATTCCTCCTTTTTTGAAGATTTCTAGCATATAATGGGGACACGTGTTCTCCAATCTTCTTCAAATAGGGAAAGCTGCGGCCGCTATTTCAAATTAGTGCTACCGTTTGGCGAGAATGACTATACTCTCACGGAGAAAGCTTTTGCTCTTGTTATCGATAGCGGCCATCTGTTGGCCGCTCGTAGTCATTCGTCTAGCGACATCTATCTTTTTTAGCTCAAGCCCAACGCTCTCAGCCGCTTCAGCGACCAACAAATCGCAAGGTACAGGGGTTCTGTTATAGCAGCAGTTTCCGATTACTAAGAAAACGTGTCCTCCTGGACGTAGTGCCTTGCTCATCTCAAACAGCGACGTACGTAAGTCATCGAAATATCCACGCACCATATCAGGAACTCGAGAGGTCCAGGTTATCTTGCCCTCCAAAGATTCGCATATATCCTCGACAACGGGATGAACCCATTTCGGAGGACTGCCCCAAATGTTGGTGTGCGAACGTAGAGTCGAGTGACTTAGGGATCTGAACTCATCATAGTTTCTCACGAAGCCAAAAAACCAGTGTTCCAACTTGTACATCTCTATATAGTCGCTAGAGTTGCAGTACGGAGGCGAACTCACAAAACAGTCTATGGACTCTTCCGCAATTTGCGCGGCATGTTGTGTGTTAGGGTCCCTCAAATTCGAAAGGTCACGTGCATCCCCAATCATCGGAAAAGAAGCCCCCTTTCTAACAAGCCTCACGTAATCCTGAGCCATACTGTTCAGTTTGTCGATCAGGGTCTTTTTGATGTCGACCCTTCGTTTCTCAGGGGCCAAGTGTAAGCCTTTGCCGAATCTTTTCGCTTTCGACACGTCTATCAAGATCGACGCGAGACCAAACAGTAGCAGTTTTCGAGGCTTTTCTTCTAACTTATTGGCCGTCTGTTTGATTGCAGAAAGCATTTGAAGTCTGGCTTTGCCAAACAACTTTTTGAAAGAGGAAAGTTCAAGCTTGTCCGTCGCGCTTGGCTGTTCACTAACTCTACGAACGGTTTTCTCGGCCATTCTGAAGTCTTTAATGGTGAAGTCTGAGGTTTTCACGTGAGAGATGAAATGAAAGAGTGGGCTTATGTCCACGCCATAGCCGATCTTCCCGAACTCAATGCATGCCACGAGGGAATTTCCGCTGCCCATAAAAACGTCAGCTAAGGTCTTGGCTTTCATGAGTTCTCGTCTTCTGAATAGATTATCGAGGAACTTTGGAGTGAACGCTTGGAAGAACGGAAACCATCCATATACGCCAGCTGAGTCCTTACATCTGCCCAAACTCATCAGTCTAGCGTATTCATCCATGCAGCTTTTGATCTTACTCTCGTACTTCTCTTGCAGACATGCTACTGACTTAAGGATGGCCATGATGGTCCTAAATCTTATTTTCGATGGCATTCTCTATATATGAATTCTCCACGCCCTCATACTTTGTTTCAAAACTTTGTTGAAGGGATTCATTCCATTTCTCGTCAGCATACTGGCTCTAGAAAGATTGCACTAAAGATATCGTCAAGAAGCCAAATCGACTAGTCCATCGCCTAGCTTGAAGATGTTCCATAATACTTCGACCTATTGCCGGCGTGCTGGCGTAATTTCAGCCACGAGCTCCTTAAGTTTAATAACCTCTATCGGGCAGTCAGTCCAATCGTGGATCGAGCAGACTATTATGTCGCATTTCTCAGGGTCATGGTTGTGAGTAAAGGCGCTCCAAGTCTTTTCTGAAATGCGTCAAGTCTAACCGACTTGTTCCTATTGCATTGAGGCTCAATTCAAACGCCGCCTTAAGCCTATGTCTAGAATAGGGGGGCTTTCTGACTTGCATCCTCCAATGGCTTTCAGAAGCATACTTTGGATCGCTTATAGCTAGGTCAAAGAATTCTCCAAGCTTCCCTGAGATCAACTTATAATAGAGGTAGGCATGCATATCCTGTTCCGAGTAGAAGAAGTATGGCATCTCTATGAATCTCTCAACTAATCCCCTGATACCTGAGCTGATCTCTTCGAAAAACCAGTCAAACTGAGACAACTACCCTTCGAACCACCTTCCTTTGTCATTAACCTTCTAAGGCCTGTTCTTTAAATTGAATCTAGAACCTATGGAATTTAGGGTTTGGTGGTTGACCGTGTTTTACTCTTGGAGATTATGGCTTTGTCTTGATCCAGACTATACCATTTTACTTCGTAGCCCAAGGCTTCAAGCATTTGGTTTGGTGCTCCTACGCCCATGTTTTGCATGAGCTCTGTCACCGTTGAGAGGCTTGCTTCTCCAAGTTGGCTCAGTCTCCTATCGATATCATCCAGCTTCTTCTCAGAGACCAAGACATCACCGATCAGCCTATACCCTTTCACTGGAGCTGTCTGAAGCTTTTCCGTCAACTCTTCCAGGGAAGCTACATCGCTCTGCAGCCTCAATTCAATATTTGCTAAAGATTCCACCTGCTCGGTTATGCTTTCTTCCTCCATGGCATTCAAGTAGTCTATGATGGGCTTGACTGGAACCTCTCTCTCATAGAATATGACTTCCATCCTCAACTCCTTGAGTTTTGAGCAACTCAAAGTCTTGTCAACAGCTATGATCATATTCCTAGCTTGGATTTGTTTGAGCTTCTGAATCTTCCTGGTCAAGTAGTTCTCAGTCCAGAAGCCGACGACCTCCAAGTAGGCTTTCATGCCCTCCTTCTCGAAGCTGAAGTC
>Ga0129297_10001339_pt1 | contig 12399 bp, 11 predicted proteins | sample I18A1metaG_FD_94708 | JGI IMG/M metagenome (GOLD analysis project Ga0129297, IMG submission 94708) | Lake sediment bacterial and archeal communities from Gulf of Boni, Indonesia to study Microbial Dark Matter (Phase II) - ​I18A1 metaG | ecosystem: Environmental > Aquatic > Freshwater > Lake >... | reverse complement strand
GCCCTCACCCGCAGGAGCGTGCCCGTCCATGCGCCTTCCAGGTCCACGCGGGTGATGCCCGCGGGACGCTGGTCCACGAAGACGCGGAAGGCCACGAAGAACGGGCCTGCGAAGTCCTGCTTGCTCACATGGGTGGGCTCGAAGCGCACCGCACCCTCGGGCAGCCGCGGAAGGACCGGCGGCCGCAGGACACGGATCGACACGGAGCCGGAGAGGCCGGCCGCCTGGGCCTGGGCATAGGCCAGGGCCTGCTCCTGGAGGCGCTCCGTCAGGCCGGGGTCCTGGGCCCCAAGGCCCAGGGCGCCGAGCAGGAGGAGCGCAAGGAGACGCATGCCCATCACCGCTTCAGGTTCGCCAGCAGCTGCAGCATCTGGTCCACGGTCTGGATGGTCTTGGAGTTGGCCTCATAGGCCCGCTGGCCGATGATCATGTTCACCATCTCCTCGGCCACGTCCACGTTGGAGACTTCCAGGAACCCCTGCCGGATGGTGCCCAGGCCGTCCTGGCCGGGATTGCCCTCGATGGGGTCGCCGCTGGCTGTGGTGGGCTGGACGGTGTTGTTGCCCAGGAGGTTCAGGCCCCCGGGGTTGATGAAGTGCACCAGCGTGATCTGGCCCACCTGGGTGGGGGCGCTGGCACCCGCCTGCATGATGCTCACCGTGCCGTCCTGGGCGATGGTGACGCTTTTGACATCCTGGGGGATGGTGATCTGGGGGTTCAGCGTGTAGCCGCTGGAGCTCACCATGTTCCCGTTCTGGTCGATGTTGAAGGAGCCGTCCCGGGTATAGGCCAGGCTGCCATCACCCATGGTGACGCTGAAGAAGCCGTCCCCTTCGATGGCCAGGTCGAAGCGTCCCCCAGTCGCCCGGAAGTTGCCGGTGGTGTACTCGTGCGAGATGGACTGGAGCCGCGCCCCATGCCCCAGCTGCACGCCCGCGGGCAGACTGGTGCTGGTGGAGCTGTTGGTGCCCGCCAGGTTGACCGTCTGGTACAGGAGATCCTGGAACTCCGCCCGGGCCTTCTTGTAGCCCGTCGTGTTCACGTTGGCGAGGTTGTTGGAGATGGTGTCCATGTTGTACTGCTGGACCGCCATACCCGCTGCCGCCGACCACATGGCTCGCATCATTGGGACACCTCCTTCATTTGCATACGGTTATCAGCGCTGATTGGCGACGATGTTGATGGTGTTGGCGTCCAGGTCGTTGGAGAGGGTGGACGCCACCTTCATGGACATCTCGAAGAGCCGGTTCATGCGGATCATGTCGATCATGAGCGAGGGCACATTGACGGTGCTCTGCTCCAGGTAGCCCTGGGCCACGGTGGCCTTGGGGGCGGTCTCTGCCAGTCCGCTGGGGTCGAACCGGTTCCCGCCCGCCCGCTTCAGGGCGTAGGGGGTGGCGTAGGCCTTCAGGTCCAGCTGGCCAAGGGTGCTGGTGCCCTGCTGGACGGAGCCGTCCGGGGTGATCGCCACCTCTTCTCCTGAGGGTTTAATCAGGATGGGCTGGCCATTTTTGCCTAGCATCGGGGAGCCATCAAAGCTTTCGAGCTGACCGTTGGGACCGATCCGCAGGCGGCCATCCCGGGTGACCTGGACCCCCTGGGGGGTTTGCACGACCAGGAAGGCATTGCCATCGATGGCGAGGTCCAGTCCCTTGCCGGTGGGGTAGAGGGTGCCCTGGGCGAAGTCCACGCCCCGCTCGGCCAGCACCGTGCCGTCGTTCACGTACTTGGTCAGGGGCAGGTTGCGGGCGGAGGCCTGGGCCTTGTTGAAGAGGCTGAAGAAGCTGCGCTCGGTCTTGTAGCCCACCGTCTCCGTGTTGGCCAGATTGTTGGAGATGGTCTCCAGCTGGAAGGACCTGGCTTTCAGGCTTCCGGCGGCGACGTAATAGGCAGGATCCATCTGGGCACCTCTCGCCCAACATGGCGAGGGCCATGCCAAGTCAGGGGAAGTCCCTGGCGGCCGTGGCGGTCGCCGCTATCATCGTCGCAGCCAGGCCTTTTCAACCATGCGCACCCTCCTGTTCCTCCTCCTCCTGAGCCTTCCACCGGTGGGTTGGGCACCTGTCCATGCCGCTGCCCCGGCGAGGAAGGGCGAGAAACCCTACATCACCTCCCTTCGGGCACGGGCTCTCCGGGGCCAGGCCCAGGCCCAGTTCGAGCTCGGCGTCTGCTACCGGTTCGGCCAGGGGGTTCCGAAGGACGAGGCTGAGGCCGTCGCATGGTATCTCAAGGCCGCAAACCAGGGCCACGCCAAGGCCCAGTACAACCTGGCTGTCTGCTATGACGCAGGAACCGGCGTATCCAAGGACTATGCAGAAGCCGCCGCCTGGTACCGGCGGGCCGCCTACCAGGGGCACGCGAAGGCGGCCTACAACCTCGGCGTGGACTACAAATACGGACAGGGCGTGGACCGGGACGACGCGGAAGCCTGGGCCTGGTTCGACCTGGCGGCCCGCCAGGGGGAGGGGAGGGCCGCTGGCACCCGGGACGAGCTGGCCCGGGCCTTCGCCCCGGAGACCTTCCAGCGGGCGCGGGAGCGGTCCATGGCGCTGCAGGTGACGGTGAAGCCCCGACCGGTCCTTCCCGCGAAGAAGGCCCGCAAGACCCCTTGAGACCCGTCATCCTGGGTTACCCTGTGGGCACTCCCTGGAAAGCCCTGCACCTGTCCCGACGGCCCCTGTGCCACGGACGCTACCGCCCCCCGGGGAGGGCTGTTGGAAGGAGCCGACATGAACCGAACCCCGTTGACCCAGCGTCCCGCCTGGAAAGCCCTGGTCGCGCACCACACCGAAGTCAAGCCTCTGCACCTGTGGGACCTCTTCGCCCAGGATCCTAGCCGCGGTTCCCGCCTGGCCTGCGAAGGGGCGGGGCTCTACCTGGACTACTCGAAGAACCGCCTCACCGATCAGACGATCCACCTGCTCCTGAACCTGGCCAACGAGGCCGACCTGGAGCAGCACATCAAGGCCATGTTCCGGGGCGACCGGATCAACGCCACCGAAGACCGCGCCGTGCTCCACACCGCCCTGCGCGCCCCCCGGGATCGGCGCCTCGAGGTGGACGGCCACGACGTGGTGCCCGAGGTCCATGCCGTCCTGGATCGCATGACCGCTTTTGCGGACCAGGTACGGAGCGGCGCTTGGAAGGGATTTACGGGGAGGCCCATCCGCACCGTCGTGAACATCGGCATCGGCGGTTCCGACCTGGGTCCCGTCATGGCCTATGAAGCGCTGAGGGCCTTCACCACCCGGGACCTGGTGTTCCGCTTCGTCTCCAACGTGGATGGCACCGATTTCGCGGAAGCCACCCGGGATCTGGACCCCGAGGAGACCCTGTTCATTGTGTCGTCCAAGACCTTCACGACCCAGGAGACCATGACCAATGCGGCCACGGCCCGGGCCTGGTCCCTGGCCGCGCTGAAGGATCCCGCGGCCGTGGCCCGCCACTTCGTGGCCGTCAGCACCAACGCCGCCAAGGTCGCCGAGTTCGGCATCGACACCGCCAACATGTTCGGCTTCTGGGACTGGGTGGGCGGCCGCTACTCCATGGACTCCGCCATCGGGCTCTCCACCATGATCGCCGTGGGACCCGCGAACTTCCGCCGCCTGCTCGCCGGCCTCCACGCCATGGACGAGCACTACCGCACCGAACCCTTCCACAGGAACCTGCCCGTGCTCATGGGCCTCATCGGCCTCTGGTACACCGGCTTCTTCGGCGCCCAGGCCGTGGCGGTGCTGCCCTACGACCAGTACCTCAAGCGGTTCCCCGCCTACCTGCAGCAGCTCATCATGGAGAGCAACGGCAAGTACGTCACCCTCGACGGCGTGCGGGTGGACTACGAGACCAGCGCCATCTACTTCGGCGAGCCCGGCACCAACGGCCAGCACTCCTTCTACCAGCTCATCCACCAGGGCACGAAGCTGATCCCCTGCGACTTCATCGCCTTCAGCAGGAGCCTGAACCCCCTGGGTCGCCACCACGACCTGCTGATGTCCAACGTCTTCGCCCAGGCCGAGGCCCTGGCCTTCGGCAAGACGGTGGACGAGGTGAAGGCCGAGGGCACCGCCGAGTGGCTGGTGCCCCACCGCACCTTCGAAGGGAACCGGCCCTCCAACGTGCTCCTGGCCGAGCAGCTGACCCCCGAGACCCTCGGCGCCCTCATCGCCCTCTACGAGCACCTCGTCTTCACCCAGGGCGCCATCTGGGGGATCAACCCCTTCGACCAGTGGGGTGTGGAGCTGGGCAAGGTGCTGGCCTCCCGCATCCTCCCCGAGCTGGAGAGCGCCACGGAGCCCGAGCTGAAGCACGACGGCTCGACCAATGCCCTGATCCGGAAGTACCGGCAGTGGAGGAAGGTGTGAGCGACATCCCCGACGGCCTGAAGGCAACCCTGGAAGCCTTCTACGCCATCATTTCCGGACGGAAGGAAGACGCCCGGGACTGGGAGCGCCTGCGTGCGCTGTTCTTCCCGGGTGCCCGGCTCTTTCCCAACGCTGTGACAACGCGGCCCACGGAAACCGAGGGTCTGGATATCGACCGCTACATCGAGAACCTGCAGCGCTTCCTGGGACAGCATGACTTCTTCGAGCGGGGCGAGATCACCCAATGCTTCACGATGGGCAACCTGGGGGCGGTGGTCAGCACCTACGAGGCCTTCCTGACGCCAGACGACGCAGAGTCCACCCGGCGAGGCGTCAACTTCGTCCACTTCCTCCACGATGGGCAGGCGTGGAGGATCACCGCCATGATGTGGCGGGACCTCTGATGCGAGGAGTCACCGCATGATGAAGGCCTTCCAGCGAATGTTCCTGTCGCTCCTGTTGGGGGCCATGCCGGGGCTGGCTCGCCCCGTGCGATTCATGCTGGACATGTGGAAGGAGAACCCGGCCACCTACAGTCTGGAGATCGCCAACTTCCAGGGAACGGAGCTGTTCGTGAAGCGGAAGGTGGCCATCGAGATGGCCGTGGAAGCGAAGGGGGGAAAGGACAATGTCCTCTTCCGGCCCTCCGGCCGGCACGTGGTGGAAGCCCGCAGTGCGGACTTGATGAAGCTGGGGGACATCGAGCGGATGGTGGACGCCTTCCTGTACGAGTTCCCCATCGCCATGTCCTACAAGTTTGATGGCGCCATCGAGCTGAACCTCGAGAAGAACCTGAAGAACGCGGATAAGTTCCATCCGCGCTACGCCGCCTCCCAGCCTCCGGATTCGCTGGCCCGGCAGATCCCGCTGGACGCCTTCAAGCAGGAGGTCTATCTCACCAGCGCAGCCCTCATCCGGTTGTTCATCAACCCGCTGATCTTCAGCACCGAGTTCCAGGAGGGGAAGACGTCCTATCATTATCCCCCGTCAGAACCCACCCGGGAGATGGTGTTCGAGCTGGTCAACAGCCCCTATGGCTACTACCTCAACGGCGAGGGCTTCGCCCTGAACGAGCAGGGGAAGCCGGTCGCCAAGCACACCTACCGGTTCGAGTTCTCCTCCCTGCTGGATACCCTGAACTCCATGCGCCTGGAGATCCTCGCGCTGGAGACCAAGGACCGTACGGTGATCGTGTTGACGCGCTAGCCCTGAGATGCACGCTTGATCGGGAGGTTTCCCATGCCCATGCTCCGATCCTTCATCGTCCTGCTGACCCTCTTCTTCGGCTCCTTCGCCTGGTCCGCGGGCATCGAGGGCACGTACCGCATCCTCAAGGACAGCAACGGCACGGCACCCAAGGCCGGCGCGGTGGTGGAGATCACCTTCGCGAAGAGCTCCTTCAAGCTCAAGGCCGTGATGCCCAGCGAGACCGTGGAGGACAAGGGCACCTACCGGTTGATCGGCAACACCATGACCATCACCTTCGAGGAGATGGAGCAGGGGCAGAAGACAGGTCCCTACACCCTGAAGGACGGGATCCTCACGCTGCCCTTCATGATGTTCAGCAATGGCAAGGGCACCTCCACCTGGCAGAACGTGGACACCATCGCGGCATCCTCCCAAGCCTCGGGCAGCTCCCTTTCGGAAGTCCTGAAGCGCACCCTGGAGGACGCCCAGAAGAGCGCCAAGGAGAAAGGCAAGGTGGACCGCCTTGCGACCCTGGCCGTGACCGATGTGAAGGGGGGGCTGGCGGAGTCCTACTACGTGCAGGCGACGCTCTTCTTCATGAAGTCGTACTACTTCGAGGCCTGGTACGGCTTCGCCAAGGCCGCCCAGCTCCAGCCCACCAACGGCGTGTATCTCAACAACCTGGCCATGGTGCTCATGGAGCTGGACAAGTACGGCGATGCCCTGGTGATCCTCAAGGAGGTCACCGCCTGGTTCCCGAACCTGGATCCCCCCTGGGGCAACCTGGCCACGGCCTACTGGAAGACCCGGGACCTCGCCAAGGCCGAGGCCGCCGTGAAGCGTGCCATCACGCTCTCTCCCAACACCGGCCTCTACCAGTACCTCTACGGGAAGATCCTCAAGGAGAAGGGCCGCAAGCAGGAGGCCCAGAAGTACTTCGACCAGGCTTGGGTGCTGGGCTACGCAGGCTCCGGCCGCGAGGGCGAGCCGGGCGGCGGCGGCGCGACACCGGGTGGCACCGCCAGCGGGACGGGAACCGGAGCTGGGGGCGAAGAGGGCTCGGGCACCGAGGCCTCCGGAAAGGGTACCTCCGCCTCCGGGAAGGGAACACCGGCCAAGCCGACACCGCCTTCCAAGGACAAGCCCTTCCCACCCGAGTGGGTGGGCCACTACGAGGCCAAGTACGTGCGCGCTCGCTCCGGCGAGACGGGCAAGGAGGCCAACACCCAGTTCGGGCAGGGCATGACCGGTACCAACATCAACCTGCAGACCCTGGCCTGCGCCAAGGAGTTCTCCATGGACATCTCCTCCACGGGGGCCATCACGGGTCGCGGCAAGGTGATGTACGTCTACCAGGGCAAAGCCGCCAGTCCGGTCATGGGGCTTGCGCCCACGGCCATCCTGGCGGGGCAGGGGGGCTTCGGCACCAATCTCAAGGGCGGCTACCAGATCCGCGACTGGTCCTTCTCCGGGAAGGTGGACAGCGATGGGAACGTGGAGATCACGGGCATGCCCCAGGGACAACTGGATCTGCTGAACGTGGGCAAGTGGCAGAAGATCAGCACCTGGTCTCCCCTGCCGCCGGATGCGCCCGGCCCCGCCATGCGCGGCCCCTTCCACATGAAGCTGGCCACGGGCAAGGAGTCCGGCCCCCACATCCGTGTGGACCAGTGGCTGAACCTCGACGACAAGCTGATCCGCCGCGTGCACTACCAGGCCTTCATCGTGAAGAGCACCCAGCCCCTCACGCCGGACTGCCAGTACGTGAAGGCCGAGGAGCCCAAGTGCCCGGCCAGCGAGTACATCAAGACCAAGGTGTCCATGACGCCCGTGGAGGGTGTCACGGTCGAGGCTTCCACCACCTACCAGAAGGGCGAGGGGGGCGTGGAAGCCCAGCAGGAGACCACCACCAAGATGGGCAATGATGCGGTCAACCTGGATACGACGGGCAAGATCAGCGTCGAGGCCTCGAAAGGCATGTTCACCGGCTCCGCCGAGTTCAATCCCACCGATGGCAGCTACGCCGTCTCCGTGGGTGTGGGCATCGACACGTCATCCGTGCTGAAAGGCGCCCCCGCAAGCATCTCCCAGAAGATCGAGCTGGTCTACGACAGCAAGTGCGGCTGGGGCATCAAGGGGAGCATGGGCGCCAAGATGGGCAAGGCCGGCGCCGGCGTGGAAGGTGTCGTGTACCTCAACAAGGGCATCTGATCCGGGAACGCACCCCTGGCGTTGGAGCCCATGGGATCTACGCCAGGGTGATACATCCGCTTTGCGGGGTCGGTCATCCATGCATCCGCCAAGTGGGCGGCGAGAAGATGGGCCTCCTGGCTTCCCAGCCAGATGGATGTCATAACCCTTGAGAAACCGCGTTCGGCCGAGCAGCGCGCACCCACGGTTCCGCTCAAGGTCGGACCGTTATAGGTTCGCTTTCCCAGCGCTTACGGGATCAAAGGCGCCTGCTCAGGCAGGATCACGGCATCAGGCGCCACATCGGCGCCTTCCGGGAAAGGTGCCGCTGGGGGCTGGGTCGAAGCCAGTACCACCTCCTCGGTGAGTGGTGTCGCGGTCCCATTCTCCAGGATGTTGACCTGCATGAGCAGCTTGGTGGTGACCGTACCGTCCTCGGCAGTCTCCGTGGCGGGCCACACGGCGATGGTGCCATTCCGCCCGGGCATCTCAGCCATCTCGATGGCGGGGACCGTCGCGTCGTAGGGGTTCTTCAGCTCCGCCATCGACGGATGCCCCAGGAGGGCCTGAGCCAGCTCCTCCGCCGAGGCGGTTCCGGTCTCCAGGAGGAGCTGCTCCGCCTGCATCCGCACGTTCTGGAGGTTCTGTCGCACGACCTGGCCCTGGGCCCGCTCGTGCTGCTTCAGGACGGCAGGGATGGCGATGGCGGCCGCAATGCCCATGGTGGGAATGGACACCACTACCAGTCCCAGCCCCACGAGCCCCGTGATCATGGCGCCTGCCGGTGGCATCCGGTATGTCTCCGGATACTCCCGTGCCAACCGCTTGGCCTTGCCCTGCTTCACCAGCGCCACGATCCCCAGCACGATCGCCACCGGGAACCCCACGCACGTCAGCGCGAAAACGATGCTCAGGATCCCGCAGATCTTCGCGCCCTTGTAGCCCGGAGCTTCTTCGAGCGGCTGTGACTGGGGTAAGGGCAGGCTCGAAGGCAGGGGAGGAGGAGTCATGGCGGTGCTCATGGGGTGGACCTCCGGGTGAAAGATGCGATGGATGATCCCAAGCTAGGGAGGAATCACCTTGTGTGCAAGGATTCGCATGTGATTTTCATTCATGGAATCTCACGGGTTCGGAACGATTCGGTTGAAGTCCTCAGAGAACAGCAAGGCTCCGCGATCATTGAATCCCATCGAGACTTCAAGAGACAGTTCCTTCCCCAGCCAGGGATCGAAGTGTTTGGGGTTGGCTCGAAACGTGTGGGTCACCAGATTGGTTTCCGCAGGCACCGTCCGGTCTTCAACGTGAACCGGAGACTGCAAGATCAGTACATAGCCATTCTTTCCCTGCTCGGTGGGACTCTTCGCCTCTTCTGGGAGCATTGGCTTTCGGACCAGGCGTCCCGTAAGGACGATGTGAGGCGAAGATCCAAGGTCGATTTGCTCCACAGGGCGAGAACCATTCCTCTGCACTTCACGCTGGATGGCCGCTTCCTGCTCCACGAACATCCTGTATTCCGGCAGCAGATTAAAATGTAGTTGTCCTCTGTAGTACGTAATGGTACCGCGATGGGTTACCTCTATTTCGAGCCGATCAGCCACCTTTCTCCATGCCCCGATACCCACTTCAGCCAGATCGTGAATGGGGCTTTGGTCGAGCGATAAGATCCGGACGTATGAAGATCCTACCCGGACCAATCGAGTACTGCGGAGAGGCGGCATCACAGCGCTTCCATCGCCATCCCGGCTGGATACGAGAAGGATCCGTTCACCATCGAGCCATGTGGCCATCGGGACCTCAAGGATTTCATCAGAGATACCGAGGTCGCGGTCGTCCAGAAAGAGCCGGACAATTCCATCGGCTCTGTGAAAAGAGACGGTCCCAGCCTCGGTTGTTTGAGCCTCTGGCTGTTCGTTCGTGGCATCAGGGGATTCGGTCACTTCAGGATCCGTGTGGCCCAGGTTGCTGCTTGGCCTGGGAGCTGCGCGATATCGCGATTCAACGGATGAGGCTGGAAAGCTTCGGATGCACCAAGCAAGATACAGGGCGGATCCCGCAACAAGGAACAACATCAGAACGAACCACTTGGATCCTATGAGTCTGGACCTTTGCATCGCTGTATCAGATTCCTGGGGAAGGACTGGGAGTTTCGAATCGCCGTTCAAGTCGTGAGGAACGCGTCGCTCTCTGGAAGAGGTGGCATGCACTGGTGCACAGCCAGGCGGGCCCGATCAGGTTGAGGATGGGAATGAACAGAAGCACGAAGAAGAACGCCCCGAGCAGTAGGGTGCCTTTCCAAAGGTCCTTGGGGAAAGAAGGGCACTCGGACTTCGAACGGGGCTCCATGAGCGCCGAGCGATACAAGAGCCGGACATTCAGGTAGCTGATCCACAACAACAGGATTGTGGCCGATACCACCGGAATGCAAAGTGCGAAGAGGGTAAGCGCGCTTAGCCATAGAGCGGCCTTCCATCGGCGCCTGGGGGCATCCTGGGCAAGCAATGGCTGATCTTGATAGCGCAGGGCAACGCCTTTTCGCGCGACCGGCATGATCGTCCATGGCAGGAGCACCCGGATCACGCCTACGATGGCCAAGGCGAAAAGCACCACGTAGATCACTGCCGCGATGAGCGCGACCGCGACCACGATCTGGACCAAGGCTGTCATCAAGGCGACCGGGTTGATCACCGCGGTGGTGGCGGAGGAGCCTGGGGCGGCCTGAAGGATGCCGATCGCGGTGAACAGGGCGATGAATTTGAAAGCCGCGAAGATCTCCTGCGAGAATTTCCAGTACATCAAAGCCCAGAACCCGAGCGAGAGGGCGCAAGGACCGCAGGACCGGAACACGAGCGTGGCGTTCAAGCTATCTTTGAGCCCCAGCCAGAGGCTTGCACCCGTCTCCGTCATGGCCTTGCGCCACGGGCCGGGTTCCTTCCGGGCGCCCACAGTACTTCCGGCGTGCTTTCGAAACCGCTCTCGCACCTTGTGGACGGCCCAGGCGATCAGCCAGAGGACCAGGATCACCACGCCAGCGGAAATCAGCACGAGTCCCAGTTCGAGATAGATATCGGCTCGTCGGTCCTCTCCGAACCAAGCGGAGAACCCACCGGGAATGGGTTCAAAAGCCAGTGCCGTGAAATAGACCAGAAGCGTGAGCGCCAGGATGGGTTTCCAGAGCCTGGCCACAGACCAGCCTTTGACGAGTATGACAACGAGCCCAGCAAGAAGGGCCACAGCCTGGAATGGGATGGTGAAGACATAACCCAACGTCGCCGGCGCAATCTGGGAGGAAGATCCGGAGTAGCCGTGATGGAACTGGAAGCTGGGGCCGCTCCCGAAACCTGGCTTGAAGCTCAGAAGGAGGGTGAGGAGGATCAGCTTGACCCGGCACGTGCGGCGGCGCGCCAGGACCTCCAGCACCGACTCGATCACCAGCCGGTAGGTGGCGAACCCCCCGTCCGAACCGAGCTGCGAGGCCCCCGTCACCACGCCACAGATGGACCGCTCCGAACCCCCATCGGTGAGGAGCGTCACCTCCACCGGAAGGCCCCCTCCGTTGACCGGCCTGGCGGAGCCGGGACCGCGTCGAACAGGCGTTAAGCGGCGCAGCCTGCAGCGGCGCGAATGGAAAGGAACAACCGATGGGGAAGAAGGAATCACGGAAGGAACCCGAACGCACAGGCTGCGGCCGCGTTCAACGCTCGCACACGCTGGGGCGAGGCCAAGAATGGATTCCCACGAATCCCTAACGCAATTCATAGCTCCCAATGGCCGCCATGGGTGTGTTGGAATCGAACGGAAATTCGACGTATCGCGCCGACCCGGCGGTTTCGTTCATCTGCATGACGGATCGGCCGATCTCAGCGTTCTTGGAATCCAGGGCCCGCAGCACCATGGTGCCCTGGTAGCTCTGGTCGAAGATGACGTAGACAGCCACGGTCTGGTTCTTCAGGGATGCTCGGGTTGACTGGATGCCCTTCGAGCCAAGCGATGGCGCGACGGCGATTTTCACCTCGTTCACGCCTGCGTCGAAGCCTTTGGTCGCACCCTTGACCACCGCGCCCAGCCCCTTGGTGATGGACTCCGCTCCGGTCTTCCCCTCCGTCTGGAGGCTCTCGCCAACGCCCTTCACGGCGCGGGCCTTCGTATCCGCCGCCAGCCTCGCGGCTTCCTCGGCGGCCTTCAGCTTCTCCTCCCGCGACTTGCACGCGACGACGCAGGGCAGCAGCAGGAGAGGGACGAGTACAAACAGACGCATGGGAACCTCACATGGAACGGGTTGAGGGGGTATTCGCCATTGGGTGCCCACCGGATAGCAGGCAGTGCATGAATTCAAGGGGGCCATTTCGGTTCGTGTAGTCAGGATTCGTCGCCAGAAGAATAGATTCAGGGCCACTCGAGGGGATACCTGCACAACTTCGTCCACAGCCGGAAAGGAGCAGGAATGCGGATAGTGCGATGAAGTATCCGTGTAGTTTCATGCGAAGGTTCCCGCACAACACCCGATAGGTCGTTGCAGGCTCCTCACTTCGAGCCCTTTTGCAGCGCTGCCAACTCTGGCATGAGCGGCGTGGTGGGGCGGAAGCGGAGGCTCTTCAGGAAGTCGTCGTACCGGGCTTTGCTTTCCTTGAACGGTGGCGGATTGCTCCTGATCGCGCTGGAT
>Ga0129297_10001336_pt1 | contig 12402 bp, 11 predicted proteins | sample I18A1metaG_FD_94708 | JGI IMG/M metagenome (GOLD analysis project Ga0129297, IMG submission 94708) | Lake sediment bacterial and archeal communities from Gulf of Boni, Indonesia to study Microbial Dark Matter (Phase II) - ​I18A1 metaG | ecosystem: Environmental > Aquatic > Freshwater > Lake >... | reverse complement strand
CTCATGCTCTGCAAAAGCGCCTTGGATTGGACGCCAACCCCTGGCCCAGCTTTCCAGGAATTCCGCGCCAAGGTGCGGCGGCTGGTATCCGCGGCACCCCGGAGCGAGCAAATGGCTGGCTCTTTTGCCGTTGAAGTGCTTGGGAAACGGCTTCTGTCTTGCCCCGTCGCCTTCGCCGATTCCTGGCACAGATACAAGCAAGGGATGATGGCCGGGGAAGCCGCCAAGGCTGAGGAAGTGCGCGCTGCGGAAAAATCGTTGCGAGATGAGGTCACGGACGACAGGGAGGTGGAGAGCCGCGTCTCGCACGCCGCAGCGACCGTTGGCGCATGGCTGAAACCCTTGGCTGATAGATTGACAGTAGAAAGGGAGATGATCGACCGGGCTTTGGCCGTGCTCCATCTCGGGCATGCTGAAACGCCTTCAGACCAAATCGGGCCCGTGAAGGATTCGCGCCTCGAGGCACTCAAGGGATGGATCGATATACATCTCAGGTCGAGCGGAAAGTTCCGCCAGGACGAGCGTCTTATCATCTTTACCGAGTATAAGACCACGCTGGACTACCTGCGCAGCCGCCTTAGGGAGCTCTATCCCGAATCCCAACCCGTGCAGGTATTATATGGGCGGATGGAAGACTCCGAGCAGGAAGTCGACAGAGACGAAATCATCGCGGCCTTCAACGAGCCCACCCATCCGGTGCGCATTCTTGTCGCCACGGATGTCGCCTCCGAAGGCCTGAACCTGCAGGAAACGGCCAGGTATGTCCTGCACTACGACGTTCCATGGAATCCCGCGCGGCTGGAACAGCGCAATGGCCGGTTGGACCGGCACGGCCAGGCACGCGACGTCGTCTTCCACCATTTCGCGACGGATGACGATGCGGATCTCTCATTCTTGGCCTACATAGTCAGGAAAGTCCATACCAACCGAGAAGATCTTGGCGCCACGCGCAACTTCGGCGGATTTCTTGCCGGAGAGAAGTGGAACAACATCTTCAGTTAACGCGAGAAGCCGGTTCCTATACGGTGGACCAGGTCCATCCGACGCCGGATGCTGAAGATCTTTTCCGGAAGCTTGAATTGGAGGGTTGGAAATAGAACCTCGTCTCCCGTTCGTTGCCGCCGAAAGGGCTTGCTATTGAACGCCGTAACGGCGTAAAAATTACCCTACAATGGCGATGAAGAGCAAGCCAGAAGCGACCAGGGGACATCGATTAGAGTGGCTCTTTGCACGTCACCCGGTCCTGGTTCTCGAGACATGGGCTAGGTACATAAAAGGCCCCAACTCCGGCAAAAGGGCAGTCGACAAGGCCAAGTACTATTGCGAAACGGGAAGACTGAAAAGACTCACCCGAGGCCTGTACGCCGTTGTGCCGCCAGGAGTCAAGCCAGACAAGTTTATAGCTGACCCATATCTGGTTGCCGCAGCGCTTCGCTCTGATTCCATCCTCTCGCATCACGCGGCGCTCGATCTGCTGGGCGTGGCGCGCAGCCTTTTCAACAGAATCACCTACTACACCGCCAGTCCGCGCCGGCCCCTTACTCTGGATGGCATGGCCTGGCATGCGCTGAATCACCCGATGGCTCTGAAGCGCGCGCGCAAAATCGACCTTGGCGTGGTCTCAATCGACAGGCAGGGTGTGATCATCAAACACACCGGCGCGGAGAGAACCCTAGTCGAGGGATTCGCCGCATTGGAATGGGTCGGCGGACTCGAAGAACACGTCGAATCCGCGGCTGCTATGCGAGACCTAGATTTGGACATTCTGGAGAAATATCTGGGGCTGATGAATCGACGGATTCTGTATTCCGCGGTCGGGTGGTTCCTGGAGAAGCACCCCGAAGTGGCAGATGGCGACGAGACCCTGCTCCGGCGAATGGAGAAGCAGGCGCCTCGGCAGCCGCTCTACCTGGGATCGCGCAAAGCGGGCGCTCGGCTCGAAAAACGGTGGAACCTTCTGGTGCCGCCTCATCTCAGCATCAAAAGCGGTTTCGAGGGCGCCCCACAGTGATCCCAAGCCGCGAGACGCTCGCCCGACTTCAATCTGAACACGGGTTTGCGGCTGCCCGGCTTGAAATCATCCTTCGGCTGCGAGATCTCCTCCGGGCAATCGGAGAAGACGCCTTTCTGGCCGGCAGACTCGTTCTAAAGGGCGGCACCGCGCTCAATCTGTGCTTTGGCCCCCCGCCGCGCCTTTCGGTCGACCTCGACTTCAACTACATCGGAGCTCTGGAAGCAGAAAAGGCCAGTGAGGAAAGGCCGGCAACCATATCAACCCTGGAACGAATAGCCCGCCGAGCCGGTTACAGGGTCCAGTTGTCCAGGGATGAACATGCTGGCCGCAAACTGTATCTCCGCTACTCGTCCAGCCTTGGCGGAGAAGGAAGGCTGGACGTGGACATCAACTTCATGCACAGGATCCCGCTTGCCGGTACTCAACATTTGCCTTTTTGGTGTCCGTCCGGCGACGCGGAGCTGCTGGTGACCGTGGTCGGCTCCGCCGAACTGATCGCTGGCAAAGCGATTGCGCTGCTGGATCGCGTTGCACCGCGCGACCTTTACGACATGGCGTCGATCCAAAAGAGGCGGCGTACCTTCCCGCTGGGAAATGAGACGCGATCGATGTTCATCGCTCTATCCGGAGTTCTGAGCCAGCCGCTCACTCGTTACAGCCTGGAGCGTCTCGATAGAATTACAGACTCATCCGTTGCCAGGGACCTCCACCCCATGCTGAGAAATGGGGAACAGCCCATAGCAGGCGACCTCCGCAAAGAGGTTGCACAGGTCATGCGCTCCTGGCTCACATTATCGGAAGACGAAACGCGATATGTCCAACTGCTGCAAATGGGCGAGCTGAAACCTGAACTCGTTTTTCCAAAAAATCGCGAAATGGCTGAGAAGATCCGCCTTCATCCTGCCCTGCAATGGAAGGCAAGAAACGCAGCGTTCAGAGCACATCGGCAACCAAGTCCGTCCGCCAGGGAGTGATTCTCATGCCTCTCAACCCGATTTCGTTTACGCAGAATGTCGTTGGAGATTTCCTGCGCTATCAGTTGACGGCGTATCCATTCGCAGATGAACACCTGCAAGCCCAGATGCGCCAGCTGCTTTCCTTATCCGAAGCGCTGAGATCTCCGCTGGTTAAAGGTCCTTACATCAGTCTTTCGCGGGCCTTCAAGAGCGGCGTGCCGATTCGCGAACTGATAGATCAACGCGCTGGCGGTAGACCAACTGGGCAGGTTGCGCGATCTCCTGGCAGGAACCGGGATCTCGTTTGGCCTGTACGTCGGAAAGACTCCTGAACGGACCACGGATGTCGCCGGGGAACGTCTTCCGGCTGGTTCCTCCCGGACTTCCTATCGGGTAGCTCTGGAGCGTGCCCGGGGCGAAAAACGCGGAACCGCAGTCCATCCACCCGAGGAGAGGGTATCCCGGGAAGAAATGAGGCCCCCGGGCAAACAGCCCTGGATCCTGCTGACCAACGTGAAACAGCTCGAGCTGCTGCTAACGCGTCAGAAAGACGTAGAACTGTTCGTGGGCGCCCGCCTCGAGTTCCTGGTTTTCGACGAAGCCCGCACCTACGGAGGTGTCGACGGGGCCGAGACAGCCTGCCTCATCAGGCGAATCCGCGCCTTTTGCGAAGCCGGATCACAAAATGCCGTCTGTGTCGCCACATCGGCCACGCTTGCCGAGCCGGAGACCGGGACTGAAGCCGCGAAGGCATTTGCCGAGCACTTTCTCGGCGTATCGGATCAGCAAGTGGGGTTGATCACAGAGGAATATCGGCAGGACGAATGGACACCTGTCAGGAGGCTATGTGCGGCGAGTGCACCAGCGGCACCCGCAATGCCGGCCACCCGGGCGGAGGCCCGGCTACGTGATATGATGCAGCGGGCTGGATCCCCGGCAGGGGAATGGCATCGGCAGATACGCATAGGCTGACCGCTCGGTTCGACCGCGCCTGACGTTTATTTTCAGGGGGACGCTCCTGCGGAACCAGGCATCTGCGTCTACCTGGATGGGCTGAGTGATCACATTCACGGCAAGACCGCAGCCCAGGACCGTGCCATTCGAGAGGAACTTCGGGCGCGGCGCTACGAGGTTTTTGAGATTCCAGCCAGTGACCTTGATGACCGCGATGCCAGGTCCCATCACTTGTTCACACGTGCGCGAGCAATGCTGGGGAAGGAACAGGCCCGGGCGCTGCGTGCCGATCCGTCCTGGTTCGATATCTCCGGGGATGTCCCGGAAGGTCATAAGAATGCGAACCAGTAACCTACCCATTGAGGTGAAAAGCTCAGCGGCACTCTCAGTTGCGCGACTATCGTTACTCGGCTCCGATGAGACCGGGAATACAGCCATGCAGACCACGTTTATCCGGCGTCCTTTACCAGGAGCATGCCCATGCGATGCGATACCCTCTACCCTCTGATTCTCGCGACGGCGGCGCTAGCCGCCAATCACATGGCCACGGCACAGAGACGGGGCAGCGCAAGCCCAGAACTTATCGCCCAGAGGAATGCGACCGAGAAGGAACTGGAATCGATCGCCGTCATCGAGCGCAAGCTGATGGTGCCGATGCGAGACGGCAAGCGCATGGCGACCGACGTCTACCGCCCCAAGGACACATCCAGGAAGCACCCGACGATCTTCGTCCGCACGCCGTACAACTTCAATTTCTGGGACGTGCGCAACGGCGCGCCGCGCGACATGACCGCCCAGCTGGAGGCAGTGAAGCGCGGGTACGCCTATATCGAGATGAACGAGCGCGGTCACTTTTTCTCCGAAGGGAACTACGATATCCTCGGCCCCCCGCGCACGGACGGCTACGACGCAATCTCGTGGATGGCCTCCCAGCCCTGGTCCAACGGCAAGGTCGGCACGATCGGTTGCTCCTCGACCGCTGAGTGGCAGCTGGGAGTCGCCGCTCTCGGCCATCCTGGCTACGCGGCGATGATCCCAATGGGTTTCGGCGCCGGCGTGGGACGTGTCCGCCCTTACTACGAGCAGGGGAACTGGTACCGAGGCGGTGCGATCCAGATGCTGTTTATCACCTGGCTTTACGGGGAACAGAACCAGGTGCGACCGATGTTCCCTCCAAACACGTCGCAGGAGGACCTGATCCGCGCGTCGAAGTCGTTCGACCTCGCCCAGCAGTTGCCGCCTGTCGATTGGTCGCAGGCGCTCCGGCACCTTCCCGTGATGGAGATCATCAAGGCCGTGGACGGGCCGCGCGGGATTTTCGCCGATCCCATGCCCGTCGCTACCGGCGGAGCAATGATCAAGCGCACACCGAACGACCCGGCGTGGTATCGAGGCGGGCTCTGGCATGACGACATGACGATCAACGTGCCGGGACTGTGGTTCATGTCCTGGTACGACGTTTCGGCGGGTCCGAACCTGGCCGCCTATAACCACGTGCGAAAGACGGCACGGCCTGAGATCGCCGACTGGCAGTACGCTGTGATCGCGCCGACGCTCCACTGTGCTTACAAGCGCGCCAGCGAAAACACCGTGGTCGGCGAGCGCAGCATGGGCGACGCCCGGCTCGACTATGACGCGCTCACTTGGGGCTGGTTCGACACCTTCCTCAAGGGAGAGAAAAGCCTCCTGCTCGACACGCTGCCTAAGGTCCGCTACTACACGATGGGGCTCAACAAGTGGCAGTCGTCCGACACGTGGCCGCCGCGAGGTGCCGAGCCGATGACGTTCTACTTATCGAGCGGCGGCAAGGCGAATACCCTCAATGGTGATGGCGTGCTGGCCGACGCCGCGCCGGCGGTGGACACCCCAGACAGCTTCACCTACGACCCGATGAACCCGGCGCCCTCATATGGCGGCAACGTCTGTTGCACCGGCAATGCCGTCGCCGGCGGCGCCTTCGACCAGCGCAAGACAGAGGAGCGCACCGACATCCTCGTCTACACCACCGCACCCCTCAAGCAAGGGATCGAGCTGAGCGGGCCCATAGAAGTCACGCTCTACGTTTCGTCAGATGCGAAGGACACCGATTTCACGGTGAAACTGATCGACGTGTATCCCGGCGGACCCGCCTACAACCTGGACGAGACCATTCAGCGCCTCCGCTATCGCGACGGATATGACAAAGCCCTGGTTTGGATGGAACCGGGCAAGGTTTACAGGGTCCAGTTTCAGCCGATGACGACCAGCAGCTATTTCGAAGCCGGGCATAGAATCCGCCTCGAGGTCTCAAGCAGCAACTTCCCGCGCTTCGACCGAAACCTGAACACCGGTGGCAATAACTACGACGAAGTTCAAGGTGTCGTGGCGCACAATGCGGTCCACCACTCGAAGCAGTATCCTTCGCGGATCACCATCACGGTACTGAAGCGGTAGGCGAGTGCCCATCGTCATAGGCGGATCATCCACATCTCTGTAGCCTCATTCCCAATCCAGTCCTGACTTCGTGCGGACAGTTGATCGATGTTACATGCTTTGACACCAGGCGCCTCCCATCTCAAGACCCCTATCGAGAAGCACCCCCCAGCTGAAGGATCGGGGACCTGATCACCAATAGGGATGATGTTGGGTTTGAAACGGCAGGTGCGCCAAGCAGACACTCGCTCACTGGGTCCATACTGATATTGAGCTCGAGTCGTCCGTCCGCTGTCAGATCTTTTGCTGATCTTTGGCCTCAGGAGGATCCTTGCCTATCTGCGCCTGGGATTCTTTCGGGCCCATCAGTTTTCCGCAAGCGCTAGGCAGCGCCTTGTAATCCTCATTTTCTTCTTTGTGGCACTCCTTGCCCTGCAGCAAAGAAACCTTCTATAAAATCCCGTTGCTCCTCGATCCCGCACGCGATACAAATACATAGGCCCCAAAAAATGCCCTGCGGACCTCGGCGTTGAGGGAGATTCGATGTGCCCAATTACAGGGAAATGGAAACATCCGGGTGGGAAGCTGCGCGAAGTAGGAGCACAAAACCTTGGAGATTCAGAATTGCTTGCGATCCTGATTTCTACCGGCACAAGAGATCGTCCAGCGGAAACGATTGCCCGTGATTTGTTAGCTCGTTTCGGGTCTTTGTCCGGGTTAGCCAACCAACCGCTCGAAAGGTTGCTCGTCATAAAGGGTCTGGGCGATGTAAAGATTCTCCGCATTGCAGCAGCGCTGGAGATTGGACGGCGCGCTGCTGGCGAGATCATTCGTGAAAAAGAAGCCAAGCAAGCTCCGTGAGAAAGCGACGCGCGTTCCCTCTATTCATTTGGAAGGCAAGGGAGAGGTAATCCGCGAGTACGTTGCCCGGATCGACCAAAGTCCCGAGCTTTCAGAATATGCTCGAGGTGTAGCCTTTGCTCAACTGCTCAAAGACCTCCTGCTTGACGCTGCTCCCCAGTTCCTTCAGGAGTATCTGCAGGGGATGGAGCACACGTTAGCCGGGCCTAAGACGGCCCTCTACAACCGTGGCCGCGTAGATGCACTATATGGCAACCTCGTCATCGAGTTCAAACGCAGCCTGGCAAAATCGTTGGAACAAGCCAAAGACCAGCTCAGCAAATACCTCGCAATTCTCCACCAGAATCCCGAGGACCGCCGTCGCCCGCTCATGGCGGTGGCGACGGATGGCGTTTGCTTTGCAGTATTAGCTCCGCGCTTCAACGTCGAGGCCGCCATTCTCTCACCTGAGGAGATTCAGCTTCAAGAAATCGAGTCGGCAGACCTCTCCGCCATGAAGCCCGAGGAGGCGTACTACTGGCTGGACCGCTGCTTCACTCGACAAACAGGCCCCCTCGCGCCTAAAACGAAAGAAATTGTGAAAGACTTCGGCCCCACCAGAGGCGCATTCATCCATGTCATGAATGTACTGGATGGCCTTTGGAAACGTGTAGAACGAGACAGCGAGTCGCAAGTGTTTTTTGACAATTGGCAGAAATACTTGATTTCCTTGAGGAGGACTTTTTCGCCTGGGTGGCAAGGGACGCAGCATGGTCGAGGTCGCTCACAATGAGCCGCTGGCTGCTTGTGCAGCTCGCCACTTATAACCTGCGTGAGCTGTCGGAGGATGTTCTTAAAGGGCTCTACGAGATGCTGGTTGACCCCAAGGACCGCCATGATTTGGGGGAATACTATACGCCGGATTGGCTCGCAGCGAAGATCGTTGAACGGTGTCTCGGAGAAAAACCTGAATTCTCGGTTCTCGATCCCGCATGCGGTTCTGGGACTTTCCTCTATCAGGCGATCCGCTTCAAAAAGGATCGGCTTGGGCAGACGTCTAAGACCCTGAAGCACATTGAAGAAAACGTGGTTGGTATGGATATCCACCCGTTAGCGGTAATTGTCGCCAAGACGACATATCTGCTTGGGCTCGGCGACCTGCGCGCAAAACGTGGCAAAGCCATCCGCATCCCCGTTTACATGGCCGATTCAGTCCGACCCCCAGAAGAAAAAGTGCGGAAGAAGAGACAACAAGGGCAAGGAGATCTCGACGCCCTCAGTCCACTCTATGGAGTTCCCCTCGATGGCGATTGGGCAGAGTTTCCTGAGGACCTGGCGGTGAAAGGGGAATTATATGACCACGCCATTGAATTGTGCGCCCAGTACGCCCATTCCATGGAAACTGTCGCATTGCCATCCGAGCGGGAACTCGCGAATTTTGTCCGCAGGAGCGAGCCCTCTCTGGAGCAGAATTCCATCTGGCTGGGTTCGCTTTACGGCCTTTTCAAGCTTCTAAGACATAGGATCAGAGATCGTAAGGACACTATCTGGGCTTTTGTGTTGAAAAATGTCTTCAAGCCCTTGCTGATGAAGCAGCGGTTCGATGTGGTCATGGGCAACCCGCCCTGGCTTTCCTATCATTATGTCGAGCGTGGTTCTTACCAGGAGTTTCTGAAACAGCAAATCACCAAGCATTATCAGCTGCTGACCGGACGCCCAGAGCTTTTGACGCATATGGAGTTGGGCACGCTGTTTTTCCTTCGGAGCGTTGACCTCTACCTGCACGACGGCGGGAAAATAGGCTTCGTTCTGCCAAAGAGCATCTTTATGGCAGACCAGCATCATGGCCTCCGTGAGAGCACCCACACGGCACCCTTGCGTTTGACGGAGGTCTGGGACCTCGAGGGCGTCCGGCCGCTATTCAACGTCCCTGCTGCGGTTGCCTTCGGCGAGAGGTTTACTGATCAGACTCAATGGCCGCTGCCGGGGGTAATCCTCAGCGGGGAGTTGAGTGGCAAGAACATTCCGCTTAATGAAGCGGAGCATGAGCTGGCAGAGCGAGAGACTGAGTATTGGCTATCCATCAAGGGAACACACAGCTACTTCTGCGAGAAAAAAGAAAAACCAGTCACCCAAGGAAGCCCTTATGGTGAAGAATTTGCTGAGGGGGCGGCAATGTTTCCCCGCTCCTTCTGGTTTGTTGAAACCCAAAGAACTTCAAGCCTCGGCCTTGACCCGGCTCGGCCCTATGTAAGAAGTGATCCGCGTGCCATTGAGGCGGCTAAAGATCAGTACAAGGACGTCTGCTTGGAAGGGAATGTCGAAGCTGAGTTCCTCTATAAGACCCTGCTCTCAACCGACCTTGTGCCTTTCGGCCACCTACCTTTCCGCACCGTCATTCTTCCAATCGTTTGGAAACATGATCAATACTCTCTTCTTACGGCTGCCGAAGCTCGCAAGCAAGGTTACCTGGGCTTGGCCGGATGGCTCGAGAAGTGCGATGAGTTGTGGAAAGCCAAGCGGGCCGAAAAGGCCGGACGCCATGATATTTACGAGTGGCTTGATTATCGCAAGAAACTCACGATTCAGCGCCGCAAGTGCTATACGGTTGTCTACCCAGCCTCAGCAACTTACCTTTGTTCAGCCGTAATTAGAAACCCCGGGTCTCAACCTCCGCAGGCGCGGTTCGTGGATGAGAGCATGCTCTATTTTTACGACACAGATGTTTCAGAAGAGGCATACTACCTGGCCGCAATATTAAATTCGGGCTCTTTGGACGGTGAGCTCAAGCCGCTCCAATCAAAAGGGAACTTCGGCCCGAGGCACATCCACAAAAAAATATGGGCGCTTGCGATTCCTGCATATGACCAGAGGACGGAACTGCATAAACAGGTAGCCTCACTTGGCGCGGAGTGCAGCAACCTAGCAAAAGGCATCCTGGAAAGCCTACCGCATGCGTCGCGAGGTGGAAGCCTAGGCCGGCTGCGGAGTTTGCTCCGCCAAAGGTTACATTCGCAGATAGCCGAGATAGACTCACTAGTTTCAGGAATTCTCTGAGGAGTTCATGGGTCCCTTGCCTGCCCAAGGCGCCGCTGCAGGAAGCGTTAGGGCTTGGTAAAATCTACTTTAACCGGACAGTGTCTTTATGGGTCGGGGAATCCAAGTCTCAGTAAAACCGGATGTGCTGAAGTGGGCAAGGATAACTTCCGGTGCGACGGTTAAGGACACAGCCGACCGTGTCGGCGTGACGCCTGCCGCTTTTGCGAGGTGGGAGACCGAGGAAACACCTCTATCCTTGACCCAGGTGCGGGAACTCTCCAGATACTTCAAACGACCCTTAGCAGCCTTTCTGCTCGCGGAACCGCCTCTGGAACCATCGCGTCCAGAAGACTATCGCACGCTTCCCGGCAGGAAGATGGGATTCGACAGAGAGACTTGTCTGGCCATCCGAAAAGCCCTGCGCCTGCGTTCTATCGCCAAGGAGCTCATGCAGTCCCTGCAACAGGAGGTCGTGCCCGCACTTGGTCGCGCCAGCCTATCGGCTGAACCCGAGCAGGAGGCGCAGCGGGAACGAGAGCGCATGGGCGTGAGCGTGGAAGAGCAAGAGAAGTGGCGCCACGAGAGAGAGGCTTATCGCCGATGGCGTGAGGAGATTGAGCGACAAAACGTCCTTGTTTTTCAGCTCACAATGCCAGTGGAAGACGCTCGGGGGTTCTCACTCGGCGATGACATGCCCAATGCCATTGCGGTCAACTCTTCAGATGCCGTCCGGGCGAGAGTTTTTACCCTGTTTCACGAATATGCTCATTTGCTCCTTCACACTCCGGGCGTCTGCACGCCATCGCTAGATGTTGGGAAGCAAAAGCAAGGGACCGACATAGAGAATTGGTGTAATCGATTCGCCGGGGCTTTTCTCATCCCCTCCCAGGCGCTTCAGTCTGGCTTTGCGGATGCGGTAGCCAAACTGGAGGGTCAGGTCCTGCTTGATGCGCTAAAGGAGGGAGCAAGGACATTCAAAGTCAGCGAACAGGTCGTGCTTCGGAGACTGCTGGACCTTGAGCTCATCACAAGGACATCCTACAAACAGGAAATGGAAAAGTTGCGTGCGGCAGCACAGCTCGCCAAACGCAAGGGCGGGATGGTTCGCCCCGCAACGAAGTGCTTGGCCGAAAACGGGGTCGTCTTTGCCTCTCTCGTGTTGGAGGCCAGAACGAGGGGGCTCATAACCTATTCCGACGTAGGCGATTTCCTGAATGTTCGTCTGAAGTACTTACCGCAAATTGAATCATCACTCACAAATCGCGCGGCATGATCCCCTCATGACCGCTGACATATGCTGCATTGATGCGAGCTCGCTCATCAAGTTGAGACAGGATTTTCCTCGTCAGGTTTTCCCCTCGGTGTGGGAAAGGGTAGAAGAGATGGTTCGCGCGGGGCGTTTGATTGCGCCGGATGAGGTGCTTCAAGAGATCAAGAACGATGACGTTCTCGGCCCCTGGGCTAAAACCGAAAATGTTCAGGAAGCTTGACCAGGCACAGCTTGAGGCCGCTAAGGATGTTACCTCCCGCTTTCCAAGCCTCGCGAAGCCGGGCAGATTCGGTCCAGCAGCCGATCCCTTCGTGGTCGCGTTAGCGCAATTGGAGAGTCAAAAGTTGTCGGGGTTGCTGTTTGCGGCACAGTCGAGGTGCGTGGTTGTAAGCGAAGAGCGCGGGCCGGGCAAGATACCGGCCGCCTGTTCGCATTACAACCTAACCTGCGTCCCGCTCGTCGATCTATTCCAGCGGGAAGGTTGGAGATTTTGAACGGCCGGACTGGGGATCGACAACGCCACTCTGGCTGTGCAAATCCTCGTTGACCTGGCCAAGCGAGGTATACCCATTATTCAGGTCACAGATGACCAGAGCCTCCCCGATATGGCCAAGGCTGTACACCTAACTTGCCGGTACCTTTCATTTTCCAGGAGGTCGACGGAACGGGGGCAGAAGAGCTCCTACTGTTTCCGCTTCGGGCGTGTCAGTTCGACCTCGAGCCTGTCTCCCGCCTTCAGCAAGACCGTGTCGGCAAAACGGACATGCGCCCGCCCCGCATCAACAGAGAGCCTGGCCGCGACCGACCTTCCAGCCGCTTTCGCCGACACCTTGCCGTCAGTGAGCTTCATTTCAGGCTTGAGCCGCATCTCGGCCAGCGTCAGCTGTCCCCGCTTAACCTCGAGCGTTGCGTTGTGG
>Ga0129297_10001335_pt1 | contig 12415 bp, 6 predicted proteins | sample I18A1metaG_FD_94708 | JGI IMG/M metagenome (GOLD analysis project Ga0129297, IMG submission 94708) | Lake sediment bacterial and archeal communities from Gulf of Boni, Indonesia to study Microbial Dark Matter (Phase II) - ​I18A1 metaG | ecosystem: Environmental > Aquatic > Freshwater > Lake >... | reverse complement strand
GTCCAGTTGCACCCTCACCTGCACGAAAAGGGCATGAACCAGAACGGACAGGCCGATAAAGGCGAGCAGGCGGGGCCAGACCGGCCGCTCCTGCCGCCCACCTCGCCCCCCGGGATTTCTGGCCATTGCCCAACCGGGTGTCATCATCTGTCAATCCGGAACCGTTTATCCTGCAACATTGCGCGCGAACGGTGAAGACTAGCGTTCCAATTTGAAGGCCACGGGGATGCGAACTTCACAGGGCACCTGGATGCCGCCGCGCCGTGCCGGAACGAAGCTCCAGCGCCGCACCCCACCGAGCGCCGAAGCATCAAGCACCTGGTGACCGGAGCTGTTCTCCACGACCACGGCTTCGACTTCCCCCCGATCCGAAATCGTCGCCCGCAGGTGAACAGTACCCTCCCAGCGATTCTGTCGGGCCAGTCGCGGGTATTCCGGCTTGGGATTGGAGGCATAGCGGGGCGTTGCCAGGACCACCCCCCCCGAAGCATGGCCTTCGCCGGCACCGCCAGAGTGGCCCGGTGCAGAGACAAGCGCAAGTCCGCTCCCTGTCCCCTCGCCATCAGCGGCGACGGCTCCTCCCGGCTCACCACCGGGAGCAGGCACAACTTGAGCCGGGACGGCCGTCACCGGCTCAACGACCGTCGCTGCCGGTATAGCACAAATCGCGGCCGCTGTCGGCGGTTCATTTGCCTGCAAACTTGCCACGGAAGCTATAACCGGGGTTGAGCCCCGCCGGGGGGGAGTCTCTTTCGCTGCGGATTTGACCTGACCGCGTAAAGAAGCGGAAGGGTTCGTGGCAGCAGCGGCGGCCTGCTCGGCAGCCGGGTGATCGGCCAGGGCAACCATGATCGGCCCGGAATCGGTTTCGGTAGCGCCGAAGCCCTGCCAGCCGAGGGCACCAAGACCGACATGCAAACCGATTGAAATGATTAGGCAGATTGCCCTAAGTCCGCTTTCGCTCATTTCCCCATTGTCACCGATTAAGATCCATAAAGGTCCAACTCAATCCGTGAATCGATTAACGCATTGATTATGTGTGATTTTTTCATTGACAGCAACAACAAATCACTTCAGTATCCAGTGGTAGAACGGTGTTACCCCCCCCCCCCAAAAAAAATCACATTAGAGCTTTTTAGTGGCATCTCCTCTGTCAATCAATCGAGCGCAAAGCCATATCCTGCTCCTGGCACTGCTGGCTTTCGCCCTCCCCGCCTTCGCCGAGGACACCCCGGCGACTGCGCCGCTTGCCGAGATGGAGACCGTGACGGTAACCGGCCAAGCTGAGGATAAGTTGACCGGAAGCAATTCGCTCAACCGTTCAACCCTTGACAATCTGCCGGCGCGCAACGGTAGCCTCAACGAGGCAATCGGTATCCTGCCTGGGGTGCAGCTTGGCGAATATTCGCGGACCTCGGATAACGCTGGAGAGATATTGCCGCCGAACATCTCCATCTCCGGCGGACGCTTTTACGAAAACAACTTCATTGTCGACGGGATGGGCAATAACAGCCTGTTGGATCCGGCATATGACAACACCAGCGATCTTTCCAGAGTTCCGGGGCATCCCCAGGAATTTTTCCTGCACCCGAGCCTGGTAGAGAGCATAAGTGTGTATCGGAGCAACATCCCCGCTAAATTCGGTAGCTTTACTGGTGGAGTCGTTGACGTTCAGACCAGGGATCCGTCTGGCCGTTGGGGGGGACAGATCAACCTTCGGCACACCCGCTCAGAGTGGACCGAACTGCACATCGCGGACGAACGTGAGGGAGAGTTCGACAACCCTGTCAACGGCAAGGTCCAGCCTGATTTCAGAAAATATGATAGCTCCTTCAGCATGGACGTGCCGCTGACCGAAAATTCGGGGGTACTGATCGCGGCCTCCAGAATTTACTCAAAGATCCCTCTGGTTCTTGTGGATGACACCGAGAACCAGTATCGCACCCTCGACAATTATTTCCTCAAATATGCGGCACAACTCTCCCCGCAAAATCGCCTGACCCTATCCGGTAACTACACTCCTTATGATGCCGAGCTATTCCTACCCGAAACCATCGATAGCGACTATACGATAAACAATGAAGCCTACAGCTTTTCTGCCAAGTTGAGCAGCGAACTAAAAAGCTCGACCCTGGAATTTAATCTAGGATACCGCAAAAGTACCAATAACAGGGAGGCTGCGGCCAATTACTTCGCCTGGCAGGCTACACCTTCGAAATCATGGGGCAATATTACCGACGCCGATGTCACGAACAAGTCCAACAGGGTCAGCAAAGAAGGAGGCTATGGCGACCTCGAGCAGAGCCAAAACACATGGGCAGCGAATGTGAACATTTCTATGGATCCAGTGCAAACGCTTAAAGTGTCGCATGTGGTTGAATTCGGCGCCAGCTATGAACAGGTTGATGGAAAATACGAACGTGATGAGAATTTGACATACTACTCAGGCATATGCGGAATATATTCGAAGGCATCGGCATGCAATCCTGCAACTACTGCAGCAATAGTACAATGCCGTCCTGGCGATATTGATTGCATCAAAAACGAGCAGTTTTTTTATCAAAAAACCGTTTACCCAGCTGACTCAACAGACACGACCATACGCTTTTATGACGTTTACCTTGAAGACACAATGACATGGGGGGGGCTGTCCTTTCGCCCAGGATTGAGATTTTCTTACGACGACCTGCAAAAAAACAAAAACTGGGCTCCTAGATTAGCTGGAAGCTATGATTTTTTTGGTGATGGCGAGACGGTGCTGATCGGCGGCATTAATCGCTACTACGGAAAGACCTTGCTGACTCACGCGCTGGCGGAGGAACATGCCCCAACGCAGTTCTGGAAACGTGACAACAAGGCGCTCGGCCCCGGGAACATACCGAAAGACTGGACGTTATCCCCCAAAACAGTCTTTCCAGCCACCCGCCTAGCAGACCTCAAGACACCCTACACGGACGAATGGACGGTCGGCATCGACCAAAAGCTGTTTGGGGGAGTCGCCAGTCTGAGTTATATCGAGCGCAAAGGCCGGGACGAACTCTTCTCAAAGATTCTGGCCAAAGATGCCGACGGTTACGTCTACACCGAGTGGACCAACGACGGCGAGAGTTGGCACCAGGAAGCCACCCTCTCTTGGGAAAGAACCTGGCAGAATCATTACATTCTGATTACCACCACTTGGCAGGAAACGGAGACCAGCAACTCGTCCTATGACGATATCATTAACTCCGTCGACAAGAACAAGGACGGCATCATCGATCCGGTCTATTACAACGGGCAAGTTTACGACCGAGAAGACCTTCCCCGTCCTGATTTCAATCGGGAATGGACAGCAGCATTCACCTATATAGGACGACTCCCCTACAACTTCACATTTACAAATGTGACCCGTTACCGCAGTGGCTATACGGCTCTGGTCAACACAGGAAAAGACACCTTGCCAATCCCCCCGACCGACAAACCTTTGGACATCTACGACGAAATCAAACAGCCCGAATCCTGGGTCTTCGACTGGGTTATAGAATGGGAGAAGGTGATTCGGGATGAACAGTCGTTGATCTTCGCGCTTGAGATCAACAACGTGTTTGATGAAAAGGTAACCTCTGGAGAATCAATTGACGTTTATGACCTCGGTCGTCAATTCTGGCTCGGCCTGTCCTACAAATTCTGATTCAACCCTGCCCTACTGCAGCGTCACCGGTAAATTGGCCGCATACCTGTCATCGTAGAGAGCCAACTGATACTTCCGCGGAGAACTTCCGGAAGGGATGGCCAGTTCCATCTGGTCATCATTCGTCGCCCCCACCCCTTCTAGCCGGCGGGGTGCCGGAAGGCGCAGAACCCCATTCGCACTGCTGAGCAGAAAAAGCGTGGATCCGTCACTGACGAGGTCTGTGGGGTAGAATGGCAACGCATAACTGCCCACCGCAACGGCCTCATCCCCTTGCACATCGATAATGAACAGTCCCATTTGCCGATCCGCCACCAGCAGAAGGTCATCCTGCAAGGCGAGTTTGTCCGCATAGCCGGGGGTATCGATGCGCTGCAGCAGCCTGGCGTTTTCCGGTTGGCTGAAATCATAGATTTCGACGCCCAAACGCCCCCTGGAGACAAAGAGACGACTGCCATCGGCAAGGAGATGCTTCACCATTCCGACCGCCTGCTGGAAGCGCGGAAAAGGATAACTTCCTACAGGGCGGGTCGCTCCCGGACGGGTTACATCGTAGGCCAGCAGCCCCTCCTTGCTGGTCGCCACGACCAGACAACCACCGGGCAGCAGCACCATATCAACGGCATTGCCCAATAGAGGGATGATTTCCCGTAAGGTCACTTTGCCGGAACCATCAGCCTCAAAGACGGTGACCTTTGAAGAGGACAAAACGAAAAGCCTATCGCCCCTCCATAAAGCTCGCTTGACCGGGTTTGAGGCAACATTGGTTTCTGTGGCGGCAGCCGCGTCATCGATCGGAATCCTCGCCAACATCTTGACAGAAGAGCCTTTTTCTTCAAGCAGACAGAGACGGACCCCCTTCTCGTCGGAGAGAGCCAGGAGGGGGTGGCTCGCTGCGGAGCTGTCTGCCTGTGCAGAAACACGCTCCACTTCACACGGCAACCGTTGCATATCACTATTCGAGAAAACCAGGGTGTTCGAATTGCAATTCAAAAAGCGGGCTTTACCCGTTCCGGGCTGAAGAGGGTATTCCAGATCTTCCAATTTGTCGGGGATGGTCATTTCCCTGGCATTCAGGACCCTCAGCCCATCAGACGATGACAACAATAGCCGGTCATCCACAGCTCTGGTACGGGCAACCGTGCCGAAAACAGGCAGTGTATTCTCAAGACGGGGTGCTCCCGGTCGGCTGACATCGACGACCGCCACCCCGCTCCCGACCAAACTGCAGAAAAGCTGCCGTGTCGCCTCCATCAATTCCAGATACAGCGGGCGCCCCTTCAGGTCGATTTGCGCCGTCAAATTCAGCTGCGGCCAGCTCTGCAGCGAGAACTCCATCAGAAGCCCGTTTTCGTTGCAGACATAAAGGGCTTCCCCGCTCATCACCAGGTCACGCACTTCCCCGGTAAAACGCCCTGTCCCGACCTCCTTCGGGGTTGCCAGGCGCCCCTGCTCGAAAAGGGTCAGCACACCTCCGGGTCCGGCCGTGACCAGGCGGTCATTACTGACCGCAAGTTTGTTTACGCGGGGGCTGTTCGGAATCTCTGCGGCCCGCAAACGGTCGCCGGCAACAGTCAGCATATACAGCCCGCGCGGATAGACGGCAAGATAAGCGACCTCGCCGGCCGCCTTCATATCAAGGTACTTTTCCGGCAGGGTGAGAAAATCAATCTGGCGCGGCACCTCCGGATTCGTGGCATCAACCAGGAACAAACCGTTATGACTTTTGGCGGCCAGGACTTTTGAACCAAACAGGGCCAAACCGGAGGTGGCCCGGCTAGCCCCCTGCGAGGACAGCTGAACACCGCCAAGTACGGAAACCTCATGCCCTTTGGCGACGTCCAGGACAACCAACCGACTGTCACTGGTGGCAGCGACAGCCAGCCGCCCGTTCGCAGCCAGCTGATGGACGGGGAAGGACAGTCTGCCAATAGGCCTGGCGGTCCGGCCCAGTTCAGCCTGCGGCACAAGAAGTCCCTTCAGGTCGGCATGGAGGCCGTCTCCCCTGACCAGCAGTCTCCTCCCGGCCACAGAATCACCCTTTGCCGCGACAGACACGGCCCTCCACGCGGCAGGCTCCGGATCATGAAATCTGGCTGCCGCAGCAAACATGGCACCGCAGACAAGTACTCCGCACAGCAGCAGGAACCCGAGTTTGATCCAGGATTTCAAGGCCGGCTACCCCCTGAAGAGGACGGGGCCGAAGGCGCTTTCATGGCCGGCAGCCATTTCTCGAGCACGCTCAACAGTTCATGCCGACGGAACGGTTTACCGAGAAAATCGTTCATCCCCGCCGCCAGACAGCGCTCTTCATCTTCACGGCGGGCATGTGCGGTCAGTGCCACGATCGGGGTCGCCACTCCCGCGGCGCGCAGACGCCGGGCAGTCTGCAAACCATCGAGATGAGGCATCTGGCAATCCATGAAGATGAGGTCGAAAGACGCCTCCGCGGCCTGACCGAGGGCACTGTGCCCGTCATCGACGATAGTCAGATGATAGCCGGCGCCGCGCAGCAGAATGGCCAGCAACTCCTGGGTCGTCGGATTATCTTCGGCGAGCAAAATGCGCCCCTTCACTTCCCCGGTGGCCTCGACCTGGGCAAGCGGGAGCGCCGAGGCGGCGGACGTCGGGGAGGAGACGGCTTCTGCGGACGGGGCAACGAGCGCCTCTGCGGGGAGTTCCTGCAAAAACAGCGTCACCGCGAAACAACTTCCGGCACCGGGGGCGCTTTCCAGGGAAACCCAGCCGTTCATCATGGCGGCCAGTTCGCGCACGATCGTCAAGCCGAGTCCGGTGCCGCCATAGCTGCGGCTCAAACTTTCATCGGCCTGCCCAAAGCTCTCGAATACTCGCCCGTGCATCTCCTGGGCGATACCGATGCCGGTATCCCTGACCGTGATGCAGTAAGGGCGCTCGCCGCTTTCCACCGGCGAACCAGCCGTGAGCGCGACGCTCACCTGGCCGGAGTCGGTAAACTTCACGGCATTCCCCACCAGGTTGAGAACGATCTGACGAACCCGCAGGCTGTCGCCGTTGACCAGGGCAGGGATCGCCGGCTCGGCGGAGAACTCAAGTTTCAGCCCTTTGCTGCGGGCGGATTCAGAAAAGAGGGTGACCGCCTGCTCGACGGTTTCGCGCAGGTTGAACGGTGCTTCTTGCAAGGCGAGCTTGCCGGTTTCAATCTTGGCGATATCGAGCAGATCATTGAGGATCTTCAGCAGGGCTTCGCCCGATGAATAGACGGTTTCCGCCAGCTGGTGCTGCCGCGCGGTCAACGGTTCGTGCCGCAGCAGTTCGGCCATCCCCAGAATGCCGATCATCGGGGTCCGGATCTCGTGGCTCATGTTGGCCAGAAACTGGGTCTTAGCCTGGCTGGCCCGCTCGGCGGACTCCTTGGCCGCCCGCAGCTGGGCGGTACGGGCCTTGACGGTCTCCTCCATCGTGCGGTTCTGCTCACGCAATTGACGGTCCCGCTCGCCGATGGCCGAGACCATCTCGTCGAACCCGCGGAACAGTTGGACGAACTCGTCGGTCTCGGCGCTCATGGCTCCCGCCTTGAAATCGCCGTCAACGGCAACCCCCTTCATCTGTGCCACGAGCCCCATGACCGGTTCGCTGATCAGCTGTTGCAGACGCAGCCCGAGAAAGAAAGTGATGGCGGCGGCCCCCATCAGGATCGTCATCCCGCCAAAAACCAGCCAGGCCAGCTGCTGATTGAGACGCGTCAACTCCTTGCGCAGATAGAGGTAGCCGAGCGTTTCCCCGTCTGCTTCGATGACCCGGAAAAGCGAGAGGAAATCGTGATCGTACCACTCGGTATCCCCGCCGCTGGACAGCGCCGCCTCGACCTTCTGCTCCTCGAGTTGCTCGGTCTCCAGTTCGACGGAGCGTGACTTGCCGCCAAGCGGCTTGACCTCCCGCAGGTAGACGGCCAGGGGTTTATGCCGGGCATCGAACAGGTAAACCGAGACCAGTTCGGCGTCAACGCGCAAGGAGGCCAGAGTCTGCTCGGCAGCGGCGGGGTTCCTCAGCTTGAGCGAGTCTTGAGCGGCGACACCGATAACCTTGCTCAGCACTATAAGCTCGCGCTTGCTCTCCCGGTTGAGATAATCAATCTGAAGCAGCCCCAGCACGAGGAAGACCAGAGAGAGAACCCCCATGCTGACCAGAAAAATAATCCCCGTCAGCTTGTAACGAATTGAAAGCGTTTTGAACCAGCTCATGAGCCGCCCACAGGCAAGAAAGGCATTATTCGGAAGGGCCCCACCCCATTTGATGAAAAATAACAAAAAACCCTTGACGAATAAAGCAAAACCGGAAAGAGTCTCGGCGCGAACGTTGCCTTTTGCACCGAAAAATCCGTTCCGCCAGCGCACCGTCCCGTGCCCGGTCATGGACAAGCCGGCCGGTTCGGCTACAATCGTTTAATCAATCCTTCCCGGAGTCATCATGACCAACCTGCCAGCCGCCGGCGAACGCCTGCACGGCTTCCTGATCGACGAACTCACACCGCTCCCCGAGTTGAATGTGGTGATGGTGCGCGCCCGCCACGAACGCACCGGCGCGCGCCTTTTGCATCTTGGCTGCGACGATCCCAACAACGTCTTCGCCGTCACGTTCCGCACGCCGCCGGCCGACTCGACGGGGGTGGCACACATTCTCGAGCATACGGTGCTGTGCGGCTCACAACGCTACCCGGTGCGCGACCCGTTCTTCGCCATGCTCAAGCGCAGCCTCAACACTTTCATGAACGCCATGACCGCCTCCGACTGGACCTGCTACCCGGTGGCGAGCATGAACCGCAAGGATTACTACAACCTGATGGGGATCTACCTCGACGCGGTCTTCTTCCCCCTGCTGCGCGAGGAGGATTTTCGCCAGGAAGGGCACCGTCTTGAATTCGCCGACCCCGGCGACCCGAAGACGCCGCTGCAGATCAAGGGGGTGGTCTTCAACGAGATGAAAGGGGCGATGGCCGACCCGTCGTCGCTGATCGGCCGCCGCCTCAACCGCGCGCTCTTTCCGGGCGGCTGCTACGGCCACAACTCCGGCGGCGAACCGCGAGATATCCCCGACCTGACCTGGGAGCAGCTGCGGGCCTTCCATGCCGACTACTATCATCCCAGCAACAGCTGGTTTTTCACTTACGGCGACCTGCCGCTCGCCGGGCATCTGGAGCAGATCGACACCCTGGCCCTGTCGCGCTTCGAAGGCAAGCAGGTCGACAGCAGCATCCCCCCGGAACCGCGTTTCGATGCGCCGCAGTACAGTGAAGCCACCTTTTCGCTGGCCGACCAGGACGAGCCCGCCGGGCGCAGCATGGTGCAGGTCGCCTGGCTGACCTGCCAGATCGAGGACGATTTCACCCGCATCGCCCTCGGGATTCTCGCCGGACTGCTGCTCGGCGATCCGGCCGCCCCGCTCTACCAGGATCTGCTCGACAGCCGGCTTGGCCAGAACCTGGCGCCGGGCTCAGGCTATCACGACGACTACCGTGACACGGTGTTTGCCGTCGGCCTGCAGGGAACCGACCCGCAGCATCGCGATGCGATCGAACGGCTGATCCTCGCCACTCTGGAGCGGGTGGCCTGTGAAGGGTTCCCCGCCGAACGGATTCAGGCCGCCTTGCACCAGTACGAGTTTTCCAGCCGCGAAGTCAGCGGCGACCAGTTCCCCTACGGCCTGGGGCTGCTGATGCGTTTCCTCGGCCCCTGGCTGCATGCCGACCAGCCCCTGCCGTCGCTGCAGCTGGAACGAACCCTGGCGGCCTTGCGTCAGGCCACCGCCGACCCGGATTTCTTCCCCGCCCTGATCCGGCGCCACTTCCTGGCCAATCCCCACCGCGTCACCCTGCTGCTGCGCCCCGACCGGGAGCACGGTCGCCGCGAGGAGGCAGAACTGGCGGCCAGGCTGGAGCGCCTCCGGCAGGAGTTCACCGCCACCAGCGAACAGGAGGTGGTGGACGCGGCGGCGGCCCTTAAGCGGAGCCAGGAGACACCGGACGACACCAGCTGCCTGCCGACCCTGACCCGGGCCGACATCGATCGCCGCGAAGCGCATATCCTGCCGGAAGCGATCCCCTGTGGCGAAGCTTTCCTGTGTTTCAGCCAGCCGACCAACGGTATCAGCTACCTCTCGCTGCAGTTCGACACCGCCGGACTGGCTGCCGAGTTGCGGCCCTGGGTGCCGTTGTTCTGCGCCTTGATCCCCCAGATCGGGGCCGCCGGCCAGGACTACCTGACCATTGCCCGGCGCATCACCGCCACCACCGGCGGCATCCGCCTCGGCACCAACCAGCTGGAACATCCGGGCGATCTCGATCGCGCCCGGGCGGTGGTCGAACTGCGCGCCAAGTCCCTCGACTCCAACCAGGCGGCCATGTGCCGCCTGCTGGCCGACCTGCTGACCGCGCCGGACTTCACCGACCTGGAGCGGCTGCGCACGGTGATCGGCCAGGTCAAGGTGACCATGGAAAACTCCATCCCCGCTGCCGGCCATTCTTTCGCGGCCCGCGCCGCCGCCGCCGGCCTGACCCCCACGGCACGTCTGCGCGAGGAGTGGTCGGGGATGAGCCAGGTCCGCCTGATCCAGTCCGCGGCCGCCCTGGATCGGCAGGGGCTTGACGAGTTGGCAGAGAAGTTCGCACGGATCAGCCGCCAGCTGTTTTGCAAGGAAAATCTGGCGGCGGCAATCACCGCCCAGGCGGGGGCGCTCCCCGGCCTGGCGACTCCGTTCACGGCCATGGTCGAGACCCTTTCTGCCAGACCTCCGGCGCCTGACGACGAAGCCAGCGAAGCGGCTTTCCCCCCTGTTGCGAATGTCTGGAGCGTGAACGTGCCGCTGGCCTACGTTGCCAAGGTCTTTCGCACCGTCCCCTACACCCACCCCGATGCCGCGCCGCTGCTGGCCCTGGCCAAGCTGCTGCGGTCCAATTTCCTGCACCGCGAAATCCGCGAAAAGGGTGGGGCCTACGGCGGCCTGGCCGGATACAATGCCGATGGCGGACTGCTCTCCCTGCTCTCCTATCGCGACCCACACCTGTTGCGCACGCTGGAGGTTTACAACCAGGCGGTCGAGTGGGTCGGCAGCGGCGAATTCAGCGAGGAGATGCTCCAGGAAGCGATTCTCGCCGCTTTCGGCGAACTCGACCGGCCCCTCTCGCCCGGGGGGCGCGGCCATCGTGAATTTCTCTACCATCAGCAAGGGGTGACGCTGGCCATGCGCCAGGATTTCCGCGACCGGCTCCTGGCCTGCGACCGCGAGGCGATCCGCCGTGTTGCGGCAAGCTGCTTTGCCGGCGAGCAGGCGCGGTGCGCCATCGGCATCCTGGCCGGCGAGGAGCTTCTGGCCGGGGTTCGCGGCGACCTGGAAAAACTTGGTTCACGCTTTGCCCGGCTCTAGGGATCGCTGTGACTGAGCTGCGGGGAAGAAGTCGGGAAGTGCCGGCATGACAAAGAAGCGGATCGTCCTGCTGATTTTGAGCGGCACGCTCTTGCTGGCCGCCGTGGCCGTTCTGCTGGTGATGGAGAACCTCGACGCCCTGGTCGAAAAGGCCGTTGAAAGCGCTGCCAGCAAGGCCACCGGCACGGCCGTACAGGTTGGCAGGGTCTCTCTTTCCCTGCGCGAAGGGCACGGCAGCATCAGCGAGCTGACCATCGCCAATCCGCCGGGTTTCTCCGCACAACCGCTGCTGAGTCTTGCCTCCATCGAAATTCGTATCGACCCTGCGCAGTTGGCCGAACCGGTTCCGGTTATCGACGAGATCCGGGTCGGACCCGCGATATTCAGCTACGAGATCAACCCGTTTGGGGAAAGCAACCTGCACCTCGTCCAGAAGCAGGCCCGAAATCGCCAGCCGGCGCAGGGCCCGCCGGCAAGTGACGCGTCGAAATCCCGCGCCGAGGAAAAGCGCTTTCGCATCAGACGCCTGATCGTTGCCGAGGGGACGGCGGCCCTCCAGCTCGGCCAGATCGGTGCGGGACAGGGAGCGGCCCGGGTTCCCGGGATGACGTTGAACGACCTTGGCGGCCCGCAGGGGGCCACCGCCGAGGAACTGGCCGGCGAAATCGTTGCGGCGCTGGGGAAAAATCTCTCTGCCGCGGTCGGCGGCGACGGCATGAAACGGCTGGGCGATTCTCTCGGCGAGGCCTTCCGCAAGCTGCGACAACGCTAGCTTCTGGCCTTGGTGCGTTTTGTCGCCGGAGCGGTCCAGGGGTCGTCCGGCCAGGGGTGTTTCGGGTAACGCCCGCGCATCTCCTTCTTGACTTCCGGATAGACACCATCCCAGAAACTGCGCAGATCACCGGTCACCGCCAGCGGCCGGCCAGCCGGTGAGAGCAGGTGTATCAGTACGCAGACCCTTCCTCCGGCGATACGGGGCGTCTCCGCGAGGCCGAACAGCTCCTGGAGCTTGACCGCCAGCACCGGCACCTCTCCCGCCGCGTAATCCAGGCGGATTTGCGAACCGCTCGGCACCGTCAGCCGTTCCGGAGCCAAGTGCTCGAGCTCCCGCGCCTGCCGCCCCAACCAGCTCTTGAACATCTGCTCCAGATCGAGACGCTGCAGATCGGCCTTGCTGCGCATTCCCCCCAACCACGGCACCAGCCATTGGTCGAGGGCCGCCAGCAGCGCCGCGTCACTGACCTCGGGCCAGCCCTCAGCAGGCAGGGCCCGGTGCAGCAGGGCCAGGCGGGCGCGGAACTGACAGGCGGCCCTCGACCAATGGCTGGTGCCGTGGTTGGGGGG
>Ga0129297_10001334_pt1 | contig 12418 bp, 10 predicted proteins | sample I18A1metaG_FD_94708 | JGI IMG/M metagenome (GOLD analysis project Ga0129297, IMG submission 94708) | Lake sediment bacterial and archeal communities from Gulf of Boni, Indonesia to study Microbial Dark Matter (Phase II) - ​I18A1 metaG | ecosystem: Environmental > Aquatic > Freshwater > Lake >... | reverse complement strand
GCAAAGCTTCCTGTGCTTTGATGCCCAGGATATTTTCCGCCGCCTGGTTAAAAGTAGTGATAAAGCCGCTCATGTCTATGGTGATGACACCGCTGGCGATACTGGCAAAGATATTGCCCATATAGTTCTTCATGGTGGCGATCTCAAACATCCTGGCCTGGAGATCGGAGAAGAGGCGGGCGTTCTCGATGCCGATGGCAGCCTGATCGGCAAAGCTCGCCATGAGATCGCGGTCGCTGGGCAAAAAGACACCCTCGCGAAAACGATTGTCCACATAGATCACACCGATGATCTTTTCCTTAACCCGCAAAGGGACACAGACAATGGAGCGCAACTGATAGTGGACAACGCTTTCCCGACCGGCGAAACGGGGATCGGACTGGGCGTTCGTAGTCAGGATAGGAGTGCCTTCTTTGGCAACTCGTGCGATGATGCTGCGGCTGATCTCAAATTCTGCCCCGTGGATAGTTGAGCCATCCATGTTGCGAGCTACAGCGGCGGCCAGTTCTTTTCCGGAGGAGTCGAAGAGAAGGAGAAAACCTCTCTCCGCCTTCATAACCTCTACGATCGTGTCCATGACCAGATTCAGGAGTGCATGGAGGTCGAGGATCGAGTTAACGGCTCCGCTGATCTTACAAAGGCCCCGCAGGTATTCCTGTTCTTTCCTCTGCAAGTCCAGGTTGGCCCGCAACTTGTCCAGGAAATCGTTCAACTGCGCCAGCAGGGAAGCAGTTTGTTGGATGCGACCAGCAGCATCTTCTCCGCCTCCCTGGCCCGATACCCCGCTGGCAGGGAGCCTTGCCACCCCCTGCTGGCCCAGAATGTAGGTGAGGTCTGTCAGCACCCTGCGCAAAGAAAGGAGATCCTGACAGGCGCGTTCAATGGTGGAGTCCGTCAAACCTGCCATGAGCCTACCCTCCGCACCGAATATGGCTTGAGGAAAGCCATTATTTTCTGGTGCTCAACCCGGTCAACGTTGGGGCAGGCGGCGCTGACCGCTTGAACTGGGTCATTTGTATACGTCGTAATATTCGATTCACAAGATCAGGTGCGAATCCCACACGGACAATATCTTCAGGCTCGTAGCTGCGATCCACAGCCAGATGCAGCACCTGATCCGCCTCGTCGTAAGTGAAGCCAAGCTCTCCCTCGTCGGTCTGATCGGCCCACAGGTCGGCGGAGGGTGGCTTGACGATGATGTGGGCGGGAACCCCTACCGCTCGCGCCAACTGCCGCACCTGGCACTTGTACAGGCTGGCCAAAGGGCGAAGCGCGGCGGCGCTGTCGCCATACAACGTAAAGTAGCCCAGGAGGATTTCGGTCTTGTTGCTGGTGCCGAGAACGAGGCCGCCGAACTCCTCCGATTGGTCGTACAGCACAGTCATCCTCATCCGTGCCATGACATTACCTTGTCGGCGGGCATTCATGCCCGGCCAAAGCTCAAAGAACGCATCCACCATAGGGGTAATGGGAATCTTGCGGCAAGGGATTCCTAACACCCTGATCACCAGACGGGCATCAGCTTCGCTGGAGGGGTTACTGGTGCGGTAAGGCATTAGCAAGCCCAATACATTCTCCACTCCCAAAGCTTCGACAGCCAGATAGCAAGCCAGGCTGGAATCCACGCCCCCGGAAAGGCCCAGCAAAGCACGATGGTAGCCCGCTTTCGTGATTTCATCACGGATGAAATGCACGATGGTATTCCGTGCCCGATCAGTATCCAGAGCGAGGTCATCCAAAACGGTCATCTTTCGATTCCGCCCTTTCCCTTGTCATTGTTACCAAAAAAGTGCGTTCGTTCATGGTGTGGAATTCGCACTTCTCAATGCTGCAAGCTCTCCACGATCCGCGCGTACTTGTCTGCCAGCGATTCGGCAGCACCGGCGGAGGAGCCTTCCGTGTATATCTGGAAGAACGGAGAATCCGGATCAGGCAAGACCAGCACCCATTCGTCGCCCAGGTAAATCTTAATCCCGTCAATCCGCTCCACTTTTTGATCCTGAAAACGCTCATTCAGGAGGCGCATCACTGTGCCCTTGTTCTCCCAGGCGCAGGAGACGCGGCGAGTGGCCGTATAAAAAGGAGGCAGGGAGGCGATCACATCGGAGAGTTTGGCCTGCTGCATCGCCAGGTACTCCAGCAGCTTGACCGTCGCCATGAGGCCGTCCACTGTCGGTTGAAACTGCGGAAAGATGAGGCTTCCCGCGCCATCGCCGGCCATGATGACGGATTCCTTTGAAGCCGCGTTCATCAGATCATACAAGTCCGCCTTGGTGCGCAGGATTTGCCCCCCATATTGTGCGGCGATCTTTTCAAACAACTGGGGCTGGGTCACCGGAACGGCGATGGCGCTCCCTCCCGCCGCCCGAAAAGCCATCACAGCAAAAGCGGCCAGCGTTATCGTCCCACGCAAAATGCGGCCCAGATCGTCTACCACAAATATGCGCTCCCCGCCCACATCCAGTCGCACGCCCAGTGTTGCTTGCAGCGCGGAACAGATCGTGGCCAGTTGCTGGATGGATCTTTGCAGTTCCTCGGGCGAGATGGACATCTTGGTCTCGTCCATATGGGCGTTCAGGGCCACTTCTTTGCAGTTCAAATCGGCCAGGATCTGTGGCAACACTTGGGCAGATGGCGCGGCCCCGTAATCCACGACGATGTAGCAGTTCGCTTTTTTGATGGCTTCCACATCGAGGGCAGACATGAGGTTAGTTGTGTACCTGCTGATTACCTGGGGAGCATAATCAATCTGGCCGATTTGGTCGAGATAGACACGGCGGAAATCCTCCCGGAAAAAGACACGCTCAATGTTTCGCTCCGTGTTCTTATCCAGGTTAAGTCCGCGCTTGTCCATGAACTTAATATCCACAACTCGCTGGTCATAGGGCGAGACACGCACATGAACCCCTCCTGCTGCATCGCTGATCCTGGTGATATAGCGAGCCACGGGGATGGGGACGAAGCGCAGGTCTGCCACATTGATGCCAGCCGAGGGCAATCCGCCGATGATCCCCCGCTTGATCATGCGCGCACTGCGGTGCAAATCGCGGTTGATCGTCACGGTGGAGCCTACGGGCAAAGAAGCGCCGAAAGCCGCCCCCAATTTGGCGGCGAACTCGGGGGTGATATCCACGTTGACCAGGCCCGACACGCCATACCGCCCGAAGAGTGTGCGCCTGGCCTGGGAGCCCCAGATAACGCTCGCCTTCACCGTCGCGCCTGCCTCGACCTCTTTCTCCGGCCAGATTTTGACGCCAGCATGAATCACGGCATCCTCGCCCACTGTTACGTTGTCGCCCAGCACCGCTCCTTCAAAGACGACCACCTTGCTTTTCAAACTGCACTGTCGGCCCACGATGGCACCCCGTAATTCGGCGCCTTCCCCGATATAAGAGTTGCGCCAGACGATGCTGTGGTCCACATAGGCCCGCTCATCCACCATGCTGTAGTCTCGAACCACCGTCGGGCCGCGCAAGATGGCTTTGCTTTTGATCTGCACACCATGGCCGAGGAATATCGGCCCATACAGTTGTGCATCGGGAGCGATCTGTGCCTCCCCGTCGCACCAGATGCCGCCGCCGATATGTTCACCCAACGGATCCAGATGGACAAGCCCCTCCAACAAATCCCTGCAGGCACGCACGTACTCTTCCAGGTTTCCCACATCGCACCAATAGCCGCTAGCGATGAAACCGTACATCGGATCGCCCCGCTTCATCAGGATAGGGAAAAGGTCCTTGCTGAAATCAAAGGGAACTCCCGCCTCGAAATAGTCCAGCACTTGAGGCTCCAAAACGTAGATGCCCGTGTTGACCGTATCGGATATCACTTCGCCCCAACTCGGTTTCTCCAGGAATTGCCGGATGCGACCATCCTCGCCGATAATGATTACCCCATACTCCAAAGGATTGGGAACGCGGAAAAGCGTGATAGTGGCCAGAGCGCCCTTCTCCTTGTGGTAACGGATGATCGCGGAGAGATCAAAGTCCGTTACCGCATCGCCGCTGATCACAATGAAAGTGTCATCCAGATACTGCGCGGCGTTCTTCACGCTTCCCGCCGTGCCCAGCGGCACTTCCTCGAGGGCGTACTCGATATTCATGCCCAAGCTGCGTCCATCTCCAAAATAGTCCTGAATCCTTTCCGCCATATACTGGACAGTGACGACAACGTCTGTAATGCCATGCCGCTTGACTAAATCCAAAGCATGGGCCATCACAGGCTTATTCACCAGGGGAACCATCGGTTTAGGGCGAGCAATTGTCAAGGGCCGCAAACGCGATCCCGCGCCACCAGCCATCACTACCGCTTTCATGGTTCTCCCCCCTTTCCGCTAGTGCCTATCCGGCAACTCTCTGCGCGAGGGCGCACCCACAAAGGATGCGACTAACAGTCAGCAGATAGGCTCATAGCGATAGCCCCGTGCCGACAAGCGGAGCGCAACAGTCTCTTGCTACACCTAATCATAGCATAAAGCCCTCAAAATGTAAACTCCAAGTTGAGGTTTTGTCAAATCTATGGTAGAATGAACGTGCAGAACTCTTCTACCCCGGAACTTTTCGCGATCAGGCAACGTATTATCGCTGTCACGCACTCTGCCTACGGGCAGGTGTATCGGAACGGCGTTGTATCATGGACTAAATGATCTCTCTAACTTGGCGTCAGAGGAGGAATTGGGATGACGGCTAGAGAACCAAGAGGTACCGAGGATCTGTTGGGGCAATTCCGAGAGCTGGGTCAACAGTTGGAAAAGGCGATTCGCAGGGCCTGGGAAAGCGACGAAGGGCAAGAGGTTCGCGAGCAGATCGGCAAAGGCATCAAGGAGTTGAACGAGCGACTGGGCAAGGTGGCCGAGGAAGCACGTAAAAGCCAGACGGTACAGGACATACAAAAGCAGGTCAAAAGCGCTGTCGAGGTAGCTCGCACCGATGAAACGGTAGAAAACTTGCATAAGGAGATCAGCCAGGCTTTGCAGTCGCTCAACGATCAGTTGAACAAGCTCATCAAATCTGTGCCCGGTGGCAGGCCCCAGAAGTAGAACTCCGTTAAGCAAGCATGGAATGGGAAGAGTCTTACCACGCCAGGATGCTGCTTGAACGAGGCAGAGCAGCCCTGGCGGCCAAGCGCAAAGATCGGGCACAGCGTCTCTTCGCCGCTGCTGCCGAAGTGGACCCCAACAACGCGGAAGCCTGGCTGGCGCTGGCGGAAGTCACCGAGGATGCCCGCCAGCGCATGACGCACATTGCCCGCGCTTTGAGCCTGGACCCGGAGAATCAGCGAGCGCGAGAAGCACTGCGGCAGGCGAGGCGCGATCTGGCCCAAGACAGGGCTGGAAGACAAGCTCCGCGCTTCCAGAGCGCGACTTTTACACCGACAAAAGACTCTTCGCTCCTTCGGTGGATAGGCGGCCTTGCTTTGCTCGGCCTGTTCATCGTAGGCTTGGGCCTAGGCGGCCTGACCGCCTTCCGCGGGGGTGGCGCCTGGCTGGCGTCGTTTCTCCCGCCAACGGTGACACCCACCGTGACGTCGACCGGCACGGCCACAAACACGCCGACCTCTACAGCCACACCCACGGTCACCTACACGCCCACCGCGACGCAGACACCCACACATACATCCACCGCGACAGCCACGCCCACGTCAACTCGCACTCCCACGTGCACTGCGACCTCCACGCCGACGGCAACCCCGACGCCAGAGAGGTGGATAGACATAAACTTGGCCGCGCAAACTCTAGTCGCCTACGAAGGGAACAAGCCAGTACTGACAACCAAGATTTCCTCCGGCGCTATGGTGACTCCCACCCTCAGAGGGACTTTTCGTATTTATCTAAAACTGCTTTCTCAGACCATGAGCGGCCCGGATTACGTGACGCCAAATGTTCCTTACGTCATGTATTTCTCCGGCAGCTACTCACTGCATGGGGCCTATTGGCACGACGAATTTGGTCGGCCGAGAAGCCATGGCTGCATCAATCTCCCCGTCGAAGCTGCCAAGTGGGTTTACTATTGGTCAGGGCCCCAGGTTCCTCCTGGCTGGACCAATGTGCACGCCAGCGAAAGCAACCCCGGATCGCGGGTCGTCATACACGACTAGTTTGACTTAAAGCAGGTGTCCAAAAGGGGGGCAAGTTTGCAAATCCGCAAGATCGCTCTGCCCATCATCAGCCTCGGCCTGATTGCTCTCGCTATACTGGCCGGAGCGGGTTATCTGGTGGCGACGTTCATCTTGAAAAGCCAGCCGACAGGCAACTTCGCCAGCGCTTCCCTGGCGATTGCCTGCCTGGCAGGATATTTGGGAGCCACCCTGGCACAGGAATTCATCAGAGATCGGCGCGGCCAACCCTTTCGCCTGCTGCACCTTCGCCGTGTCTGGCTGTGGCTGATCCTGGCTGGCATTGGCCTCTCCGTGGGCGTCCTGGTGCAGCAGTCACCCTGGGCGAAATATCCCCTTCCCCCATTCCATGTCCTAACCCTTGCCGCCTGGGCATGCTTTCTATTCTCGATGGTGTACTCCTGGTTGCCCCGCTTAACCATCCGTGAGACGGCTTTGCAGGTGACCTACGGCGCTTTCGTCGCGACGAGCGTAGGGGGACTTTTGGAGCTTATCCTGCTTCTCCTTTTGGGGGTGGCCGCTGTGGTTGCAGCAGCCCTCCTGCCAGGCGGCCAAACCTGGCTGGAAACCATCCGAAATGCCCTTCGCGCTCCTACATTGCTGAGAGATCCGAAGCACCTGGCCGAGCTTCTTCTCGTTCCGCCAATCACTGTCACCCTGGCCGGCGGATTGACTATGATGGTGCCGCTCGTCGAGGAAAGCGTGAAAAGCCTAGGGGTGCTCGCTTTGATCCATCATCTGCCCGAGCGGAACCGGTGTCTGGCCTGGGGGCTGCTATGTGGCCTGGGGTTTGGCCTGGGAGAGAGCATGCTGAGCGTGGCCAGTTTGGGAGCAAGTTGGGGCGTGACCATTGTGGCAAGGATGCTCACCATGATCCTCCATACGCTCACGGGGGGCTTGATGGGAGTGGGATGGTATTACGCTGTACGCGAACGACGCCTGTGGAACCTCGTCGGCTTGTATGCGCTCAGTCTGGCCCTCCATGCCCTTTGGAACGGCGTAGCTGTGCTGGGCAGTTTGCAGGCCCTGCTCCTCATGGCCAGATAGACTCCAACTTCTCTATCACGTCTTGACCTCTCCCTGCACGCTAGACAGCGGCTGACCCCTGGGAGCAGAAATAGACCCGGCAACCTATGCGCTCTTGCCCGTGGCAGGCTCTCCCGCGAGTAACTTTTTCAGCTTGCCTGCTAGAATCTGCTTGGAAACCGCGCCGACCACCCGATCAACCACCTCGCCCCTCTTAATAAAGAGCATCGTCGGGATACCCTGAATGCCGTAGGAATTAGCCAGGTCGGCGTTACGGTCCGTGTTCACCTTGGCCACGATCACCCGCCCATGGTAGCTGCGCGCCAGTTCTTCGATGATAGGTGCAACCACCCGACAAGGATAACACCAGGGCGCCCAGAAATCCACCAGCGCAGGCAACTCCGCCTGCAATATCTTCTCTTTGAACTCGTTCCCCTCTACATGGAGGGCGAACTCTTGTGCGTTGGCCATTATATCCTCTCCATTCGACATATAGGCTACCCCTCTAATGTATTTGGCCTCTATCCCACTCGTGACGACCATAATGGTGTACTCCACCGAGTAGTCATCATAGCTTGGCGTTTTCATCCTCTGGGGGGAAGGCTGCCTCACTCATCCCGCGGCATCGGCTGTTCGGGAGCCTTGATCTCCACAACCTCGCCGTGCACGTTGATCACCACGCGGAAGCCCATCATGCCGAGCAAGTTGCGCGCGTCCTCCGGCAAGCCGTATTCGAGGAGACGATCCATGTTCTCGAAGGAAGCGTCTATCATGGCCTTAGTAAAGATGTCGTCCTTGCCCAGCATTTCCATCATCTTGGCCGTGACGATCTCCCGATGGGAGAATATCTGCTCACGGAAGGCCTCAAGCACCTGTCGGTCAACGGCCTCGCTGTCTATATGGCGGCGAAACTCGCCATCCGTGACCACGTAGCACGGCGTACCTCCCACCGAGGTGACCTCGACTGGATTTCCCGCTTCGTCATACACCAGGCCAGCGAAAAGGGCTGGCCCTCGTTTCGCCTGGTTCACAACTCGACTTCCTCCCCGAACAATTCGGCTTTCCGTGCGGATGTCATTTCCATACATTACTCGGGAGAGATTATATGACGCGCCGCGTATGGCGTCAAAACTCTGCTCAGGGAAATCACGCCCAATAAAAAAGCCATCCTCACGCGGAGGATGGCCAATCAGTGTATCCCAGCCGTGCGCAGGGCTGTGGATCATTCCACCTTCTCGACCATGATGGAACAATCGGTCACCAGGGCAGCGATGGCACCAATGGCCGCCCAGACCGGGAGCAGAGCGATACCCACGACACCTATGGTGAGAGGTACCTCAATGAGAGTTTTCCCCTCACTGTCCTTGATGATCAGGCGGCGAATGTTCCCTTCGTGTAGGATCTCCTTGACTTTGCGCACCAACTCTTCGCCTGTGGTCTTGAACTCCAGCTTGCGCACCTTCTTTTCCTCGGACATGCTGTTCACCTCCTTTCAGCTCATGATACTCTGAAGTATTCTACGCATCAGGAGGCATCGGGTTGCGTGAACAGATAGTACTATGTGTCATTGCGAGAATGACCAAGCCGCCAGGCGTCATGCGCAAGGACAGGAACTTGCCCCACTGTCACTGCGAGCGCAGTTTGCGAAGCAGTCTCAAGGCGGGACTGAGATCGCTTCGCAAAGGACGCTCGCGATGACAGACCGCCAAGTTTCTGAGTAGACCCAAAGGGCCAAGGCGATCCCCAAGGAGAGTGCTTCGCTTCGCTCGCAGTAGGCAATACTTTCTAACTGCCTCTAACCCTCAACAGCCTCATGCCATTGGCAATGACGACCATGGATGTGCCGACATCGGCGAAGACAGCCATCCAAAGGGTCGCCACGCCCGCCACCGCCAATCCCAGGAAGAGCGCTTTGATGAACAAGGAAATGGCGATATTCTGTTTGATGGTGCTCAGTGTCTGGTGACTCAAGCGCATGGTAGGCACCAGTTTGGTGAGGTCATCGGCCATAAGCGCGACATCCGCTGTTTCCAGTGCTGCATCCGTACCTATGGCCCCCATGGCCACGCCGACGGTGGCCTGAGCCAGAGCTGGTGCATCGTTCACGCCATCGCCGATCATCGCCACCTGGCCATGCGCTGCGAGCAGGTCCTTGATTGCCTCCACCTTGCCCTCCGGCGATAGGCCAGCGCGCACCTGATCCACCCCTGCTTGTCGGGCAATCGCTTCCGCCGTGGCCTGGTTATCGCCGGTCAGCATCACTGTCTGGACAACGCCGCTTCGCTTCAAATCAGCGATCACCTGCGGCGCGGAGGGTCGCAAAGTGTCGGCCACAGCGATGAAAGCGCGCCGACCGCAGCATTCATCCTCCACGACCACGGTCGTCTTTCCCTCAGCAGCGGAAGCGTCTACCAACTGGCAGAACTCCGGCTTGGCGACATCTTTGTGGTTCTCGTGGGTGTAACTGTGGCTGCCTACCGCCACTTTATGGCCTTTGACCACACCGCTGATGCCGCGCCCCGGCTGCGAACGCACGTCCTCAGCAGAAGTCCGAGCGAGATCCACGCCGTAATTCCCCGCTTGGGCAACGACGGCCCGCGCGATAGGATGCTGCGAGTATTGTTCCACAGCCACAGCCTGGGCGAAGAGTTCCCGGCATTCGGTGCACTTCTCCGACGCAATGTCACTATCATGCAATTCGCACTGAGCACCGACGACGACCGGCTGCCCCTGCGTCAGTGTTCCAGTTTTGTCAAAGGCCACCACCTTGATCGCTCCCAACACTTCCAGATAAGCCCCTCCTTTGACCAACACTCCCATGCGCGCCGCCGAGGCAATGGCACTCACGATGCTCACCGGCGTAGAGATGACCAGGGCGCAAGGGCAGGAGATGACCAACAGCACGAGGGCGCGATAGAACCATTGTCCGAAGGCGCCCGCTCCAAGTAGCGGGGGAATGATCGCTACGCCAACCGCCCCCGCGATCACCAGCGGCGTATACACGCGGGAGAAACGGTCCACGAAGCGTTGCGATGGCGCTTTGCTGGCCTGGGCTTCCTCTACCATGCGGATGATGCGGACGATGGTATTATCTTTGGCCAGCCGTGTGACGCGCACCATCAGGGATCCCTCGCCGTTCACCGTGCCAGCGTAAACTTCGTTCCCCACCTCTTTCTCCACAGGGATGCTCTCTCCCGTGACGGGGGCCTGATTGACGGCGGAATGTCCACTCTCCACGATGCCATCCATCGGGATGCGCTCATCAGGCCGCACCAGAATCCGGTCGCCCACGGCCAGGGTTTCCACCGCAACTTGCTCCTGTCTTTCGCCGGCCAGTCGCAGGGCCGCCTTCGGAGCCAGGGTCATCAGGGAGCGGATAGCGGTACGGGCGCGGCTGATGGTGTAGCTTTCCAGGGTGTTGCCCAGGGAAAAGAGAAAGATCACCATCGCCCCTTCCGCCCATTCGCCGATGGCCATGGCACCGACAGCAGCCAGAGTCATCAGAGCATTCATGTCGAGGGAGCGGGTGGCGAGGAAGCCGTACCAGCCAGCGCGCGCCACATTATATCCTCCGACCAGGATGCCGAGGGCATAGAGTGCATTGCTCGCCCATTCCGGTGTTTGTAGCAAATGGGACACAAAAGCGATGGAGACAAGCAGCCCAGAAAGGCCAGTGAGCAGGTCGCGACGGTGCTCACGAAGGCGTGTGATCCAGCCTGCCGCTTGGGCTGTGGCCTGCGCCGGTTCCCCACGCAGGGTGGCAGGATGGCCCATTTGCTGGCCAAGCTTTTCTATGGCCCGCCGCAAAGCCTGCCGCTTCGCCGGATCGGGGGTCGCTGGCGCCACAGCCAGGGCCGCTGTGGCGAAATTGAGGGTGGCTCCGCTCACTCCCTTAAGCTTGCGCACCGCCTCCTCAAAATGGGCGGCGCAATCTGCGCAATCCAGATCGCCCACATCGAAGACCAGCTCTTGGGCGTCCTTGTCTTGCGCCGGGCCAGCCTTCATGGCTCCAGCCTGGGCGTCTTTTGAAACATCCGTAGCCACAATCCCTCCTGTTTTCTCCATGACCATGCAAGCCCTGACTAAGAGAGCCGCACGGGTTGCCCCGAACGCATGGATTGGTAGGCCGCCAGGACAATCTCCAAGGGACGGCGCTGCGACCGCCCGCTGGTGATGGGCGGCGTCCCTGTGCGGACGGACTGGATAAAATGCTCGACTTCCAAGAGAAAGGTGTTTTTCTCCGGCACGTAGATTTGATGCTGAATGAGCGTCTCCCCTAGGCGGAAGTCATCCCGCTCGCTGAACAGACGAATGATGTTTCTATCTTCCACGACGATGCTTCCCAACTCCCCGTCAATGCGCAGTGTGTGCACCTCTGATCCGGCAGCCGTGGTCAGGCTCTTCATGATAAAGGTAAGCACAAAGGTGCCGACCGCCCCATCACGAAAGCGAACCAACGCCACGCTGGTATCGTCACCCTCCATCTCTATGAATCGCTGCGGTGCGCGCAGGGCATAGACGCTCTCTATCTCGCCGATAATCATCCGCGCCCGCTCAAAGTCATGGACGCCACCGGCCATCATCGCCCCACCCGCCGCGGCCTCAGCATTCAAGAACCAGGGCCGCTCCTCTATGAAGGAGCGCGTCAGATAGCACTGTCGCGTCACCTGTAGCAGGGCGGGCCGACCGATGACCCCGTCCTGCACCAAGTCGCGCACCTTGCGCCAAAGCGGGTTGAAGCACTCGTTCTCCGCGACCATGAGGATCACGCCGGCCTGCTCCGCCGCTTCAATCATCTGGTCGGCTTGCACCAGGGTGGCGGCGATGGGCTTTTCACACAGGATATGTTTTCCCGCCTTCGCCGCGGCCACGGATACCAGGGCGTGGAGATTGTGCGGCAGGCAAACATCCACTGCGTCCACTTTCGGATCGGCCAGGGCCTCCCGATAGTCTATGGTTACGCGCATTTCCCTTGGCCCCCCTCCCAGGGATGCGTTCAATGCCTCGGCACGGGCCAAGTTCACATCCACGGCCCAGCGCACCTCCGCCCCACATTCGGCAAAGGCCTGGGCGTGGCGTGTTCCCGCCCAGCCACAGCCGATGATGGCAACGTGCAGTGGCTTTTCTATAGTTGCACTCTCCATTTGGCCTCCCGGCTGAAGGAAGCGCCTGTGTCCAAGAAAAAGCCGGAGAGGCACGGCGTCTTCTCCCGGCTTTTTATCTTGTCAGATAACAGGCCATCAATTCATCAAAGCAACTTCTTGAATTCCTCGATTGT
>Ga0129297_10001333_pt1 | contig 12419 bp, 17 predicted proteins | sample I18A1metaG_FD_94708 | JGI IMG/M metagenome (GOLD analysis project Ga0129297, IMG submission 94708) | Lake sediment bacterial and archeal communities from Gulf of Boni, Indonesia to study Microbial Dark Matter (Phase II) - ​I18A1 metaG | ecosystem: Environmental > Aquatic > Freshwater > Lake >... | reverse complement strand
TTTCCGGCGTTGACTCCAATTAAACCGCAAGCTTCACCCCTTGTGGTGCTCCCCCGCCAATTCCTTTAAGTTTCAGCCTTGCGGCCGTACTCCCCAGGCGGCAGGCTTAACAGCTTCCCTGCGGCACTAGAGCGGCACGTGGCCGCCCTAACACCTAGCCTGCATCGTTTACAGCTGGGACTACCCGGGTATCTAATCCGGTTCGCTCCCCCAGCTTTCATCCCTCACCGTCGGGCATGTTCTAGCCAACAGCCTTCGCCACTGGTGGTCCTCCCGGGATTATAGGATTTCACCCCTACCCCGGGAATACCGTCGGCCTCTCCCACCCCCTAGCCGGACAGTATCCCCAGCAGTCCAACGATTAAATCGCTGGATTTAACTAGGGACTTGCTCAGCTGGCTACGGATGCTTCAGGCCCAATAAACGTCCCCACCACTCGGAGAGCTGGTATTACCGCGGCGGCTGACACCAGACTTGCCCTCTCCTTATTCCCCCAGCTATCTACACTGGGGAAAAGCCATCCTCAGCGGACGGCACTCGGGATAGCCCCGTCACGCCTTCGCGTATTGCGGAGTTTTCGCGACTGCTGCGCCCCGTAGGGCCTGGGCCCTTGTCTCAGTGCCCATCTCCGGGCTCCCGCTCCCACGGCCCGAACCGGTTAAAGGCTTGGTGAGCCATTACCTCACCAACAACCTGATCGGCCGCGGCCCCATCCTTGGGCAGCGCCTAGAAGCATGGCCTAAGCGCCCTTTAGGCGAAGATCCATTCCAGGAGCCTTCACCTATCGGAAATTAGCCCCAGTTTCCCGGGGGTGTTTCCGTCCCAAGGGCAGGTTAACCACGTGTTACTGAGCTGTGCGCCGCGCCTCCACCATGGCTTGGAGGCGCACGACTAGCATGTCTTAGTCCCATCCCGATAGCAGTAGGGTCCGGCAGGATCAACCGGAGTTATATTTCATGGTTGATCGTAAGCCAGACGTTTATTGCTGTACAACTGGCAAAGCAGACTGGATTTGGAGGGAATCAACCACTAACGCTAAAGCCCAATTCAGACCTAACGCTTGTAAGCATGTCAGGTCCACATGTTTGTCCCCGCAACTGGAGGCCAACCATCCTCATCCTGTAGGGCGACATGCGCCTTTATAGTTGGGGTTGAGCCGCCGCCGTAAATTGCGGGGCTAGCTTTCGTTCGCCAAAATAAATCTGAAGGCATCTTAGGTGATATAAATGTTTCTTTCCGCCCTAATATACGTTATTATCGCCTAGTTAGCAATCTTCAAGTACAGCCAACAACTCGCTCAGACGGGTGATAGCTTTATCTGGTTTGGCATCCGCATTTTCTTCCACGGGTCTCCTATTGATGAGAACAGTTTTCATCCCAACCTTCTTTGGACCCATAACATCCAAATCCAACATGTCACCAACAAAAATCGCCATGGAAGCTTTTACGCCTAAAGCCTTCAATGCTCTTTGAAAGATTTCTGGGCTAGGCTTTCGCTGGTTAATCTCACCGCTAATCACTGCAACATCAAAAAATCTTTTCAGGCCGAATTTGTCTAACAGTTTCCAACCGCATTCTGGGATGGCGAAATTTGAAATCAATCCAAGCTTGTATTTTCCGTGCAGTTTCTCTAAGACGTCAAGAGCATCCTTATCTAAGCTAACATAACGCATAAACTCGTCAGCAAAAGCCATAGTAGCCCCAACTACAACCGGGTCAGAAACATCAAAATCGTAGCCAAACCTGTGCAAGGTCTGCGAAACGCGAACATTAAAATGAGGTTCCTCTAAGCTTTCGCGTGATTCAGAATAAAACTTGTCCCTAACTTCAAAATAGACTTTACTAAAATCTTCAAAGGGAACATTAACCCCATTTTCAACCAAAAACTCATAAAGTTTTCTGAGGCTAGGTGGGTAATAAGTCTCTTGGCTCTCAAGTAGAAGCAGAGTATCGAACAAGTCGAAAAGCACAGCCTCAACCTGCATCTCTACACCGGCGAATCAATAGCCTGCGCCAAAGATAAAATGGTTTTTGCAATAAACAGTTAAAATATATATGTGCATTTACATTAACGTGAAAGCACAAAGGAATGTTGAAGATGAACACCCGTAAGCTGCTCATGTCTATTGCAGAGGCATTCATGATCTATGGTCTAATCATTGTTGGATATGGAATATTGGCGATTCACGTAACTAAGACATGGTTTGGTGATTGGCATGTCGATAGATATTTACCTTGGCTTACACTGGACATGTTTATGATGATCAGTTTTGCCCTATCTTTCTTCGGGTTCATAGTTTGGAGATACTTAAAATACATAGAAGAAGCAAAGTAATGTTACTTTTTGGCAGGATGCCAGCTGCCATTGTCACCAAACAAATATTTGATTGAACTTGTTAGCCGTGCTAGGATATTTATCAATCTTAGGATTGGGTAAAACGGTGCATAAAAGAGCAGAGATCGGTAATTGTGTTTGTTATGAGCGTATTTCAAGGCTATTGCTTGGCTTATGACGCCTATTAGCAAGCCATAAGGCACGAAGACCAGCATGTTGAGAATAAAAGAGATGCGGTCAGGTGCAAACCAGAAAAGAAACGGAAACGCAAACATTGCAGCCAAATCAATAAAGGCTCCACCATACTCGAAAACATAGCAATACCACAAAAGCAAAGTCAACCAAGACTTTTTAAGAAGCAAATCTCTATGGATGTTTAAAGTGTTATGAAGCCAGCCTGTAAACCATCTTAGGCGTTGGCTCCACAAAACATTAAGTGACACTGGAGCAATTGTTGAACTTGTAGCAGCACCTATGTAGCTGACACCAGCGCCTCTCTTATGCATCTCCAAAGTAATCTCCAAATCTTCAGTAACAGAACTCAAAATGGACTTAATTGTCAAAAACTGGAATTGGAACATTGACAAACTCACAGATCTTTTCAACGATTTACATGCGAACTATAACATAACTGTTCCCAAGATTCGTGCGGGTTTAGCCTTATGGGTTGATCTTGCATCAATACAAATTGCTGACATGCCGATAGCAGATCAAGATGCAAACTCTGCATCAGACGTTATAGAAGCCAATTCAAAAACTTCTGATATAATTGTTAGAGGGCAAAGGGTTCAAGTGCATGAAAACCTAGCTGCTCAAGGCATCGACGAAACTCCTATAACCGCCAGAGATCGCATACGTGAACGTTACAGATTGCATTTTGCTAAAGGAAGCCAAACATTGGCAGGGTTCTTCGACTATGTAGATAAAGCAGTTATCATTAACTCCACTGCTAAAGAAATTGTTAATGTGACAGCTACTTACATTCCCGCTGGAAACCACATGCGCTTGTTCATTGGTTATCCATACTTTGGCAACAGCACATTAGAACATGACCCCTCAATAGGTGTTGAAAGCATTGCGCCATGGTTGCCAACTGGTCTGTTGATGATTCTAATTGGCGCAACGATTGCCATAGCGGTTGCTGTGGCTGCTGTTAAACTGCGAAAGAAAACAGTTAACATATTGAACGTCCAATAGCTTTCCCACTTTCTTTTTATTTTTATGGGATATATGTCATTTTTGGAAATAAAAGTTTATATGGTGTATTGCTATACACTATATAGGATGTTCGAGAAAATGAGTGCACGCTCAAAAAGTGAAGAGATTCGTTGGCAAGTCATGAAAGCTATGCTTGATGAATTTCCAACGTTGAAAGAGAAGGTTAAAAAATATCTGAAAGAGCAGAAGCGATAATTTAGGTTTGATTGTATTTCGCTTTTGTTTATTAATGGTTTTAATTTCTTTTGAGTAGGTGTGGAGGCGGAATTTTAACGCTGTTTTTGTAGTTATCTCCTTCTGTTTTAAGAAGCTCTGTTATCTCACGGTAACTTTGAAGAAAAACTATGCCCTTCTTGGTTGCCTTGTATACTTCTTTATCATTCAACAAAACCTTTTCTAATAATGCGTTTTTTAACATAAACTTGAGATAATCGTTAAGTTGTGTAAAGCTTAGGTTTGCCCTATACATAATTTGAGTTTTCAGGACACCGTCCTTTGCTATTTCCAAGATTTCCGCAATTATGTAGAGCTTATCCCTTCTTTTTGAAGTAGGGTTTGAGCCCCAAGGATTCATTTTCTATATTCCTCTTTTAGAACTCTTTTCTATGATAAAAAGGGCTATGGAATGTTTTAAGTGGTGTTTCGCATGTCTAAGTATTTCAATAATCGAAATATTCTCTAGAACAAACTTCTATATGCCAAGAAGACTTTATTTTTTCATAAAATGAAGGTGTTAGAGAAGGTGAGAGAATGTTAGTTGGTTTAATTGCAGACACGCATGATTGTTTGCCAATGGTGGAAAAAGCGGTAAAAAGGTTGAATGAGGAAAATGTTGGGCTTGTGCTTCATGCTGGGGATTACGTGGCGCCTTTTGTTATTCCAAAATTCAAGGATTTGCAGGCGAAACTAATTGGTGTTTTTGGCAACAATGACGGAGACCATGAACTTTTGAAACAGCGTTTCAGTGAGCAAAAAGGCTTGGAAATACGTGGAAATTTCGCCAAAATAAAAGCTGATGGTGTAAAAATTGCGCTGTTACATGGCGATGATGAGGCGCTTTTGGAGGCTTTGGTTGAAAGTGAAAGCTTCAATGTTGTTGTTCATGGACATGTGCACAAGGCTGAGGTTTATCGGAAAGGTGAGACGTTGGTTGTGAATCCAGGCGAAGTGTGCGGATATTTAACTGGCAAATCAACAATAGCGTTGCTTGACACAGCTAAACGTGAAGTCAAAATAGTGGAGTTGTAAGCACGGCAAACATCTGTGTATCGTGTATTTTCTAGGAGGCCTCTCTCTTCGATGACCTAGACCCCCTTATGTATAGGTTCAACTTTCAAGTAGAATTTGCCTTTCAAAATGCATGCGCATGTATGTTTTAATGCGTTTTAGAAAAAGTCTAGGTCTGTTAGGTAGAATTTGTCTCCGTAGGTTTTTTTGAATGATGCATCGGGAGTCAATGGTTTAATCATTATTACTACGTGGCTTCTTTTTTCAATCATGTAGCCACGAGACTTGTAAACTTGCAGTAAAGCCTTGTCTAATACGTCTCTGTCCATCATCAAGTCTTTTGCTTTCGCTTCAACAAGCTCCACCAGCCTATTCATCTCTTCAGCGTTTAATGCGACAAGTTCTCTAATCCACGTTGCCTTGGACCAAGTTCCACCTACATTGCTTCTAAAAATAACATATCCATCTTCTTCGACAATGCAGTCTTTGCCACTGAAGTAACCAGTCTTCTTTAACATCGTCAGATAGGCTTTATCTCGGACGACTAAACCTGTCTTGCCTTTCACAAATTCGCTGTAAACTTTAAGTAGCCTATCAAAATCAAGTTTTTCACTTCTTTGCTTCACAGCAGCCTTGACCTTTTTTGGACTTAACACTTTATATGCGCTGGGTCTTTCTAACAAGTCCGTGTAACCCAGCTTCAGATACATTGTATACGCAACAAGAGTGTGGCTGGTACATAAGAACGAAAAACGATACTTTCTCTCTCTAAAATGCTCATGCACCCTATTCATCAATGTTGTAGAAATTCCTTTTCTCGCATGACTTGGCAATGTAGCAACACCATAGATGCCACCAACATACTCTACGTTTCCATCTAGAGCCCGCGTAGCCAAATCCATAACGCCAACATAGCCAATCGCACGTTCATTTTCCACAGCGCAAAAGCCAACCGGGCTGTTTTTCAATCTTGGATTAATCTTTATGGTCTTCTCATATGTTCTCGGATTGAATGGCCAACCAAAAGCATTATCCATCAACGGTAGAAGCTCGCTTTTTGATTCAAGCTCTTTATAAGTCAAAATTTTCATTCGCATTACTCCGTCACTGAAGAGGCTTTTCAGTATTCTCAGTTATTTCCATTCTTTTGCCTTCGAGCATAAAATATCAAAAATTGAAGTGCCACTATACGTATTTATTCTTTGTTATAGGGCCGTCTTTTCTGATTTACCAGTTTAAACAGTTCTTCTAGTTCTTGGTCTTTCGCTCCGTTTCTCATGGGCGTTAAAATGTCCACCAGGTTGTCGTTTCTCATTAAGCATGGTTTGAGTTTTCCATCGCTCGTCACGCGTAAGCGTGTGCATCGCATGCAAAAATCAGTGTTCTCTATTGGATGTACAACTTCAACTGTGGCATTCGGCAAGTGATAGATGCGGCGGCTTTGCATGTATTGTCTAGTTTCAACTTTGACTGCTTTCTGTCTTAACGTGTCTTCGTATTCATCTAACGATTTATAGTGTGCTGAGTAATATACGTCGCTTATGTTTATTGGCTCAAGTTCAATCAGTTGCAAAATTGTTCCAGTCTCTGTGGCAAATTCAACCATTTCTGGAGCTGCATAATCGTTCACACCTTTCAACATAAGCATATTAAGCTTGACAGGATAAAACCCAACCTCAACAGCGGCCTTAACACTTTCCAAAACGTCTTCTAATCTTCCTCCCGTTAACTTATTGTAAACTTCTGCATTCAATGTTGGAAGGCTAATGTTTACACGTTTTAGACCGTTTGCATGCAATTCCTCAGCAAGGGAAGCAAGCATCGTTCCGTTAGTTGTCATGGAAAGGTCTGCTATGCCGGCCAGTGCTGCGATGCCTTTCACGATTTCTGTGATGTCCTTCCGCATGAAAGGTTCTCCACCAGTCAGCTTAACCCTAGAAATTCCCAATCCGACAGCGATTCGCACGATGCGAACGATCTCGTCAACCGCCATTTCAGCTGCAAAATTTCTCGTAGGTTTTTCTTCGCCTTCCAAATGGCAATATTCGCAACGCAAATTGCAGCGTCGCGTAATTGCTACACGAAGGTTAAGCAGAGGACGCCCGTAACTGTCTCTTAGAACCATCGTTATTCCCGTGCATGCTTAACGATGTGAGCAACTTCCGGCAATATAAGCCTTTCAAAACAAAGCCTTACAGCGTCAGGCGATCCTGGAATACAAAAAAAGGCTTTACCTTTCGCTATGCCAGCGATAGCACGAGATAAAACCGTCGCGGAGCCAATTTTCTCAAAGCTTAAAAGTCTAAAAATTTCGCCGAACCCAGGCAGAACCTTCTCTAGGAATGGCAAAACAGTTTCGATAGTGATATCAGATGGAGCTATGCCGGTGCCGCCACAGAATACTACAGCATCTAAATCTGCAGAGGCTAGGGTTTGTCGCGCACTTTTTTCAATTAAAGTTTTGTCGTCTGGAATCAACTTTCTAAAAACTATTGTGTGCGCGGCTTTTTTCAGGAAATCTTCAATTAAATCGCCAGAAACATCTTCCACTTGTTCGCCTTTTTCCATTTTCCGATAGCGAGATGTACTACATACGAAAATGCCGAATTTCAGCCTTTTAGGAGCCTCAGCCTTGTGCCTTTTTGTGCTTTCGCTCACCACGATTGACCTCTTTAATCTTTTTCACAACACGAATGTTTTCTATGACGGTAGATGGATATTGTCCTTTTGCATCTTTTTCGTATTGTTTAACCATGTCCCAAATTGTTAAAAGACTAACAGCAGTTGCAACAAGGGCTTCCATTTCAACCCCAGTTTGAGCCTTCGTCTTAACAGTGGAGGTAACTCGCACAGTAGACTTGTCTAAAACTTTTATTTCGACTTTCACGTTTGTTAATGGCAACGGATGACAAAGCGGAATAAGTGTGCTCGTTTTTTTAGCGGCTAAAATCCCCGCGATCTTCGCTGTTTGTAACGGATCTCCTTTAGCAATTTTTCCCTTGTTAATTAAACGTATAGTATCAGGTTTCAGCTTAATAGTTCCTGTTGCAGTTGCTTCACGAAAGACTTTTGGTTTGTCAGATATATCAACCATTGCCATGCCTTTTTTCCTCGTTTTCTTCAATTTTGAAGTTTGAGAGGGAAAGTTGCTTCTTTTCTGTTTTGTTTTCAGTTGTTTTGGATTGTGTGGAAGTCTTGCTGGAAAGGATTTTTAAGCTTTCTTCTTGAAGTTCTCGCATGATTTGTTTCATTTCATCCACTTTCTTTTCTAAGCCGATCAAGGCGGTTCTAAAATCGTCTATGCGACTTAAAACATATTTTATGAGAGGTTGAACATCTTCTTTAGCTTGTATGCTTATGACTGAACTTTTTGTTTCAGAGGCTTTTTTGAAGGTAAGGATTGCGTTTATCGCTGGAGAAGGATTATCCCTAACCTCCCGCATTAAAAAAAGGAAATCCGAACCGTCTGTTAGGGCTTTTCTCAATTGTTCAAACGCTAGACGAGAATTTGCAAGCGGGTCAGGCGTGTTCTGAAGAAGAATATCTTTGAAAGTTGTTAGAGTCTGTGTTAAGCTTTTGCACATAGATTTGATAGTGTAAGTCTTCTCTGGTTTAAGAACAAGCATAAGTTCTTCGCTGTTTGTCGCCAAATCCGTTAAACGATTGACGTATTGTTCAGTTCTTCCCAATAACTCTGAAGGTGAAAGCTTTTCGAAGAGCACTCCGCTGGCTATGTCGCTTGCAACCTTCTGTAAAATCCTTTCAAACTCTGCTATTTTTTCATCAAATTCTTCTTTGATCAAGACTTTAAACCACCATAATTAAGCACTTTAGGCTTTGTTTTTGTTTGAGGGGACGTAAGCCATCACCACCTGGTCCACTTCTTTGAATCCTGCGCTTTTGTAAAGCTCTATGGCTGGCTTATTGCCATGATGAGTCCAGGCAAATGCCACTTCAACGTGTTCATCGATGAAAAGTTCTCTAGCAGCTGCTATTAGCTCCTTTCCTATGCCCTTACCTCTGAACTCCCTTTCAACGTAGAATTCGGCTACTTCGCCTTGCTTGTCTGCTCCTCTGTCAACTATTGTGCACCAACACAAGCCTACAATCACGCCATCCTCTTCTGCAACAAAGATAACGTTCTTGCCTTTAATCTCTTCACTTATTGGTATCCCACTGCATTCCCCTAGATATTCTTCCAGTGGTTTAGTTTGTTTCCGCCAAAAAGTTTGATCTTCATAATTGAGCTTTGCAATAAGTTCTCTAACTTTGGCCTCTTCTCCATTTTTCATTTCACGAATCATTGCATAGTTTCCTCCATGTTAAGGCTAGCTATGTTATGACATTAAGATTTTTATTATGGATTTTGCTCCCACACTTCCATGATGTTTCGGATGGCATTAGCTTTGAGTGAGTGTTCATTTAACCTGTATAAGCGGATCCTCCCAAACACTTTATGCCGAAGGATGTCTGCATCTTCTAAAACATTCAAGTGCTTACTTGTTGTATTGTAGTTAACACCAAGCCTGCGGGCAATTTCGGAAACATTAAGCTCGCCCACCTGCATTAAGATTTTTAGAATTTTTATTCTTAGCCTTGAAGAGAAAACATCCTCCACATCCATAACATTTTCACACCTCTTCCTTTTCTAAGAGAACACTTAATTCCTTCTCCAATTCGTGAATTGGAATTCTGGGCAAATAGATAAGCGTTGATCTTCCGCGATTGCCAGCTGCTGAAACCTCAGTTTCAACAATACCGACTTCTGAAAGAGTTTGCAAGTATTTCCATAGTTGTGTGTGGCTGTGTGGTTTCATATTGAATTCTTCACATACAACAGCATAGGCTTGTTCAGTGTCTGTGAGGGAAATGTAAGCCTTTTGACCTTCCTTGAAAATTCTGGCTATGCCAAGCAAGAAGAGTTTTTCATGAAAACTTAGCAAAGCTAAATCGCTTTTCCGCATCGTTGGAATTATGCTTGAAACAGCTTTTCGAACACATTCCGGCGTAACAACATCTAAATCCTCAGCGTCCGCATATTTTCCAGCCCGCCATAACAACTCAATGCCGAAACGAGCGTTTCCACCTTCAGAAAAGGCAATTTCAGCGGTTAGGCTTATAGTGTCTTCCGGCACAGTTAAGGACTTAAAGGCAAGTGAAACACGGTCGTTAAGGATGTCTATAAGATGGTGTTTTGAATATTTCACAAGACTTATGATGTTAGATTGTAAGGTGCTTCTTGTGCTACTATCTAGCTGTTCAATTGTTTTTAGGTCTCGTAAAATGCATATAAGCGAAAGTCTTTGAGGCTTATCCTGTCTTATTTCCTGTAACCGCGTAAGCTTGTAAACAGCTTCTGAGTTCTCCCTCTCAACGAGGCTTTCAAACTCGTCTAGAGCCAAGATTACATACGCGTTTTCCTCGTCTAAAATTTGTAAGAGAATGCGTAAAAGCTCCTCAGCAGAGTAGCCGCGTCTCGGAAAAGTTGGATGGAACACAGAAACTATGTGATATAGTATGAGGAAGAGGCTTCCACGGTATTCGCGGCAATTAACATGAACGTAGCGGAGATTTATCCCAAGCTTATTAGCTTCGTGAGTGATGTCAACTCCGAAACGTTGAGAAAGCACGGTTTTACCCGTGCCAACATCACCGGTTATAATGACCCTTTGAGCCATTTTCGCTGGAAACTGCAATATAAAACTGAAAAACTCCATTAGTAAGCGCAGTTCCCTATCTCTGTGGGGAAGCCTGTTAGGAATGTAGGTAATGTCAAGTTTTGTTTCGTCTTTAAATACGCTTCGGTACTGTGGCACTTAACTAACCCCAAATAGATTATATGTGAAGCTTTGTTATTCTTTTCCCTCACGCAACTAATCTTAAACAAGGAAACGTTCGAAATTGCATGCTTATATACCATGCTTGCACCTTAAAATCTTGAGTGTAAAGACATGCCGAGGCTAGTTTTAAACGGGATATTTGTGCCTCACGTAACACCTTTTACGCGTGAAGGCGAACTCGACCTCAAAGCGCTTAGAGCTTGTGTGAGGTTCTGGCTGGAAAGCGGAGTTTCCGGGTTAGTGCCTTGTGGAAGCAACGGTGAAGCCCCATACCTTTCTCGACAAGAACGAAGAAAGGTTATCGAGACTGTTATGGATGAGGTTAATGGAAAAATTCCGGTGATCGCAGGAACAGGAAGCATGAGCACTAAAGAAACAATCACATTCACCAAGGACGCTAAAGACTTGGGTGTGGATGCTGCGCTCATAGTTACGCCCTTCTATTTCAAACCGACAAACAGAGAAATGCACGAGCACTACAGAACTATCTCGGAAACCGTTGATCTCCCAATAGTTGTTTACAACGTTCCAAAGTTTACTGGTTTTTCCTTGGAAACCGCTTTCATTCATCAACTTGCGTCTGAAAATGAAAAGATAATTGGATTGAAAGACAGCAGCGGAAACATCGGCGCGATAACAGAAATCATAAGATTGGTGGGAGACAAGATTTCAGTGTTAGCCGGCACCGCAGATGTAGCGCTACCGACATTTTTGCTCGGAGGCAAAGGCGCTGTAATCGCCGTTGCGAACGTGTTTCCCAAACTCTGTAGCCAATTGTATGAAACTTTCAAGAATGGCAAATACGAGGAGGCAAAAATGCTGCAAGAGCGCATATCGTTTGCTAATGAGGTGCTTGTAAAGAGGTATAATCAGCTCTCAGCTATCAAAGAAGCGCTGAGATTGCAAGGATTACCAGGTGGCTACCCTCGTAAGCCAGCACTGCCATTGGACAGTGAGGAAAAGAAGGTCGTTCAAAACCTGTTAAAGATTATAAATGAACCTCACTGAGAACACTCAAAATTTGTTCAAGCGCACGCAAGTTACTTTTTGTGAAGTTCTATATACAGGAGATATGAACAATAAAAATAGGTGAAGAATGTGGCATTTATTCATACAAGTATTCGAACGAGCAATATTGATAAATCGATTGATTTCTACACAAGGTTGATGGGTCTCAAACTCTTGGGTCGCCGCGAGATACCGCAGAACAACGCTGAGATTGCGTTCCTTCAAGATCCTGAGGGAAAAGGTGCAAAGCTTGAGCTGACTTTCTACCGAAAACAGAAGAAGTTTATTCAGGCTGATTACGAGGAGCGGCTGTTCGATCACATAGCGTTTGAAGTAGAAAACATGGAGCAGACAATTTCTATAATGCGAAAGGAGAAGGTCACAATCACAGACGAGCCTTTTAGGCTTGGTCCGGCTGGACCGCTGATAGCCCTTATTGAAGATCCAGATGGGACTTTGATAGAACTGATTGAAAGAAAGCAGAGCGCACGCTAGAATTATCGTGTCAACAAGTAAGTTTACAGAATCAGAAAAACAAAAGACTAATAAGTGCATTTTATTAATTCTATTGCGAAATGGCAAAATGATTCCAAAATATTTCTTCTTAACTAAAGGCGTTGGCAAACACAAGGAACAATTGCAGTCTTTCGAGTTAGCCTTAAGAGATGCGGGCATTCAACATTGCAACATAGTGAAGGTCTCAAGCATAGTGCCACCAGGCTGCAAGCTTATGTCGAGAGAACGGGGCTTAAAAATGGTGAAGCCAGGGGAAATAACATTCATTGTTCTAG
>Ga0129297_10001329_pt1 | contig 12441 bp, 10 predicted proteins | sample I18A1metaG_FD_94708 | JGI IMG/M metagenome (GOLD analysis project Ga0129297, IMG submission 94708) | Lake sediment bacterial and archeal communities from Gulf of Boni, Indonesia to study Microbial Dark Matter (Phase II) - ​I18A1 metaG | ecosystem: Environmental > Aquatic > Freshwater > Lake >... | reverse complement strand
TGTTGACTTCCGTGACGTAGTAGAACCCGTGGAATACTACACGTTCACAATCAATCAAAGGAGCTGCTCTGATCAGTTCCTTCACACAATGCTCAGCGATCTTTCTATGTGTGTCATCGCCAACATGTGCGACTGTTAGACCACTTGGTGCGTGAATTGAGACATATTTGACCCTGCCCACAAACTCTTGAAGAATCTCTAGACACTCGTCGAAACTCCTCTTGAAGTCGTCTCTAAACGTGACTATCTCAAGATCTTTGAATTCTTTCGAGAGGCGATCTCTGATCTGAGTATCCGAACAAGATGCTTTACTTGCAATGGTGAAAGTGGGAATGACGTGCCACCCAAGTGAACAGAGCTAAATCTTCTGCTATTAATCCTTTCAATAGAGGATGCTCAGACAGTCGTGAAGGAGTCTGTCTGGGCAATCTCCTGATGACTTCAGTGTGAGAATGCGAGAGCTGATGGATAGGATAGGCAATATCTGCTCTGGCCATACTGCCGATGGCTCAATGGGCGAGCGGTGAACTTTTTCTTCACGATGTTACTATGGTCGTCACATTTTAAGTACTTTCTTCTCAGACAAACGTATGCGTAATGTTACGGCAGCAGTCACAAATCGTAGATAAGAACCCCGTCCAGCCCTTAGGCGATCTTACAACAGTCTCGCTGAGGAGCAAGTGTGTGACAAAATCTCATCCTTCGCCTAAACCGTCCTTGCAACAATCCCTGCCACGGTCTTTGGATATTTCTTCGCGTAGCGTCTCAGCCCGAAAACCTGAGCAAATGTTCTTCGCCATTCATGCCAATGTTGATAGAAGAAAGATGCGTGTCGCAGCGATTCTGAAACCAGAGTCAAAGACCATTTCGCCGAGGCGTATGCTTGCACGGTTTGAGGAACGATATGGGGCCTTTCCAGAGAAGGGCATGAAGATTGAGATCGAAACGAACGAGAAGGCCTTCTGGAACCTAGTCCTCTAAGGCTGACGGAGGGCCCCCAGAAACCGTTCCTCCCTCTTTTTGAGCGCGGAACAGATATTCAAAGCTATAGCCTCCGCGCTGGCCGACAGTACCAAACCGTCCATCTGGGCCATTCTCATTGGGATTATTCGTTGTCCGACTTGGCCGGCGGCTTGAGACGAAGCACAGCAGAGTTGGCTCGTCTTTTTCAGACTAGGATGGATATGTTTCGCAATCGTTCAGATGTGGCCAGCCAGCTGCGGCCGCTTCAAACAGCTAGTTTACCAGACCTAGAGGAGATTCTTCCAGAGCCTCGTGTCGTTGTCGGCATTGACGGCAGCATGGACTGTGATGAAGTTCTGGAAATGCTGCTGTTCTGCGAGGCTTTGACAGGCTACCGCTGTCAGTTCTCAATCGATGAGAAACGGATTAGCTCTGATCTGCTAAACGCCAAGAGAATTGAGAAACTGTCTGCTTCAGCGGTTGTTTCGATTTGGGAAGATGATCTTCCTAGTGTTGTCCGCGCGCGCTAACCCATTGGCATTTCGGTCCACTTGAGAATTCCCTTAACAACAACTCGTATTTGTCCTCAGTAACTGCTCGATCTGCCCCAATGATGTCCCCGCCTGACGAGATTCTGACAATATGTAAGCCATCTCTGACCAGCATATCCCCTTGATCATAAGATATGACAAGATCCTTGTTCGTATCGCGCAGAAACTTTTCGAATCGATCAAACACGAATGCACTAGACGAAATTCCCCATTTCAGCCGCTTTGTTATCGCAGACGTAATGCAAATCAGATCCACTTCTCTTTTCCGTTCTGGAAAGTCAGCTTGGCCAGACAGCATAGGATTCAACTTGATAGGGCACTTCTCACATAGCAAGACGTTCAGAGAATCAACATCCAGCCTATTGGCAAACTCAAAGATCTCTTTCCATAGCTTCCTTGGGATGCGATAATAGTAGAACAAATCACCTGCAATCCTGAGATATTCTGGCAACGGCGAGAGCTGTGACTCTATTGAAAGGTAGACTCTGTCCACAGGCATTTTCATATCATAAAGATCGTTTGCAAACCTGTGCACATTACCCAGACGTACCCGCCCGACACGTGAATCGCGCTCGCGGTAATCTTCGGAGATGTTGGAAGCATGAGTAACATATATCACTGCATCTTTCAAACATTCCACAACTTCAGCCTGCCTCAAATTGTCAAGAATTTCTTGCCCAAAAAGGTTCACAAACTCACTCTTGGCGACTTTGCGTCGAAACCTTACGTATGCTGCCCCGCAATTCTGCTTTTCTTCATTTTCTCCAATGAGGTATGATTGTTCAGCATATGGTGTTCTCGACAGTATGAATGCTCTGCAAAGGCAGGTTAGATGTTGTCCTTCTCGTATCTCCGTTGGGAATTTGCAGCCAGTGAAGCCAATGTTGATGCTTATGTCTCCGGTTGAATCAGAAAGGCTGACTCGATACACTGCGTTTTTGGGATCAGGCTTTACCCAATCCACCCTTCCACTCAGGATACGGTATGTGTACAGCATCTTCTGAGGACTCATGACATACTCGTCCAAAATGGCAGATGACAGGACACGTTTGAAATCAGCGATTGTGACCTTCAGGAAGTCAATTCTCTTCCAGTTGACATCATACTTGAAGCTGGTTGGTTCCTTGTTGGGCAAGATCTTTGTGAGCCAGGTGAACGCTCTTGCATTTCTGAGTCTGAGCCATTCGAATCTGTTGAGTGGTAGCTCTATCGCTCTTTTCTCGCCCCACATGACCAGGTTGTATATCTTCTCGTGGAACGGACAGGCTATTGTAACATTCTTCACAGGATAACCAGTTCTGTATCTGTAGGCGAAGTCATACTCGCCTATATCAAGAACATAGGCCGTAGCCCAGATATTTCCCATCGGGTTTCCTCTATTTCGAAGGCATTGCATCGCATATGAAACAAGAGTCTCAACTCCGCAGGCGACATAGTATCTCAGTCCTCGAATATAGTTGCCAATCTGTCGCCTTTTCAGGAACGCCTTTTCGAAATCTATCGCAGGAAAGGGCTCTCTGATCTTTCTTGAGGTCTTCTCAGTCCAATCGAAAAGAGCGAGTCTGTCTTCTTCGGACAGATGCATACAGAATTCGCTAATGGCATACTGAAAAAGAGCTAGCGATCGAGGATTAAGCCAAATTGAATCAACGATTTGGTCAGGCAACAAGCGTCTTACCTGTCAAGCTGCCCTAACATCTTCCCAAGGTGTAAACTGCTTAGTGGGCATCTGGTAGACATACTGCAACAGAAGTCTTCTGTCCAGATTGTGATTCAGGTCCTTGCACACACCATGAGGCAGATAGAGGCATTTCTTACAGGCGTCGATGCATCCAGAGTGATCGCGAATGAAACGACGCGCGTAATCCACAAGGCCGAGAAACTTGTTCGGATTCACAAGTGCTTCGCAGCCACCTATACCTCCGGGCTGCCCGTCATAAAGATACACTGTACCTTTCTCGTCCTCAGCCACGACTCCAAGAATCTCGCCGACATCAAGGCCTGTGTACAGAGGAGAAGCCAAGAGCATCAAATGCTTGAAGGAGTGAAGAAACAAGTACTCTTGATCTGCCAGCTGATCAATTACTTGTGCGCTAAATCTGATTCTCAACGCCCTAGTTCTTAGGATTCTTGACAGTGCCATAGCTCTGTTGTCTTCAGTGGGATGCATGAAAGGCCTGATGGCGGGGGTCTCTGTAGGAGTTCGACCTGGAACATCGACTCTGAATCCATATACAAGTTCCACTATGTTCAGTGTACCAAACTGGACGCTCTCGATTCCGTAATGACCCACGATATCTTCCTCCAATGGACTGTGATCCATAGAGGACTGGAATTGGCCCTCTATGAAAACATCCCTTGCCGGACTCAAGTAGGAGGCCGAAACGGGAAAGCCTTCTAATGGTCTGCGGCATATTGAGCAAAACATGTTCTCTCGCACAATCTTTCTCCATTCATGAATGTCACACCAGATCTCAGCTGTTTTGTATGGGTGCATGGGATCTGGAACTCTGTAGTGGATGTGTTCAGCAGAGCATTTGCAGTTCCTGTAGATGTCCCATATAGTTTTGATCTCGCCACAGTTGGGGCAAATGAAAATCTGCGAAATCTGGTAAATCATTCCAGTGAAGCCTTCACGCAATCCAGAAACGCAGAGACACTTGCCTCCTCTTGGCAATGAATCTATGTTTCGGTAGATCCGGTAGCAGTTCCTACAGTAGAAGACCAATGGAAAAGGTTCAACCTCGATTTCATCCGGTCTAAAAGGTTCCAGTTTGTCAATGCCTCGAAAGTACTGTCCCTTTCCTTGTAGATCTGATTTGATGTCTGCAAACACGCGATCGCAGTAGGTGGAGACCATCGGTGCGTCTTCTATTTGAGGGCTCAAAGCTTTCACTCTCTGAACCTGAAAACTGAGCTTGCGATGTTCTAGATATGATCCAGGAAACCAGTTGCGAATTACATAACCAAGACTCTTCTTAGTAATTAGGTTCCTGAAGTATCTCTCAGCCATGCCTCTCGATTTCATTCGACTATTCACCTACATGGAGTTCTGGCTCCTCCGGTCCGGCCCTCTCGTCTAGCTTTTCTTCCTTTTCGAGGATTTCGTCCTCATCCGGCAGAGGAAGGACAAATCTGTCGGCAGTGAGTCTCAATATCTTGTCAGGGTCAGTATTGGAGACTACGGTAACTTCGTCGTCATTCGTTCTAAGGCTGAATCTCAGGTCGCGTTCGAAGTGTTTGGCAACAGTCTCATTGGCGTCGCGCGGTTGCCTGTTCTTCAGATGTTCGTAGAAGCCATCAATCTCCCTTGTAATAACCTCTTTAATCTCTTCCCTTTCGTTCTGGCGCAACCACTTGGGCATAAAGACTCCTGAGAGCCACTCCTCTATTTCCAATCTACTAAACTTGGCCTGAACCCCGATTATCTCCTTTCTCAGATTCTGGTAGTAACTGAGCGCTCCGAATTTGTCCTTTGAGAATATATATGTCAGAATTGAATCCCTCGCATGTCTTCTCATTATGAATGGGTTGTTTCTCTGAATTGGAAAGGCCTCGAGCAGTCCCGAAAGCTCCGGATCGAGAAGCTCTCTGCAATTCTCAAAATAATAACTGTCTAGAGGTATGAACGGCCTAAGGACCGTGATGACGAGAGCAGCCTCTTCTCCTCTCCCAGCTCTCCCTATCCTCTGTATGAAGTCATTATAGCTAAAGGGAGCGCCAACAAGGATAAGTGCGCGGACGTTATCAAAGTCGACCCCGACCTCCAGCGTTTTGGTCGCAGCCAGAACATCCACGTCACCGTGGCTAAATGCCTCCTCAATTCGTTGTCTTGTCGTCTTACTAAGTTCTGCGGTGTGTGCCTTCGTTACCATCTTGGTGTTCTCTGCTATGGCCTTTTCCAAGTTGTTCGCGTCTTTGACGGTATTAGCAAAAATTAGCGTTGGAATCTTCTCATTCAACTCCCGACCATATTCATCGATTGCCATCGCTATTCCGAAGACGCTATATCGCCAGTACGCTCCTTGAGGCATCAAGAAGAGGTGAAATCTCTTGATCTCAGTAGGTTGGACTTTCTTTTCATACACATCTTCCTTCGGCACAAATACCGGATCCTTCCCAAGGAGGTGCTGACCTATTCTAACTATGTCTCTCTGATCGATTGTCGCACTTGATCCAATAACTATTGGTTCGGACCCAGTGTATTGTTTTACGAGTTGGGTTAGTTCTGACACCAAAGTGCCAACATGACTGCCAAAGCTCCCTCTGAACAAATGAACTTCATCTATTATCAGGAAACGAGGTGTGCTCTGAATCATCACCAATTCACCACCGCACTTGCCGCATCGGCCTGTCTTTTCATCCATGAAGCTCGATAGATTGTAGGTCGAATAGAGGCATCCCTTGCAGTGAGCGATGGGTTTTCCGAAGAAATTGTGGTTCCAGAAGTTCGTCAGTCTGTAATGCATCATATCAGGATTCGTAATTAGGATGTTGGGCAGATTGCTTTCGATTTCCTTACGCGTAAGAAACACTGATGGGAAAGGCCCACACTTCTCACATTTCAGGAGAAAGCGCGCTTTTGTTTGATCGAGAGTCATCTTCCCTTTGCAGAATGGGCATCTCTTGAAAGGGTGTGCCTTTACCTCATCCTGTTCTGTCATTGTGTCACCGTGATAGACGCCCATAGTGATTCTCGTTTCTCCAAGAACGCGGTTCAGGCGGGCAATGTATCTGAAGATGCGTTTGGCTTGGTCGTTAGCCAAGGCTTTCGTAGGATACATGATAATTGTGAACACGCCTTGTTGTGGCTTGCTTGCAAGCAGTGTCAGAGGGTAGAGCAGAAATGCTTCAGTCTTCCCCCCGGCAGTTCTTACCGAGATCAGGATAGATTTATCAGGATCCTTTCCATGGGATTTCTCATAGAGCTTTCTTGTTTCAAGATAGGTTTCACTCTGATGAAGCATCAAGCGTTTGAACTGAAAAGCATCGACGATTGAATCAGGGATTGCGTTTTTCGATGCGAATTCTTTGAAAGTCTCTGAGTCTTGTTTGATCGACAAGTGCTGCTCTGACAGCACTACATGATCCTTGAAGACTACTGTGCCTTTTTCTAGTCTCTCGTATATGAGATTTTCAGTAAATATTCTCGGTCTACCCTCAGTCACAACCACTTCTGCTCCCTCAAACGTTTCAGAGACTCGAAGTTCTTTCGCATGGACGCGCTTCGATTCATTTTCGATAGACACATCGACGAGTAGGTATCCCTCGGCTCCCGCTAGTTGGATCGCATGGACGGCCTTTCTGACTCTGATTCTTGGCGAATACTTCTCTTTGGCATATGTTTCTTCAAGGGGACCAGCATGCAATGCAGTAGGTAAGCTGAGCTTCAGTTTCTTCGAGTGAAGCCCATAGCTGAAAGAGTAAGAAACCTCAGTTCTGCAGCGTGCTTCAGAAGAGATAGGCTTACACACTATCAAATAGCGTGCTCCGGTGACACCCAGCATTTTCCGACTTATGCCAAGAGCTCCAATGTGCCCTTTGTCTTCCAATTTCTGTACAATCATCTGAGCGAGCTTGATCGGATTATAGGACAATCCAACCGATCTCTACTTCTGATCATAGTAATTGGCAGTATTTACAGCTGTGTTTTCGAACCTGAGGCCCCCCAAAGAACTTCAAAAATCTCGTCTATTTGTCGTACTACGTCGGGGATGGCAATCATGGCTCCTATCTCCATGTTGTAGTTTATGCTGTTCACCGTTAGGTTCATCGATGTGATCAGAACAAGCTTCCTGTCGATAACAACAAACTTCGCATGGATTCCCCTAGCTGATTGCCCTCTAACGCCTTGTGCCACAGGTGTGGAAATTCTTCTCCATGAGAAGTTGTTTTCAAAGATTTCCTTCAATGCGTCTATCGCGTTTTGAGTCTGCAGGCTATAGTCTCTGAAAATGAGTTTGATTTTGACTCCCTTCTTGCCGATTCTCTCAAGTTCACCTTCAAAACGATCTATAATGACATTGTCAAGGTAAGGCGTCACGATTTTGATTTCTCGGTCAGCTTGGAGGAGAAGCTGCTTGAGGGTTTCCACCGAATCTTGAGCCTCCAATCGCTCAAATTGCTTTCTGAGCTCCCTCGGGCAAGTTGTCACGATCTGGATTTCCCTCAGATTCTCAACTCTGGCTTCAGTTCTCTTAGCCCCAGTCTTCTCTGGAAAGTGTGACTCCAGGCGCGCGCTTCGCAACTCATTCCTCCCCTTGTGTGTGAGCGACCACAAAGAATAGTTTAGAGGATCATTTTCATCGAGAACTTCCCTCTGAATAAGCCCCAATTTCTCAAGGCGTAGAAGTTCTGACTTGATCACGAAATCCTTTACGCTATTGGAAGATAGCTTCGAGACCAGTTCCTCCGTTGCTACCTTTCCATTCTCTTTCAAGACTTCAAGAACTCTGGAAATCATTGCTTTGCCTGCCGTCCGCTGGTTCAAAGGCCCCATCCTCACGCTCCAAGGAGGCAGACTCGAATGTTAACCTTGTGAAAATTCTTAATATCCTCACACCGTAGGAACCTACATGGCGAGGTAGTTGAATACTCAAAGCGTCTTGGCTGTGAAGTTCTTAACGCCATTGAAGACGCTCCAACTGCCTAAGAAGAAAAGGATAGTTGTCTCTCGGTGGACGTGTGTCGGAGAAGGCGACCGAGTCTACAGATCTAAGGACAAGTATTTTGTGAAATGTGTTAACGGCGAATCCCAATTTCTGCCAGAATACAATCAAACCGACTCATTCACAATTGGAGACAAGCAGTTCAGAGTCCGAGTCAAGGAGATAACGACACAGAGAGAATATGATGCATACAACTATCTGCGGTCTTTCCACTACCGTGGTAACGGCGGGTATGGAAGAAAAAGCATTCTAGTCGTAGTCCCAACTGAGCGACTGCTTCCAAAGATGCTTGGTTATGTTGTGATCTGCTCGAGTTTCATGGTGAACAAGCCTCGTGATATCGTTCTAGATGGGCCATTTGAGGATGGCATGATAGCATGGGACAAGTGGGACTACCCGTCACGAAGAGAATTTGTGAATTCTATAGTGAGAATTGGCCGTGTTGTGGTGCATCCAGAATTTCGTGGATTAGACTTGGGAAAGATGCTGATCAAGCATGCTTTCCGGTTTGCGAAGAGTCACTGGCAGATCGCTCGAATGAAACCATTGTTTGTTGAAATGACTGCAGATATGCTGAAATATGTCCCCTTTGCCCAGCGGGCTGGCATGACGTTCGTGGGTTACACCGAAGGCAACCTGAGACGCATAAAAAGAGATTTGCAGTATATGATTCAAAAGAAGAGGGGCAAATATGGAATTAGGAAACTCGTGATTCCGGATATGCAGACATCGTATGCCTACGAAGCGCTGGAGATCCTCAGCAGCAATAGCCTTAGTCTCGAGAACTTACTCAGAAAGCTCGACTTGAGGGGAGGAGCTCTTGACCCGGGAATCTACTCCTTAGTTCACAAAGTGATTAGGCTTCCCAAGCCGACACTCATGAAGGGCCTGACAAAGAAGGCCGACATTTTTCTTAAGAGACAGGTTGCAAGGTCCAACGTTCTGCATCAGGGATGCGTGGAAAGTGCAAGGGACTTCAAAGTAAACATGATCGCTCATTCTATCAAGTTCCAAAACGTTGACCTGTCATTCACGACATCAGTCGAGGATACGGAGAGAACGTGTGCGGTTCAGGAAGCTTTCGGAATAAGACCTAAGCAACTGGAGACGACAGTTTTCAAGGGCTTGAATCTAGAAATCGCTCCTGGTGAGATGCTTCTGGTATGCGGATGCTCTGGCTCTGGAAAAACAGCCTTTCTGGATCTAATAAGTCAGAAATTGAAACCGACGAACCACCCTGAAGGCAGGATAGCCTTTCCTCCAAACGTAAAAATCGGCTCGTTCGAGACAATTCCCAGCGACAAGCCTCTGATAGAATACGAAGGCTTGTTTGGTGGGAAGATCGCTGAGGCAATCTACGTGTTGAACATGGCGGGATTGAGTGAAGCCCATCTATACCTCAGGCGATTCGATGAGTTGTCTGAAGGACAGAAGTATAGGGCAATGATGGCGAGACTCCTCAATTCGAAGAGCAATTTATGGGTCGCCGATGACTTCCTGAGCACTTTGGATCCCATAACATCAGACATCGTCGCACAAAACGTTAGGCGATTTGCCAAGTCAGTCGGAGCCACTGTAGTTGTCGCGACGCCACACTACGACAGTCTTGTCTTTTCTTTAAGGCCTGACAGGGTCCTGCTCAAAGGATATGGATGGCGTTGGGATCTCTACAATGGCACAGACTTCATGAAGATCCTAAGAGAAGAGGCAGGCCAAGGAAATCGGAGCCGCAGGCATCGGTATCCTAGACTCGTCTAGCACGTGTGATTTGAACCACAGTCCGTCGTTCAGTGTGTGTATCAGAAGGTGCGCGCACACACACAATTCTATTGATTTCATACGACGATTATGTTGGGGGAAGAATCCCCCAAATCTGCCGTGTGCTCAACTTCTACAGCGTGCGCTTGATTCAATTGCCACTTCGACATGGCAAAGCTACTTATGTCTGAATCAAGGATTTTCATTGCGGTTATCATGGCACAAGGAAGGACGATTCGCAAGATTAGAAAAGCCCGGAGAAACGGCAAGCTCGCGGTTGCGGTCACTGGCCGAGATCTAGTTCGAATCGGCATTCACAGAGGAACTGCTTGGACATTTCTGTACAAGCACTGCATCGATAGAGGAAAGGGTTACGAGACTTTTACCAAGTACTTCCGTAGAAACGCAGATGGCACATATTCTCTTCTCGAAGAAACTGATAGAGCGCTGGCTTGATCGGAAATCTGAGGTTCTATGTCAAGAATCGACCTACCGAGTGTTGGCCGCAGAAAGAATCCAAACACGACCATGCAAAATCCGGTAATTTCCGACCATCCTAGCACGCTGCACACGCTTGTTGGGCAGACGACTACCTTCTCAATCGAAGTGCTTCTGACACCTGACCAACAAGCCATTTCTGCCGCGCTTCAACTTCCTTCTCCGTCCAATCAGACACTTTGACTATCCTTTTACTAATCTCAAAAGAGGTCAATCCATCCTTCCCTTTGCCTTCATAGATCGTCTTCTTCCTCTTGAATTCATCGTCACTCGCTGCTATGTTTTTGGGCCCAGATAACAGCGTGAGATTCCCTAACTTGCCAATCCATTTCTCAGCCATCTCGTCTGTCCACTTCTTTTTCCAGCCCTCATGATTACGCCATTTGATAGGTAATATATGATCTATCTGCACATTCTGTCCATATGCTATTGTCAGCGATTGATCTGTCTGAGCCCGTTCGACGCAGATCAACAGTGGCTTTATCCAAGGCCGATTATCCACATCGGATTCCAAGCTTTCTTCAAGATAATCAATAACAGAGTCCTTCTTCATCTTCAGATTGATTGCCTTGGTTATTCTTGCCAGAGAACGATTTGCTTTCAGCGTTCGTATAAGTGTGAAGGCGAAGTCACGGATCTTCGCTATCGTGTACCCCGCTATCCAGTACGAATAATACACTTTGACGAGTCCCCGACAAAGAGCTTCAACATCTTGGAACCGCACCATTCTGGCGGTCACAAGTATCGTCTTCCAGTAGACTTTGTCGCGTAGGTACGTAAACAGATCAATCTGTGCGGAGTATCGTTTCTGCAGGTCATCATAATGCTCCGCGAACGTTCGCAGATCAAACGTGATGTCTTTGGCGGAGCGGTCCCGTAGAGGTTTTTCGAGCGCTTCATACAAAGATCGCCTGGGTCTAGCGCCAAGCAGGTAATATGCATAGTATGTCAGAATATCTGTGACCGATTCGCCGTGTCTTTCTGCAATTGACTCTATGATACTCCACGAAGACATGAACTCGCGGCTCTCTCTATCACTCTCCAATCGCGATAGCAATGAACTCTTAACAAGATCAGCCAAATCAAGTTCCAAGCCTCTAGTGTTTATGATTTGAAATACCTTGATTGCAGATACCCTATTTGAGCAGGTAATCGTGACGAAAATGACATGGTCTAAGATGTAGCGTACGAAGTCACTGATTGCGTCCACGCCGCGGTCATGATACATAGTATCCAGATAACGCTTGAGAAGTGCGGCAGCGTTGGTGAATTTGTGCCGCCACTGTTGCTTTTGTGCATTGGTCAAAGGAACCTTTGGAAGGGTGACTCGATCCAGTATTTCGTGTTGGAATATGCTGTGATACTGTACCTGAGTTATCAGTCTTAGCCTGTATCGTTTGTCAACCATGCTCTGTATTGCGTCTAAGATCTGATTCTTCAGTACATCATCCCGTTTTCTAAGGCGTGCGAAATAGAAGTCTCTGAGAACACAGAAGAGTATTGTTAGGGTTGTGAGTCGTTGCTGGCCATCTATTACTTCGAGGTGTCCTTCATTGGTGTTGGCCAAGACTACTGGACCCAAGAAGTAATAGTCATCGTTTGCTTGAAAGGCAGAATGAAGGTCTTCCCATAATTGCTCGATGTGTTCGTCTTCCCAATTGTACGGTCGCTGGTATAGAGGTATTTGGTAGTGTGAAGAAGGCCCTCCAAAAACATCCTTGAGTGTCTTGGTGTCTGGTTTGAAAGTTCCCAATGCACCGCTCATTGATCGTCATTGACATTACAAGTGTCGTGCTATTATGCATTGTGTGTGCATCATCTGGTGCGGCCGCCACAATTTGAACCGTCGTCATAGTCAGTAATTTCGTGTGTGAAGCCAATGGTGGGGCCGGCGAGATTTGAACTCGCGACCTCTGGCCTCGATGTGCTCTTCGTTCGAGGTCGCCAGCGCCCCAGGTTCACCACGCTCAAGCAAGCGTTCTGGTATCCTGTTGGCGACATTT
>Ga0129297_10001328_pt1 | contig 12445 bp, 8 predicted proteins | sample I18A1metaG_FD_94708 | JGI IMG/M metagenome (GOLD analysis project Ga0129297, IMG submission 94708) | Lake sediment bacterial and archeal communities from Gulf of Boni, Indonesia to study Microbial Dark Matter (Phase II) - ​I18A1 metaG | ecosystem: Environmental > Aquatic > Freshwater > Lake >... | reverse complement strand
TGTCTTGGCACTGCATCCTTTGGTGCAGACCTTGTATGCGTTCTTAGCCACTTCCAGCTGATCTTTGCTAGTGTTTTTGAGAGAGAGGCATGGCTCATTGAATTGGAAGTATTCGTAACCGGCTTTGACCAGTTCCCGCAGGCAGTTGCTGAGCGCATGGGCTAGGTCGTCCACCAGATCTGCGAACGACGCATATGCAGTGTTTTGTGACATAGCAGCGAAGGTGTAAGGTCCGGGAAGGATAGCTTTCTTTCGCACTGTGCTTGGGAGCAAATCTCCTCGAAAATAAGCGCCGAGACTGGAGCTAGCGAGTCTGACTTTCTCTGTTACTACAGGTTTTCGGTAGAAGGTATTATTGTCGAACCACCGGCTCAAGCCACCCAGTTCAATCCCAGTAAGCAGCTTCGAAAATGGTCTGAAGAGATCTTGCCAGTTGAGCTGGCCGTCAACAACAAGATCGAGACCGGCATCTAGTTGCAGTTCGACCAACGAGATGACGTCTCGTTTGAAGGCGTCATCCAACTCCGCTTGTGATGCACAGCCGCGTTCGGCAGCGCGAGTGATCTCAATGAGTTGTTCGGAGCGAGGACACACGCCTGTCAAATGTGCCCGTAACAAAAACCTACCCTTCTTGGAGGGATTTGAAAACGCCACATCTCAGGATCCCCATATTAATACTCTCTTAATACCCCCCAAACGATTCCTCTTGGAATCCCCTGCCACCACGGTGTCCACGGCTTAGCCTTTCTGCAGCTTAATCAAGAAGAAGTGAACCTTGAATCTACTGCATGAAGCGGTCAATTCCTGGTTCTTGCTGTTTATCGACGCTTCAGTGCTTGCCGAGCTGTACTGATCAGCCCGGTTTGTCATATGGCCGTTAACTTGTCGCTCTAAAGAAGTATCGTGGCCATCTAGGCCATTCCTTAGGCAAAGCAGTCTCGAAGTCCACCTCAACCTCCATACCGATCCGGAGCTCTTCTGGTTTGACATTCCGAATCATGCCCGGGAGGTGTGGTCCTTCCTCTAGCTTGACGATTCCCACAGCATAGGGTGCAAGGGCTTGGAATTGGGTCGGCGGAAAATGAATTACGGTATAGGTAAGCAGCCTTCCTCTTCCCCTGAGACGATTCCACTCAAATCTGTCGTGGAAACAGGTTGGGCAGATTATTCGTGGTGGGCAGATTATTGCTCCACATCGGTTGCACTTTAGTGCCATCAGTTTGCCTTCAGCGCAGAACTTGTAGAAGTTTTCAATAGTAGGTTGTATCGATCCAGTTTCATCACGAGCAAATCCTGCCCCGGTTTCTTCCGTTATGGTTCCTGAAGTCTTCATGCTTGCCATCGTCGTTTAATCTCCTCGGCGATAGATGTGCACAACGCCGGTCGACCCCGAACCGCCGACGTTTTGGGTGAGGCCGAACTCAGCTCCAGAGACTTGCCTTGGTCCCGCCTGGTTAGTCAGCTGAGTAAAGATCTCTTGGGCTTGTGCTGTTCCTGTGGCGCCAACAGGATGGCCCTTGGCCTTTAGGCCTCCACTCGTGTTCACCGGAATCCTGGCTCCCAGATGAGTTGCGCCCTCCTCGATCAATTTTCCTCCTGCGCCGGGCTTGCAGAATCCCAAGTCTTCGTATGCGATTAGCTCAGCGATCGTGAAGCAATCGTGCACCTCAGCAACGTCGATGTTACTTGGGGTTACGCCGGCCATCTTGTACGCCTCTTGCGCGGCTAGCCTAGTTGCCTTCATAGTACTGAAATTTTCGCGTTCGAAGAGACTGAGAGTGTCTTGGGCTTGGCCTGAGCCGATTATGTCCACGGGCGTGTCTGTATACCTCCTTGCAAGCTTCGGGGACGTAAGCACCAAGCAACTTGCGCCGTCGCTCCGTGGGCAACAGTCGTAGAGTTTCAGCGGCCAAGCTACTGGGCGTGATGATAATACGTCTTGAACCGTTATTCGCTTCTGAAAATGTGCCTTGGGGTTCATGAGCCCGTGATCATGATTCTTCACAGCAACCTTGGCGAGTTGTTCTTCCGTGGTGCCGTACGTGCGCATGTGGTCGACCGCCATCATTCCGAATACCCCTGGGAATGAAATGCCATGCCATTGCTCAAATGGAAAATCAGAGGCCATAGCTAGGATCTCAGTTACCCCTGTCGTGCTCAGGTGGGTCATCTTCTCCACACCGCCAACCAGGACAACATCATACATGCCTGAACCTATCGCGAACAAAGCGCTTCTTAGAGCTACACTCGAGGAAGCGCACGCTGCTTCGCTGCGGAACGCTGGAATCGGCAGAAGCCCTATCCAATCCAAGAAAAGTGGTGCGACATGTGCCTGATGTTCACATGATTCGCTCATCATGCCTATGAAAAAAGCTTGGATATCTCGCTTGGGGTTCAGATTTGGACACTGTTCAAACGCTTCTTTGGCGGCTTCGGCGAACAGTTCGCGAGTGTACAGGCCTTCGCGAACTCCGAATTTTGACACACCCGCTGAAACAATGCTGGCTATTGGGTTTCGCATGACAAGTTGGTCTCCCTAGCAGGTCTAAGTGAGCGAATGCTATCGGATAATTAATGAACGTATTGTCCGATTTGCACGATTAGTTGGGCTCGCTAGAGCTGACAAGGGCTTCATTTGAACACATCGTGAGCAAGTTTAGATTTTGGACAAAGTTGTGGGATAGGCACTAAACCAGGAGGATCGGGCCCGAGAAACGTAGCCGTCATCGGCATTGACATGACACCACTGAGGCCCTCGACGCTGGAGGTCTCTTACAAGAAGTTGATCTTCGAAGCAGCGGTAAAGGATTACAATGACGCCGGTGTTGACCCTAGGCGCGACGTGCATAGCTTCGTCTACTCTTCTGAAGACTTCCTAGAGGGAACCAGCATATTTGATGAATACTTCCGTGACCAGCTTGGCGGTTCTCAAGCCTGTGTGTACGATCTTAGCAGATGGCATGTACAGCTTGGCAATGGGAGAACAGCGATTACGTCAGGAGGTGTTGGGCGCGGCAGAAAGATACTTCGATGATATAGCCTCGGAGGAGATTGTCGCGACAGAGATGTTCTCAAGGCTCATGGTTCAGGTCAGGAATCGCAAAATCGATCCCTATAGAGCATCCAGCTGACTGATGGCATGGGTTCGAACGCTCAAAAGAGGTCGTGTGGATTGTCGTGTGTTTAGAAAAGCTCAATGCTAGGGCGGAGACCTTTCAATCTCTAAACAGTTCTTGATTCCAGAAAACATCCGACGAACAAATGTTAAGAGATGTAGTCTCCGCAGCCGGTAATGGGAGCGTGCAGAATTGGAAAATAGGGACGACCATGAAGAGGTTTCGCACTGGGATCCGCCACGCCCCTGGTAGAAGGTTGGCAGGAAATCGGCGATCCTCCCTCTTTTTCTTTCGTAGTTCCCGAAGAACTTGCGCACTACTCAATCAAGGAAATGTAGCGTGCCTCGTCAAAAATCCATTTGCCGTCTTCCGTAAATAGCTTCCACGGATCATCTGGATCCACAGGCAGCCATCTTGCCACGGCCCATTCACCGATCGTGTTCAGACATTCTGCCCGTGCTAGGCCGGTTCTCACAAGCCTGTCATCGATTGTTTTGAAGAGCTGCTTTAACTCTCCGTTCGGGCACCACACTATGGCGAGCAACCCTTCAATGTCTCCGGTAACGAGACCTCCCCTCCAAGCGGGTAGCATTGACAGATTTCGGGCAAGCGTGCTCACAATCTCCTTCGAACACGAAAGAGCTATCAACCCCCAATCTTCGGCTCCTATTTTCAGGGGCCAAATCGCATACCTAAACAGACCATCCCGGGCCATTCTCGCGACCCTCCTACCCACATATGCTCCAGATACACCCAAAGTCCGAGCTATAGCAGAGAAAGGTGTCCTGCAGTTCATCTGCATGCTTGAGAGTATGTTCAAATCGAGCTTGTCTAGGCCAAACTTCCGTATCTGCGTTGGGTAGTCTGGCGAAAATCGCTCGGGGCTAGCCAAGCTCTCGCGGAGACCTATGCTCCAACTGTCCCAATGAATATCCCACCGTCCTGTCCCAGCGTCATAGTGATCGAAGTTCACGGCTTGAAGATCTTTCTGAAGCTGGAGCAACCTATAGCTTCCGACGAGTTTTCGATCAATCATTCTTTGCAGAAATTCCCGCGCGAAATCATCGTGTTCTTGTGGTATATCGAAAACTGAGAAAAGTTCGAACGATCCATAGGTGCGAAAGACTTGTCTACAATACGGAAATCGTGAAAGGATGCGAAGAACTTCATTCTGCTGGGCCGCTTGAATCGGCACCAAGTACTCGATGAGACCTATTTTTCGCATATCTACTAGAATTGTGAAACTCAGCCCAGCTTTTCTCGAAAGATTTCTGATCGCCTTCATAGCTGTTGGAATACTGACGCCCAATAACCTTGCGGCCTCGCCTGCTCCAACATCAGGCCTCTTCGAGAGTAAAGTGAGAAGTCGAAGTTCTTCATCGTTGAACCTGGGACTAGTTGGACGGCTCGCTAAAGAGTTGAAGATCGCTAGGTAATCTGAGAAAGTGAGCCTTGCGGTTCCGAACTCTTTCAGCCTTGCCCATACTTCACGATATAGGGAGTCTCCGACCATTGTCTCGTAGAAATGGAAGAAATCTATCAGCTCGTGTGCTCTGAATCTAGTCTTCTGCCTCAGACCGTGTCTAGCTTCTGACCATAACTCTTTGTCATTCTTGCGCTCGAACAACTTGTACGCCAAGTACTCGGCTTGCTCGCACAATTCCCGCGGTTCCTGACCTATTGTGTCCAAGTTCCGCGGTGACAACAGGATGGCGGCTTCGCGTGCCAGAACACCCTTCCGGAGCGTGTCAAAGAAAAGCACAGGCGGATTGATGTTCAGTGCGCCAGTTTCAGGATACCACTGGCTGCCCCACCTCCACGTGTCCTCCCGCTCACAGACATCTGGAAGAAAGAAAGAACAAACCGTAGGGAATCCCTGACAACGCTCGCTATCAGCCAGTCTTAGACCGGTCAAATTCTCCAGCTGCCGCAACGCGAATGCGAACTCATTTCGGGCGCTGATCATCTTCGCATGGTATTCAGTTGAGAGGTCAACCCTTTGCTGAACGAGATGCTCGAACTCCGATTTTGTCCATACGATAACGCCATCGCCCGTGGAATTGAAAATCTCGCGGAGTCGTTCATTTGATTCTGAGAGATGGATTATTTCAGCAAGTCCAACCAATTTCTTGAAGAACTGTTTCCTAGCTGCTTCGTTTCGGTAATTCGGGGTCATCTTTCGGTAGACTTCTGCGATGCTCTTGGCCAGAATGCATCGCAGGTAGTCATCAGAGGCGCTAAGCAGTGAGGGTTTGTCGGGTTCACGAAGATACGACACCACAGATAGCAGCTGCTTAGGATGAGCCTTTTCTTCAAGCAGACGCACAAGGGCGTCGTTGACATTCCCGTCACCAGCCATGCCATGTCGTAGCAGCAGGCTCAACTTCAGCCGGCTTTCGCTCAACCAACTGATGGGTAACGAGGTGGCTTCCTTGAGTTGAGCTTTCGATCTCGCCATAGCGGGTTCTCCAGCCTTAGGAGGCGTTGTTAGCTGAAGTTGGAATTGGCGTTTCATTCACCCCTTAATATGGTAGCACTCGCTGGCGGAACTACCCTCACTCGTTGATGCATAGGGAAAGAGGTTGGACATGATGATTTTTCAAGGGGGCTGAAGGGGTGGTACGGATAGTTTTCATGATCTCACTCCATGCAACACGTTGCTTACATGGTTCTTCAGTTTTCGCTACTGAAGCCTCAGCTACCATGAACTGCGAATATCGAATCAGACAGCTTCAGGACCTCAAACTCTGGGCTTCCGGCCATCCAAACTCAGAGGAGTTTCCAAAGAGCCTTGTGTACGTTTACTATTGCGAAGTCTGCAGTTCGGTTTTGGCCCTACGCCGCAAACTGGAGTACCCACAAAGTTTCCTTTTCACTACACCAGACCAGTGTCCCATCTGCCATTTCGAGTTAGCGGCATCGCTCATGTGCCGTTCGCTTAATCTCACGATCCCAGATGGCCTCCTTGCTGCAAGCGATACTCAAATTGCCCCACTAAATAGCAGGATGCAAAACTCCTTTCAAAATCTCGAATCGTTTCTGAATAGCAACATAAGACGAGCATCTGTTCTTGATGGTGTGCCACAATCTGAAGGCCCTTCATTGAGTTTTGGTGAGAATTTTCTTGATGAACTGTGCGGAGGCGTGTTTACGCGGCAGTTGGTTGTCCTATATGGGGGAAAGGTTTGCAAAACACTCGCAGAACAGTTTTGTGTCCGCTCACAACTGCCAGTCAGTGCGGGTGGATTTAATGCGACGAGCGTTTTCATCGATGCCGGAAACACCTTCGATGTGTATCAAGTATCCAACTACGCTGGGATGCTTCAGTTAGACCCTGATGAGGTTCTTCGGAAGATCAAGGTGTCTCGCGCTTTCACATGTTACCAACTGGTCAATCTTATCGTCGAGAAATTGCCTGAACTTCTCAACACAGAAAACGTGAAGCTGGTAGTCGTCGCCAATCTCCTAGACATGTTCTTCGACCCTGAAATTGACTCGCGGGAAGCCAAACACACTGTAAACTTTCTCTCAGCTTTCTTAGCTAGATTCGCACGCGAAAAAGAAATTGCTCTGGTGATAGTTTGTCCAACAAGCGAAGATGAACGTGAAGCTTTTCTCCGCCAATTCCTAACGAGCCGTGCCCAAGTTGTGTTGAAGGCTGAGCAAACAGACTATGACACGACCTTCCTGTTGGAGAAACATCCTGACAAGCAGTTGGCGTCGCGAACCATCAATAACGATTACACGAAACAACTCAGTCAGTTCAATACTCAAGGGCCGAGAAAAGTGCAGTATCCATCATGTCGGATCTCCTAATCCTCAACTGCAACGCCGGGATTTGCTTTGGAAGGCTGGCTTTTCGACCTCTACCCATCATCCCAAGGAGGAATTATTGCGTGGTTGATAACTCGGGAAGGCAGACCTGTCCGGCTACATGACCCATGGCGCCCAAGTGCTTACGCGTGGACTAAGAATCCTTCAGATCTTTCCAAGTTCCTCAGCAAACATGATTTCTCTGACATCGAACAGACTGTCGACTACAAGTACATCAGCCCAAGCGATTTTGAAAGATCTAAAGTTGTCTGTTTGACTTTCCACAGTTCAAGAGATATTGCGGCTTTCCTACAGAACATCAACCCCACTAGTTTGATCGACATCAAATTGTTCAATGTGGATGTTCCAGCTGCCCAACTGTACCTTTATGAGAAAAACCTGTTTCCCTTGGCTCTTGTTCGCGCGCAAGTCGGAGGTCACGGCGTACATTGGGAGTTGCTCGATGACGCCGACTCGTGCCAGTATGAGAGTCCTCCCTTGAGGATCGCAAGCATTGAACTTCACATAAAGAAATCAGGAAAGATACCCACGTTCAGCGACCCACTTGAATCGATAACTCTCAAATTTTCTAACCAGGTCTCAGAGATCGAGGGCGGATCTGAAGCTGATAAACTACTTCAATTAGTCAAGTTGGTCATGAGTATTGATCCAGACATCATCCTGACAGAGAACGGCGATGCGTTTGTATTTCCCTACTTGACTCGAAGGGCTTTTCAAAACCAAACCCTGTCGCAACTGGTCCTCGACCGAGAAGGAAGGCATCTGCAACCAGCTAGTAAACAAGGAAAAACTTACTTCTCCTATGGCCGCATCTACTATAGACCGACACCAAGCCATCTGTTGGGCCGTCTTCACCTTGACGCATGCAACGATTTCATCTTCGAAGATTGCGGCCTCCACGGGCTCATCGAGATAGCTCGAACATGCCGTACACCTTTGCATCGCGCCTCACGCGAGACCATAGGCACCAACATGACCTCGCTACAGATGTACCAAGCCTTTCGACGTGACATACTGATACCTTGGAAGAAAAATGAACCCGAGAATTTCAAAAGCGCATGGGAACTCCTTCAAGCCGACCGCGGTGGGTTCATATTAGAACCAAAAATCGGACTGTTCGATAACGTCGGCGAGATTGACTTCGCCTCATTGTACCCCACGCTCATGATGAAATACAACCTCACACCTGAATGTATCTCCTGCCAATGCTGCGCAGAAACTAGCATACAAGTTCCGGAACTCAACTACAACCTGTGCGAGAAGAAGATCGGAATAGTGCCCCACACGCTCCACGTACTACTCCACAAACGAGCAAAATACAAGACGCTGATGAATAAGGCAACTGACCCCGCATTAAGGAAAATCTACGACCAAAGACAAGCCGCACTCAAATGGTCCCTAGTCTGTTCATTCGGCTACTTGGGCTACAAGAATGCGCGTTTCGGAAAGATCGATGCGCACATCGGCGTCTGTGCTTTCGCACGTAAGCTTCTTCGTCAAACAATTGAGATTGCGCAGGAACGGGGTTTTTCTGTAGTTCACGGAATAGTTGATTCAGTGTGGCTAAAGACTGAAAACTCAAGCGAGGAGAACTATCTTGACCTATGTAGAACAATTGAAGACCGATTGGGCCTTCCAGTTTCTTTGGAGGGAATCTACAACTGGATCGTTTTCCTTCCTTCGAAGGTTCACACTGACCTTCCCGTTCTGAACAGGTATTACGGCGCCTTCAGGGATGGAAAAATCAAGGTTCGGGGGGTAGAGTATAGGCGTCGGGATGTTCCTGCCATAATAAAAGCATGCCAGCATGACGTGATAAGTTTCTTAGCTTCTGCGCGAACCCGTGCTGAGTTTCTAGGGCTTCTTCCCGATACTCTTCGGTTAATTCGCAGCTACATTAACAGGCTGTATAGTGGACAGGTTGATGTTCAAGATCTTCTGGTGACGAAGCAACTCTCCAAGAGTCCTTCAGAATATCGACATAATGTGATGCAAGCCATCGCGGCCAAGCAACTCGTCGAACAAGGAACAAAGATCTCTGCTGGGCAAACGGTTTCATACGTGCTGCAGGCTCCTTTCGAAAAACCTGTGATCCCGATTGAACTAATCGATGGACCAGTGCAATACGACGCTAAAAAATACACGCAACTCTTGCTAGATGCTGCAGCTGGCCTACTTGCACCCTTAGGTTACGACAAGCAGAGGCTCCTAACCAAACTTTTCAAGGCCGAATCTGCTAACCAACAATTTGACTTACAATCTCCTTGTATTGCCCATCGTCAATCGTCCCTCGAACCATGAGCCTATCAGCGATTCGCCGCATCGTTGTGAAAGAGTGAAGCTTAACGCCAGTTCTCTTCAAGTTCGCTTCCCCACCTTGTTGACGATCCAACAGTACCACGGCGTCCTGAACGATTCCGCCCTCAGCGCGAATGACCTCAACGGCTTCGACAATGTTCGTACCCGTAGTGACCACGTCGTCCAGAACCAGTACCCTCTCGCCAGGAAGCAAGAGGCCCTCTATCCTTCGGCCGCGTCCGTGTGCCTTCGGCTCTTTTCGAACATACAGGAAGGGTTTTCTGAGGTCGTATGCCAATACCGCGGCATAGGCGATTCCAGCAGTCGGTATACCAGCCAAACGCTGTACACGCCTGCCCACCGAAGCCAGTAGAGTCAAGTAGAAAGAGATTATCCGGCGGAATGCCTCAGGGTCGCCAGGAATGAGTCGCAAGTCAACATAATATGAGCTTAAGATGCCGCTCGCGAGCTTGAAGGTTCCAAATTTGATGCTACCCGTTCTAAGAAGAATGTCACAAAATTGCTCCTCTGAATCCCTCGCCGATCGGCGTCCCATGTGAGTCACGTACCTGGGCAATATCAGGAAGCTCATTCTTTTGAAATGTCCGCTCTCAACCCTTTCACCATCCAGTCAATCGACTCTTGGGTTCGGAGAGTGCATCCTGAAGGGCGGTTAGTCTTTAATGTTGAACTCTATCTGAGAACGAGAAACTACACGCCTGGAGGGCAAAGAAGGTGGTGGAGGTCTGGCTTCCATACGGGTCTTCGGAGATCCCCGCACGAATTCCCGAGGAACGGCTCATAGACATTTTGAGACCTCTAAAAGTGGAGAGCGTAATTGATGCTTCTGCTGAGACAAAACGCCTCGTCGAGTCCAACCGCGATCTCTTGGTCAGCGCCAAGAAAGCTAGGAAGGTGTGCATTGCTCTTGGTGCAAGCACAAATCCAGGAAAGATCGTCGACCTTACCGAACAGCTAGTTCAGAGTCTAGGAGAAGCAGGCGTTCCGCGGAATTCGTTTTCGATTCTTCTAACAGTGGATGCGAGAAACATCGATTCGATCAAACTGGCGGACGTACCAGCGATACGCCACGATCCCGCCTCGTCGCTCACCTGCCAGGTTGAGGGATTCGAAGGCGATTTCTCACCTGCCTTGAACCCTACGCTCATCGGCGCTGACCTGAAAATCCTTGTGGGGGAACTTAAACCCCATCACTTTCTCGGATATTCTGGACTATCTGACATGGTATTTCCAGACTTGGCTTCATACAGCTCGACGTACAGTCAGCTTGCAAACAGAAGAGGCGTCGAGGTTTCCAATATCCATCGAGAACGCGTTGACATAGCCACCTCTGTGCAGAACCTATTCGCGTTGGGTTTCGTTCTCGACGGGGAACTAGCCCCTGCAAAGATATCCTTAGGAACGATAGGAGAGTGCCTGAGCGATCTCAAGAAAACCTGCGACAAGGTATGTTCAAGAACGGTAGGACGAACTGCAGACATTGCAGTAATAAGCGTCGGTGGTCATCCGATGGACGGATCGTTGCTCACCGCCGTCGATTCGTTCCCCGCAGGATTAGCCGTTCTCAAGAGGGATGGAGCGATGATAGTCGCAGCCGAATGCGCCCTGGGCCATGGCGACATGGAATTCTATGAATGGTGCGCGGAAGGAAAAGAACCACGTCACCTAGAGACGAGGCTACGCCACAACTTCAATTACCACGGGTTCAAAGCAGCTTTCCTTCTTCGGGCACTTGAAGCTCACAGAATCTACCTCGTATCAACAATACCAGACCACTACGTTGAGAACATCTTCGGGATGAGAGCAGCACGAACCGTTAACTCAGCTCTGCAAACAGTTCAGCGTTCGCTCGGCTCAGATTCCAGAATGACCGTGATCCCAAATGCCAGCAGTGTCATTACGCGGCCGGCCAGTTAATGACTGTTCCAAATCCAGAGGCTTCCCTCAAGCTCACCAAGGGTAGTGGAAAAAGCTCCCTCCTGTTCTGGAAGGACGTTCTTGGCAATCGTCTGATAGGAAACGCGTGTTTCATCTGACAATCAAGGCTGCCCCAAATCCATTTTAAGGGCGCCCGAAATCAAGACCGCATTCCCAATCTATCGCCTGTAGAGGTTTCATCCATGAAATCATGCTACACGAAGACAACTGCAGCTTTCACCCTAATCATCATTCTTGGCGCCCTGGCCATCCCTACGGGTGCTGCTGAAAAGAACAGCATCCAGACGATTGCAAGGCGTGACGTGCAGATTGATGTTAAGGTGATCTTTCTTGGTATGGACCAGCAAAACGTCCAAGAGCAGTACCTGTTGTGGAACAGCCCCCAGACCCGGTATCAACTTACTGTGATACCGGGAGTGGGCACAGACACAACCTACTCGATCAAGTATGACTTTTCCTTTGCGCCACGAACCTTCTTGCAGGAGTTCGCATCGTATTTGAACTCTGTCGCCAAGGTGGAGAAGAGAACCAATGTACTGTGGAACGAGACGTACTTCACGATCCAAGGTTCATATTTCCTGAACTACACCCACTACCCGGTCAATGCAACGAACACGTACTACCCAGCCGATCAAGTTGAATCGTGGCTCCTGGAACACGCACAGGAATACGGAGGCCTAGAGCCAAACGGCTACACATTGATCATGGCAGACTTGTCCAGAGAACTGCCTTCTCTGACTAGGGAACAGTTTCAGGCCTTATCGGCGAGAGAGACTGTGACCTTGACTCCTCACTTCTACAACAAGACTTTCACTGATCACGACCTTGGGATCCAATTGAACCGACGATTCATGACAGCTTGGGGAGGCCACAACAGGTTCTTCTTCATGGACCTATCAGCAGGCCCTGGATCCGCCGCAGAGCAGCTTCCTCTCCAACTAGCAGCATCGACAAACCAGGTTGACCCAACAAATCCCTATTGGCCTAGCTGGTTAACCCAATACCTTGCCGACTACATCACCGGCGCGGTGTACAACGTCTTCCTACCGGACTTTGTCTATCCGTTAAACTATGCACAAACCTACCGCGTGAAAGTTTTCGTCCTCGACAACCGTACGTCTGGAAAGCCACGTATCGAATCGACAGTCGATGAAAAGGAGATAACGACACAGCTTGGCTCACTTCTGCCCTTCGCCCACGTGGAGGTCGAGGTTCACTACCATGAACTGTCTGATTAC
>Ga0129297_10001327_pt1 | contig 12456 bp, 7 predicted proteins | sample I18A1metaG_FD_94708 | JGI IMG/M metagenome (GOLD analysis project Ga0129297, IMG submission 94708) | Lake sediment bacterial and archeal communities from Gulf of Boni, Indonesia to study Microbial Dark Matter (Phase II) - ​I18A1 metaG | ecosystem: Environmental > Aquatic > Freshwater > Lake >... | reverse complement strand
GCGTCGGCGTGTAGGTCACTGTAATCCCGTTGGTGCTGGCGCTGCCGTTGTCAGGTGTGCCGACCGTGTCCACGGTGAGGGTGTAGCCAAGATCGTTATCCAGCACGCCAATGTCCACCGGCGTGTCTTCGGGCGTGGTGGCCTCATCATCTACCGCGTCGGGTGGGTTATCCGCATACGCGGCAGGAACGGGCCAAACCAGGGCAGCCAGCGCCCACAGCAGCACCGCTGAGAGAACAACTGTCACTAATAAACCGATGCTTTGAGATTTTCTACGCTGAGTCACGGCACTCCCTCCAGCTATTTCCACAGGCATCAAATGGCGAAAGATTACATACATCACAAATTATAACATAGCAAGGTTAGAACCCTGTAAGAAAATGGTTAGAAAATGGTTAGAGGCTTGACAGTATCATGCAGACCAGGCCCCTGTGCAAATCCACATAGGGGCCTGGCATCTTCACTCGATATCCACGGCACTAGTATCGCAACTGTGCGAATCGTCACGTCACGGGGGCAGGCGTGTCACGGTCGAGGGGGCGGCCCTTCGCCGCCTCCACCGCCTTCTTCAGGCTCTTCACCACCAGCGCCGCAGAGGGGCGCATCCGCCACAAGGAAACTGACTTCGGTATGCTTCCGCGTCTCTCCCCCGGCATACAGGGTCATCTCAATTTGATACGGCTTGTCTTGCGTAGCGCTGTTACAGTCCAACTCCCCCACCCAGAATTGGGCTTTCTGAGGGTTGAACCCAGGCTTGCCTTCTGTTGCAACTAATAGGGAGTCGGAGAACTTGACCTCCAACCGATAGGGGGCAGGCAATGGTTTCGGCCCGCCGGACGCTAACACCTCGTCGAAGTGATATACTGTATCTCCGATTTGCACTGCCACATTGCCATAGACGTATCCCCCTTCGGTGTAGATCATACCTGCATCCACGTGTTCACCGCTAAATTTGGCAAAACCTTGCGCGTTGTTTGTGCCCCGCAGATAGACGGTGAGGTCAACCGGCGCTCCGCTGATGGGTGGGCCGGTTGGGGCAGTTGGGGTCTGCACCACGGGTCTGAGCCAGCCAAAGCTCCACGTCTGGCTGGGGGGACTCAGCTCCTTTTTGCGACCTTCTTCCTGGACACGCACGATGACGATGCGCCACTGATAGCTGCCGGGGTAGTACTGAGATTTAACTTTCCAGGCCTCTTCTTTGACCCGCTCAACAACCGTGTAGGGGACGTCTCCTTCCCTCCACAACTGTACTTCGTACCATTCATCTTGTGAGAGGGGCGAAGGGGTATCCCACATCAACAGGATATCCTCATTAGGCGCGAAATTGCTCCCGTCCCCCGGGCCGACCAGTCCCGGAGCAGGGTACAGGTAGGGAACAGCGGTTGCCGTTGCAGTGGCTGTGGGAGAGGGGTGGCTCAAATCAGGCGTACTCGTCGGAGTCAGGTCGGCGGTCGCCACGGCCGTCGTGGGCTCGACAAGCGCCAATTTCTCGCCTGGAATGGCTTCCAATTCGCCACCAGCGGATAGTGTTATCATGCCCTCATCATGGGTAACGTTCATCTCGCCAGCTTCTACAGTCAAATGCGCATGATTGAATTCATCAATCCAAAGTTGAAAAGTCGTGTCCCTTACAGCAGGCGTAACCGTGAACTGTATTGGTTTCGTCGCAAAGCTCTCAGAGACAAAGATTGATATTTCCACGGTGAGCAGTGGGCTCGCAGCTTCAACCTCAAGCCTGCCTTTCAGTTGGCTTTTTAGCCTAGCCGTGCCCTCAGCCGAGAATGTAACTACCTGGAGGTCGGTATCCGGACTCAGGGACAGCCAGCTCCCGTCTGCTAAACGCAGCTTTACGCCAGCTTCATCAGCCATGATTTGGTCGCCAGTCGTAAGGACCGCTTCCTGGCCCTCTACAGCCAAGATGTCTCCCCCACCACTTCGTATCCTGGCCTGTCCCGACACGACGACCATGCTGATGCCGCCTTTAGCCAGGGAGCCATCACTGCCCCCACAGGCTACAGTGCAAAGGAGAATGAGGATAATGACTGACATTCCCAACCCGATTGTCAGCCCTGACCTTTGCTTCCTCTGTATGTCATTCACTCTGCATTGTTGTAACGACGCCCCCCCCGCCAATCGGCATAACATTGTACACATCAGCATATCCACCTCACCCTCCTGCGGTCTTGACTAAGACACGCCCTAAAATCCAGCCGTCAATCGCTACGGGCTTCAATGCGTTAGACCTGAGCATTATGGAATGTCCGCGTCCACCTCGTTCACCTGCTCATCAGACGCTGGCGACCATTTGGGTAAGCTGAAGCTGAAGCGTGAGCCACGCCCCACCTCGCTCTCTGCCCAGATGCTTCCTCCCTGTATCTCGATGAGTCTCTTGCTAATGTAGAGACCCAAACCATAGCCATACTGTTCCTGGTCATCGCTGGCGTTCACTCGATGGAACCGTTCGAAGATCCTTTCCAATTGCTTATCCGAAATACCAATGCCTTCATCAATGATGCTTATCACTAACTCTTTATCCCTATCGCTTACTTCAATAGAGACCCGGCTACCTTTGGGTGAGTAGTCAACGGCGTTCTCCAACAGATTGTCGAGAACCGTTTGTATCTTGCTCTCGTCGCCCAAGACGACAATTGGTCCTTCTGGAACTGTGATCTCGAAGCGGTGTGTGGGGGCCCTGATTTCAAAAGCCTCTGTTGTCTGCTGGATCACGGATTTCAGGGCCACCGGCTTCTGCTCCGCCTTGACCGTGCCCGCTTCCAATAGAGAAACGTCCAATATCTGTGCAACGAACTTGTTCAGCCGATTGCTTTGGGCATGGATGATGTTCAGCAAGTCCTGTTGTTGATCACTTCTCAGATTGGCTTCCCGTATGAGTTCCGTAGAAGCGATGATGTGGCTCAGTGGAGACCGTAACTCATGGGAGACCATGGAAATAAACCCTGACTTCATGTGATCCAATTCTTTTTCAGCCGAGACGTCGCGGAAGGCAATCATCGCTCCGACCACCTGACCATCAGGATCCAACAAGGGAACCACGCTGCTGGCTATAAAGATCCGCTGGCCGTCTTTGCTGATGACAGGGTGTCCCTCCTTAACGGAGGTTACCAGTTGCGCTTTTCTCATCGCTTCTGAGAGCAATTCCTCTTGATAAGAGAATGTACCTTCTTCTCTAAAGATTTCAGCACAAGATCGGCCGATGACCTCTTCCTCTCGCCAACCGAGGATTTTTTCCGCAGCAGGGTTAAAAGTTAAGATATGCAATTCCCGGTCGACAGTGCATACTCCTTCATCAATGCCATGCAAGATGAGTTCTATCTTCTTTGTTAACTCCCCTACGCTTTTTTCCAATTCCTGCGATAACCGAGCTTTTTCCTTATCCTGTTTGCTTTTGTTCAGAACCCTTTCGATAACATGGATCATCTCATCCAGTTCGAACGGTTTGGCGACATAGTCGTTGGCTCCCAGCCGCAGAGCACGCACAACTACTTCCTCGGAGCCATACGCTGTGATCACAATAACGGGGACCGGGCATTGTCGCTCCCTTAGGGTCTGAAGGACCTGCAGCCCAGACATCTTGGGCATCCTGAGATCCAGGATCACCAAATCTGGTTCCTCGCTCAAAGCCATGTGTAGGCCCTCTTCTCCGTTTAGGGCAGTTAGGGTAACATACCCTTTCGGGCCCAACACATAGTCGGTGAAAATTTGGATCATCTCTGGTTTGTCTTCAACGACAAGCACTTTCTCTCCAGCCAACGAGGGCCTCCTTCAAACCGCACGACTGCGTGCCAAACCACAGAGTAGTTTAGGTTCCACAAAACCGATAGCCGACTCCCCATTCGGTGACAATTAGCTGCGGATTGGCTGGATCCTCTTCGAGCTTCCGCCGCAGGTATCTTACATACAGTTTAAGGTAGCTTGTTTCATCTATATACTCTGGGCCCCATACTTCAGTCAGCAGGAACCTATGGGGAAGGACTCTATTTCTATGAGTCACTAAGCACTCCAGCAACTTGAATTCTGTCGGAGTCAACTCCACCAGTTCCCCATCCCGCATAACCAGCCGACGATTGAGGTCAATGGTCAGATTTCCAATGGAAAGGATGGGTGGCTTGTCCGTTTGTGATTGGGAGCCTGCGCGGCGAAGCAGAGCCTGTACCCTGGCTATGAGCTCAGCAACGCTGAAGGGCTTGGTCAGATAGTCATCGGCTCCTATTTGCAAACCTTTGATTATGTCGGCCTCCGTTCCTTTGGCCGTCAGCATAAGGATGGGCACGTTTGATATCTCTACCAGGCGCCGGCATACCTCCCAACCGTCCATCCCAGGCATCATAATATCCAGGATAACCAAATCCGGCTGCACCCGGTATGCCTCTTGCAATCCCTCCAGGCCGCTAGTGGCTATCACTGTTTGATATCCTTCTCGGTCCAGGCTCAACTGCACAATCTTGGCCAGGTCTTGGTCGTCATCAATGATTAGAATTATCTCTTTGGTTAGAGTCTCTTTTCTCATGGTTTACTCCTCCATTCTAGGCAAAGTGAATATGAAATGGGAACCTCTCCCCACTTCGCTCTCTACCCAGACTTTGCCTCCTTGCATTTCCACCAACTTTTTGACTATATAGAGGCCCAGGCCCCGTCCTGGCTCCTTTCCCGATGTACCGTTGCTTATCCGATAGTACGGCTGAAATATTTGCTGTAGGTGCTCGTGGGCAATGCCTTCTCCTTCGTCGCTCACGGATACCGCAACGTCTGTATTATCCGTTGTCTTCGCTTCGATGGTGATGGTTGATCCCTCGGGGGAATAGTTGGCAGCATTTTGGAGGAGATTGGTGAGGATCATCTCTACCTTGCGTGAGTCTGCCCAGGCAAACGGCAGTTCGCCCTGCCCGATAAGCTGGAAGCGGTGTTTTCTCTGTTCTGTGGCCTTGAAGGTGTTAACAACCCGCTGGATCAGAGGCCATAGTGTCACTGGCTCCCGCCGCATAGCGATTTGACCTGCCTCAAGCTGCGAGACGTCTAGAAGCTCTTCCACGAAAGAGGCCAGGCGAGCACATTGGGAGCGCACCAGGTTCAACATTTCCCGTTGCAGGTCTTCCTCAAAGTCGGAGGTCAACACCAGTTCTATGGCAGTCTGCATGTTGGCTAAGGGAGAACGCAGTTCATGAGAGACCATGGTGACCATTTCCGACTTCACGCGGTCCAACTCCATATCCGCTGAGCAGTCTCGAATAGCTATGACCCCTCCCATCACCTGATCGGCAGGGCCTAACAAGGGAGCCAGGCTGGCAGACACGTAAATCGAGCGACCGTCCTTGCGGGCGATCCTCGCCCTGGGAAAGTTGTGCCCCGACAGTTCCTTGCAGGACTCACTGCAAAGGGATTCACCGCTCTCAGAGGTCAGACCCAACACTTTGGCACAAGGGCGGCCGATGGCCTCTGCTTCTTGCCAACCGGTCATTTGTTCAGCGGCCGGATTAAGAGAGAGAACCCGTAGCTCTTGATCCACAGTGATCACACCATCGGCAATGCTGGTGACGATGCGCTCGGTCCTTTTCCTTTCAGACAGGGCAGCCTCGTATAGTCGAGTCCTCTCGATGGCAACAGCCGCCTGGGCTGCTACCGAGGACAGTGTTCTCAAGTCATTTTCACCGAAGGCGTTGACCTCAGTGCTCTGCACATCCAGAACGCCGACGACTTTCTTACCCACCAGCATTGGCACGGCTATCTCCGACCCAATCCCCTTCACCTTTTCCACATACCGGTCGTCTTGGGTCACATCAGGGACATTCAGAGGCATCTTGTTGGCCGCCACCCAGCCGAGGATCTCCTCCTGGCCTATTTTGATCCTCAGTTTCCCCATCGTGTCTCGCAGGTAGCCGCGTGCCGCTTCGATGCGGAGCTCTTCTCTATTCTCATCAACCAGCAGGATGGCACAGTGGTGATAGCCAAAGGCCCTCTGTAACACTTCAAGGATGCTTTCCAGGAGTTGATCGAGATTGAGGGTACGCATCAGGGTACCGCTCACCCTATGCAGAGCTGTCGCCTCTCTCATTCTCTCGGTGGCTTTCTTATACAATTGTGCGTTCTCGATGGCCACAGCAATCTGATTGCCGATGGCGGTCAACAACTCTACCTCACGCCAGGTAAACGGCTGCTCTTGATGCCTGGCGATGCTCAACACACCATGCACCTGGCCCCGCGTGCTGAGAGGCACATTGATCTTCGAATAGATGCCCCCCTCTAAGGCAACTCTCTCTGCCTCTGCCAGCCATTGATCATCCCCAGCAAGGGAATTCACCAGGACAGGCATCACCGATTGAGCTGTCTGGCCAATTGCACCTTCTCCCACTTTCAAACGTTTCATGTTCTTGAAGAATGACTCAGAGAGGCCACGATGGGCGGTCAATGTCAATTCGTCATTCCCTTCATCCAGCAAGTAAATCCCACCCGCATCTGCATCTATGACCTCGAACACCTTGTTCAGGGCGTCATCTAAGATGGTATCCAGGTCAAGGGAGCGGCTCACCGTTTTAGTCATAGCGTTGAGGGTAGCTAATTCCTCGGCACGCCGCCGCTCCTCTTCGTATAACCGTGCGTTCTCAATGGCAATGGCCAATTGGTCGGCCATTGTCCGCAGCGTAGCTACGTCCTCGTCACTGAAAGCAGCTTCCCTGGTGCTCTGCACGTCCAGCGCGCCGATAACCCGCCCGCGTACAGTCAAGGGCAGAGCCATCTCCGAACGGGTGTTGGGCAGCAATGGATTTTCGAAATGCACTGCGTCCTGGCCCACATCGAGAGCGATGCGGGGTTCCCCTCTCCCCGTCACGTAGCCGACGATGCCGACCTCACCGACTTTGAGTTTGTGCTGCTGTTCCAGCATCTTCTGGCCGGCTTCGCCGGTAGCAGCATGGAGGACGGCGTACTCGCCGGCGTCGTCTACCAGAAAGACACCAGCGTGATAGAAACCGAATCGGTCGCGAATCAGGTTAACGGTGTTGGTCAGCAACTGCCCCATGTCCAGAGTTGATATGGCGTCACGTGACACTTCTGCTGCTGCGGCCAACTGCATGGCACGGCGCTGCGTTTCCTCGTACAACCGCGCGTTTTCAATGGCAATAGCGGCTTGGTGGGCTATTCTACCCAGTAGGTGCAAGTCATCATCCCCGAAGAAGCGATCTCCCAGACGGTTGAGTGACATCACTCCGATCACTTTCCCTCTGGACAGGATAGGCACACAGAGCAGAGATTCCACTTCCTTCGACGTGCTGGAAATCTGCACCGCTCTCGGGTCCAAATCCGCGTGGTTGACGATTTCGCCCACCCCGGTCTGGGCCACCCGGCCGATGCTTCCTTCACCGACCTTGATGGGAATTTGCGGCATCTTGGTTGTGGGAGGCCCCAGCGACACGACAGGTTGCAAAAGGTCAGCATTTGAATCGAGCAAGTAGAGGGCCACGCCGTCAGAGCCGATGAGCTGCCTGGCCCAGCGGGCGATCCGCTCCAGCACGGTCTGTTGGTCTAGGGTAGAACTGATATCCTGACCGATATGCCACAAGGCTACCAACTCATCAGCCAGTTGTCGGCTTTCAACGTGTAACCGCGCGTTCTCGATAGCAGTAGCGATGGGGCCGCAAAGCGTAGAAAGCAATTGCAGGTCATTCTGCGCAAAGGCGGGACTACTTGGCAACCTTCTGAGGTCGAGCACACCGATGACGTGCTCCCTGATCTGGAGAGGCAAACAAACCGCCCGGAAGGCACCGGCCTGTCCCGTCTCATCTGGGACGGGTGAGTCCAAATCCACTTCGGTGCTTAAAGCGATGGGGTTTCCCAACTGTAGCGCTTGACCAATAACGCCTTTGTCCGCTCTGTAGGTGGTCCCAATGACTTCATCTGGTAATCCAATGGCAGCCACAACGGACAACTGCTCCCTTTTATCGTCCATGAGCAGCAATGAAACGCGCTCAGCCCTGAAACCAAACTTTATGGTCTCCACGATCAGTCTCGATAGCCGATCAAGATCGATCTCGGACGTCAGCGCATCAATGATACCCAGGATCGGCATCCAGAGCCCGAGACGAAGGTCCCCATATAGGGATTGCCTTCTCTCCAGCACGTCTTGTACTGCGACAATGAGTTCCTCAGGTGAAAAGGGCTTTTCCACGAAGCCCTGGGCTCCGACGCGAATGCTCTCAATAGCCTTCTCCATCGTTCCGTAGCCAGTGATGATGATCCCGGCTGTTGAGGGGGCATGCTCACTGGCAATCCGCAGTATCTCAAAGCCATCAATATCCGGCATCATCAGGTCTACAATGAGGAGGTCGAATTCCCTTTCCCTCAACAAGGCAACGGCCTCTCTGCTGTCAAGGCTGCTCTCAACCACAAAGCCGTTAGCCCGAAGGACCTTTGTACAGACTTTGACGATTTGAGGATCGTCGTCAACCACCAAGATTCTCTGCCCTGCCATGCTTACTTGACTCTTTCCCCACAATAGCCAGCCAGTTGAGCAAAAACCGACCCCCCCCTCAATTCTCAGAAGGAAACAGTCGGCTTTAGCACAGTTGTGTTAACTCCCTCCGTATCAGACTGCGGTTGCGACATAGACAATATAACTGATGCTAACCGGTGGCACCTTATATCAGTGTACCACGAATTGATGAGAAAGTCAATAACCGATCATTCACGCCGCTTTCCCCCACACTTTTGAATGATACTGTCAATATGCATCCTTCACCAAACTTGGTTACAAACCTCCGGCCAGGTATGCCGTAGAACTGTGGATTGTGGGGCAAGATGGCATCTTCCCTACGTCCTGCCCACACTTCTGCGGTGTACGCCTCTGGCTACTTCTAACCAAATTCTAACTTGTTTCTTACGGTTTCCTAACCTTGGTGTGGTATACTGACCTCGACCTTATGGACGGGGCACCGCAAGACCCTTTTGGGGATAGCATTTTTGCTGATAGCTTTCGGCAGTGGTATCCGCCGACAGCGAAGTCACGCAGATACACTCTTTGATAGGATGGGGACCTCTTGTAGTCATTTGAATTGAAAAAACGGGCCGGAAACGCGGGAAGAGACGAGACCTTTGGTTGGCGAGATAGAGAGGCTCCTGAAATCGTAACAGGAGAGCGCCAAAAGTCGGTAACGAGAGAGCCTATATCCCCCCTCATGACCTGACCAGGATGTTTGAGCTCTTCCCTTGTTTAGACAGCGGAGAAGCGCAAACAGTGAGTGGGCAAGGTCTAGGGCTCTATATAGCTAGGAAGCTGATGGACAGCCAGGCGGTCGCGATTGGGGCAAAAAGCCAAGTAGGACGCGGCTTGCGTTTCAGCTTCAGCTTGCCCAAGTTGGAGGTCAAAAGTGGGAGAGAAAATCCTGGCCATTGATGACAATCCTCAGTTAATCAAGATGATCCGGTTGTGTCTGGAGAGGCAAGATTATGAAATTATAGCTGCCTATAGTGGAAGTGAGGGCCTGCGCAAGTTTCAGGACAACCATCCCGATTTGGTTATATTAGATATTAAGATGCCAGACATGGATGGATGGGAGATTTGCCGGAGCCTGCGGGAGATGTCACCCAATGTTCCCATCCTCATTCTCACAGTGCTGAAGGAAAAAGCAAATGTTGTGAGAGGTCTGGCTTTGGGAGCGGATGAATTCGTTGCCAAGCCCTTCCGGCCAGGTGAATTGGTGGCCCGAATACAGGCTCTCTTACGCCGCGCCGACATGACGAAAGCATCCTCAAATCGTACCTCGTTTTACGACGATGGTAATCTGGCGATAGATTTTGAGCGACAGCAGGTCTACCTGCAAGGCCAGCCGGTAAACTTGAGCCCTACCGAGTTTCGCCTGTTGGCTTGCCTCGTCAGGAATGCTGGCCGAGTAGTTCCACACAAAACCCTTCTTACCCGGGTATGGGGGCCAGAGTATGCCGACGAGACTCACTATGTAAAGCTATACATACGCTATCTCCGTCAGAAGATTGAGGAGTGTCCTAGGCGACCCAAGTATGTACTCACCGAATGGGGGGTCGGATATCGTTTCCAGGAGCCGCAATTGGCGAGCGCCCTGGGAAGATGAAAGGCTTATACAAGCATCCTTGTTGGGACATACCCAAACCAGTCCGAAAGGGAATGTAGGGCCACATCTCCCAGTATGAGCAGTCACTTTTGTGTTGTGCTTTGGTGAGATCTGCTAATTCTTCTATCGGTGATGATGGGCGTTATTTTTTGCTCATTTTTAGGGCATTGATGTCTAAGGTCGACCATTGTTGTCCAAATCTGAGGAAGGTGCTATAATGCCAGGAGACGATTTATTATTGACCATCCAGGAAGCGGCAGAGTATCTGAAGCTTAGCAAGAGGACTACATGGCGGTGGTGCAGAAGCGGTCGGCTGCCGGCTTTCAAAATTGGGCATCAATGGCGCATCAGCAAGGTAGAGTTGCAAGAACTGATCAACGCAAAGAAGAGGGGAAACAGAGCAGCCAGCCTTTGACCATGCGACGGATGAAGCTACATGTTGGATAAAATACGCTACTATATCAATGCCCATTCAACTAGCCTGGGCCGATATGTTCTGGAACAGGTCTTGTTCCTGTGTTTCGCCTGGGTGCCCAGCATCCTCGGGGTGGGCATACGGGCCATAGTTTACAAGTTAATCTTGCACAGCCAGGGTTTCGTCGCTATTGAGAACGGCGTCCGCTTAGGGCAGCCAAATAACATCACCCTTGGCTACAATGTTTACATTGACCACGGAGTCTACCTGCATGCCTGCCCGGGTGGTATTGAGATTGGCGACAACAGTTTTGTAATGCATCACGCCGAACTACACGTCTACAACTTTCGCCAGATACCTCACGCGGGGATAAAGATCGGCCGCGATTGTCTAATCGGCGAGTTCTGCGTTATCCGGGGACAAGGGGGGGTGACCATCGGTGATAGAGTTTATCTGGCACCGTTGGTACAGATATTGGCCGTCAACCACGTTTTCAGTGACCCGACCCGGCCAATCATTGAACAGGGGATCACCGCCGAGGGAATTGTAGTGGAGGACAACGTATGGATCGGGGCCGGTGCTATCATCACTGACGGTGTGCGGATAGGTCAAGGAGCTGTGATAGGTGCCGGTGCTGTGGTGACGCGTGACGTGCCACCCCACACGGTGGCAGTGGGAGCACCAGCTCAGGTGGTTAAGGAGCTTACCTTCGAGGCCACCGACCAAGTGGCTCAACCCAAACAGATGGTCTACCTTTAGCCAACGTTTTACGGTTTGTAGTAGCGGCTTTAGTCGCTTAGGCCGCCGGTTGTGGACGACTGAAGTCATCACTACGACGATTTATTAAGGAGAAAAAGCCATGGCTTCCCTTTCAGTCATCATACCAGCTTACAACGAGGAGGATGGCATCACTGCCATCGTGGAAAGGGTCCTGGCGATCCGGCCATCTCTGAGGGCTTGCGGCGTCCAGGAACTGGAGGTCATCGTCGTGGATGATGGCTCTCAGGACCGTACAGGCGAGATTGTGGCCAGCAATCCGGACGTGCGTTTGATCAAACATGGGATTAACCGCGGCTATGGTGCGGCTCTCAAGACCGGCTTCCGCTACGCCCATGGTGACCTATTAGCCTTCCTTGATGCTGATGGCACCTATCCGCCGGAGTGTTTCCCCCAGCTTTGTCAGCCCATTTTGGAGGAGGGAGCTGATTTAGTGATCGGTTCACGTATGGCTGGCACCGAAAGCGAGATGCCGCTGGTGCGGCGTGTGGGCAACACCCTCTTTGCCGCTCTGGTCAGCCTCTTGGGCAATCACCGCATCAGCGACAGCGCCAGCGGTATGAGGGTGTTCCGTCAAAAGGTGTTGGCCGAGTTGTATCCGCTGCCCGATGGCCTCAATTTCACCCCGGTCATGAGCACCCGCGCCCTCCACGAACACATCAAAATGGTCGAAATGCCCATCACTTACAGCGAGCGTGTAGGCCGTTCCAAGCTCAGTGTCATCCGGGATGGGCTGCGCTTCGCCAATTCCATCGTCTGGACAGCTATGAGCTACAACCCGGTGCGCGTCCTGGGGATGATCGGAGTGGCCGCTGTCTTCCTGGCCGTGGCCATCGGCATTGGCCTGGTTGCCTTGCGCCTCCAGGGGGTAACGACCCTGGGCCACTGGGGGGTGTTCAGCGTCTATACGGCTCTGGTGATGGGGGTCTCAGGTGTCAGCCTCTTCTCCCTGGGAGCGACGTTCAACTACCTGGTTTCCCTGTTTCACAAGCGGCCTGTGCGTCAGGGTCTGTTTGGGAAACCCATCTTCACTCCATCGCTAGACCACCATTTCGGTTGGATGGGCTTGCTGGCTCTCCTCGGTGGGGTGCTTCTGGGTGGGGTCAGCTTCTCGTTGGGTCTGAGAGGTTGGGATGTCACCCGCCTCTGGCTTTATCTGGTAGGGAG